>JAAUYB010110388.1_pt1 | contig 29702 bp, 21 predicted proteins | sample 7278071 | NCBI WGS metagenome assembly JAAUYB01 (sample SAMN14350121, study PRJNA611818) | marine sediment metagenome | isolation source: surface marine sediment (1.8m) | place: French Polynesia: Moorea | collected 2018-08 | reverse complement strand
TGAAACTTGCCGCTTGCAACTAAAAAAACCCGCGATCCGTTTGTTCCGAATCGCGGGTGCACGGTTGAACTGCCGAGGAGTGCGTACGGCAGTTAAACGGCCTTTGCTCAGTAAGTTGCCAGTGAAAAGTTGTCAGTTGCAAGGTTCTGGGGCTGCCGCCCCCGGACCCCCGCCTCGACCGGTAATCCATGAAAAGCCGCTAGGTCTTTCCTCCTCCCTTGCAACTGGCAACCGGCAACTTGAAACTTGAATTACGCGTTTAAGATGGCCTCCAGTGACCAGTCCAGGTTCAGTTCGATGTGCTCGATCTCGCAGACCGTGCTCACCAGGCGCGCGGCCACCAGGTAGGGGTCGCTGTTGGCGCCCGGACGGCGGTCTTCCAGGTAACCCTGACCCCTTGCGGCCACGTGAAGCGGGATACGGATGGAGCAGCCGCGGTCGGTTTCACCGGCCTTGAACTCCGTAATGTGGCAGGTCTCGTGCTCACCGGTCAGGCGCTCATCCAGCTTGTGACCGTAAACGCTGATGTGATCGTTGTGTTTGGCGCTCAGGCGCTCGATGGCTTCCTCGATGGCTTTGATACCGCCTTCCTCACGCATGTGCAACGTGGAGAAGTTGGTGTGGCAGCCGGCGCCGTTCCAGTCGCCTTTTACCGGCTTGTTTTCGAAACTGGGCTGAATGCCGAATTCCTCGCCCAGGCGCAGCAGCAGCCAGCGGGCGATCCACAGGTGGTCGGCCATGGTGATGGCGCTGGTATCTTCTTCGTCGTTGCCGCGATAGCCGATCTGGAATTCCCATTGACCGGGCATTACCTCGGCATTGATGCCGTAGAAGCAGATACCGGCAGTCAAGCAGGCCTGCATGTGCTTCTCCACCAGGGGACGACCATAGATGTCCTCGGTGCTCACGCCGCAGTAGTAGGGGCCCTGGGGCGCCGGATAGCCTTTTTCAGGGAAACCCATGGGACGGTTGTTCTGGAACAGGGTGTATTCCTGCTCGAAACCGCACCAGGCTTGCAATTCAGAGCCACCGGCATCCAAAATCTCACGGAACTGAGCGCGGGTGTTCGACTTGTGCGGCGTACCGTCCTGGTTCATGACTTCGCACAGCACCAGGAAATTACCCTCCCCGCGAATGGGGTCTTTGACGAAGCAGGCGGGGTGTAGATACAAATCGGAACTGGAACCGGTCGACTGGTAGGTCGAGGAACCGTCGAAGTTCCACACGGGAAAATCGTCCAGGCTTGCCGTTGCCGGGTCGATATTCAGTACTTTGGTTTTGGAGCGCAGGTTACGGGTGGGTACCGCGCCGTCCAACCAGATGTATTCTGCTAGAGTAAGATGTGCCATAGAACGAGTTCCTCCATAGAACGCTTTCAAGAATGGGAACCTCACTCAGTGCGCTTCCCCGCAACTGTGAGGTCGGGCTACCTCAGAGCAGGGGCCGTGCCAAGCACGAAATGTAGTGCGGGACTTACTGAGAATAAAAGGTTTCTAAAGTTAGACCCACATTTTTGTAGTTTTTTCTGTTCCTACATATTGGTAGGACAAACAGAAAACACCACAGAAATGTAGGAAAGACCTCTTATCGTCAACGTCTTTTCCCCGGATCGAAGACCCGCATCCGCGTCCAATATGCGACGGGCCAAGGGGTTTATGTCCGCTTGCGGCAATCAGGAACCGTCGGCCGGTTTCCTACATTTTTGTGGGATGACCCGCCGGTCCGCCGCGGTAGGCCTTGGGATTCAACCCGTATTTCTTGACGCGCAGGCCCATAATGCGCTCAGTTAACTGCAAGTTGCGCGCGGCCTCCGCCATGTTGCCGCGCGCTTCGATGATGGCGTCCGAGATGATTTCCTTTTCCTTGGCTTCCAGCGCCGCTTTAAGGGAACCTTCCAAGCGCGTTCCGCTGGTGCGCGCCGTTTGGATGGACGGCGGCAGATCGGCCTCCTCGATGGTGGTGCCTTCGCAAACCAGGATGGCGCGCTCGATGCAGTTTTCCAACTCGCGCACGTTTCCAGGCCATGGATAGGTCAGCAGGGCGTTCAGCGCCGGTGTGCTGATGCGGCGGATGTTTTTGTCCATCTTGCTGCTGTAGCGCGTCACGAAGAAATCGGCCAGTACGTTGATATCTTCCTTGCGATCCCGCAACGGCGGAATATTTACCGGGAATACATTCAAGCGGTAGTAGAGGTCCTGCCGGAACTGACCCGATTCCATCATGGCCTCCAGATCACAGTTGGTGGCCGCAATGATACGCACATCGACCGTGATGGTGCGATCGCCGCCCACCCGCTGGAATTCGCGCTCTTGCAGGGCGCGCAGCAGCTTCACCTGAAGGCCCGGTTCGAAATCGCCGATCTCATCCAGGAACAAGGTGCCGCCGTCGGCCTGTTCGAAGCGGCCCACCCGTTGGCGAATGGCGCCGGTGAAGGCCCCGCGTTCGTGACCGAAGAGTTCGCTCTCCAGGATGTTTTCGGGCAAAGCGGCGCAGTTCACCTTGACGAACGGTTTCTTCTTGCGCGGGCCGTTGTAGTGCACCGCACTGGCCACCAACTCTTTGCCCACGCCGCTTTCCCCACGCAGTAATACGGTGGCGTCGCTTTGGCTGACCTGGGCAATCAGGTCGTAGACGCGTTGCATGGCCTTGGAATTACCGATGATGTTGTCCGGCCTGAAGCGCTCGCGCAACTGGTCGTGAAGCTGGTTGCGTTCCTCGTCCAATTTCCTCAGTTGAACGGCTCTGGCGATCAGCGAAGCCACGATGATGAAGAACTTCTTGTGTTCCTGCAACAACCTTTCCTCGGCCATTTGAAATAAAGCGGCCAGGGTGCCGATGACACTGGCCTCGTGCTTGATGGGCACACAGACGTAGGAGGCTTCCTTGTATTCCTTGCGGGAGATGGCGCGGTGCAGCATCATCTCGCTTTGGCTGACATCGGGCACCACAATCGGCTCGCCGTCGCGCAAAACCTTGCCGGTGATGCCCTCTCCCCGCTTGTACTTGCCCCGGCTCTTCTGTTCCTCGGTAAAGCCGAAGGTCTCCTCGAAGGCCGCACTGTCCCTGTGAGCCAGCGCCAGGGCCAACTTCAGCAGGCCGTACCGCTCCTGAAAATGCTCGCCCATCAATTGCAGGATGGGGGCGATGGTATCGTCCAATCGCGTGCTTTGATCCAGGAGCCTGCTGATGTCGTGGAGCAGGTCGATGCGGGAGCTTTTTCCGGGGATTTGCATGGGCACGACATTACCTCGTACATTTTTGTAGGATTAAACACCAAACGCCCTGCAGATGGCAAGAACTTGACTGATTTCAATCCCCGAACAAAACACTGACCAGATAGGCGCGGATGTCCGCGGCCTCCTGCGTGCTCAACGCCTCCAATTCGCGGAATTCGAAAGGCACCACCTTGTGCAGCCACATGCTTTTTATTTTCTCCACCGTGGCCGTGTTGGGTCTTACGGGCGGGCCGTACCAGCGATTGGGGTCCAACTGTCCGTCGACAAAGGCGTTGACGCCCGCGCCGGCGTTGTCGTTGAAGCCGTGGCAGGCGCCGCAGTGGGCATCGTACAACTGCTTTCCGGTCACGGGATCGCCGTCCGGCTGAGGGCTGTCGTTGCGGGGAGACCCGTTGGTGCTCCAGGCGGCCAGGAAGCCTTTTTCAGCATCGGTGAGTTGGGTGCCGTAATCCAGGGGCATTTGTCGGGCGACGAGAATGGTCTCGGGAATCACGGTCAGGTCCACATAGATATCCAGCCCGTGGTCGAAGATGCCGTCGGCAATCCAGCGGCCCACGCTGTCGGCGCCGCGAATTACCCGGCCGTTGACGATAGACGTGTCGTAGACGGTCAGGTCCAGGTCGGCGATGATATCGTCGGGCGCGGTATCGGGCTTGGGTACGGCATGGCAGTAGGCGCATTTCAGGTCCATCAACTCGCGAATGCCGTTGTCCCAGGTGGGTGAGCCGGAGATAACGATCTCGCGAGGCGGCTCGTCGCCCAGGGTATCGGCATCGGAACAGGCCGTGTTGGCCAGCAACAGAAGCAGGGCTGTCAGCGGGGTGTAATACTTCATGACGGGCCTCCTAAAACCGGTACGCGGCCGAAACGATGACATTGGCCAGATAATCGTCGGTAAAATCCTGTTCCAGGGTAAAAGCCAGGGCGCGCCAATCCCAGGTGACGCCCAAGCCGGCATACCAGGTGCTTTCGGTGTTCTCCAGATGAACTCCGTCCGACTCGATATCCAGTTCCGTGTCGGTATCGATGGAACCGACGAAGCCGAAAACATGGAAGGCGCCGAACGTGCGGGCGGCGGCCAGGTCGTAACTATAATTGGTAAAGGTGAAATCGTCCATGGCGTCGGTTTCGGTGATGGGGCCCGTGATATCGCCGTCACTGTAGGAGGCGCGCAACTGAAGGGTAGTGTCCCCGAACTTGAAACGCCAGCCGGCCTCGGCGGCAACGGTGTCGGCATCGTAGTCCTGGAACTCGATGCCGGGTACGGCGCTGCCGCCCAGGAACAGACCGTTTTTCAAGAGATACCGGGCGCGCACGCGCGGTACCACCGAGGGAGGATCGATGGGTTCGTCTTTTCGTCCCACTCGCGTATCCAGATCCGGCTGCGGGTATAACTCGAAGGCCAACTCCAAACGGCTCTTGCCGACCCGTTCAGGGGCGGTTCCGGGCCGAAAGTCTTGGAGAAAGGCGTTGATATTTTGCAGGCGCGCGGCCTGCTCCTGAAAAGTGGTCTGAGCCAGGAGGGGAAAACCCGCCGCCAAACACGAGAGACAGACCAAATACTTCATGGCACCCATCCTTATCGTTCCGGGGGATGACGGCCGCAACGGCGACCTGAAAACGGCATGGGCCTATTCTAACAGGAAGACAGCTTGAGTGACGAGTAGGAAGTTCGGGGGCCTGATCGATAGGCAAACTCGAGACCAAACATGATGTTGTCGATCCGGGGATGATGCGCCGATACGTCGGCTTCGGCCGACGGCCCGAGACCGCGCCGGCTTCGATCTGCCTTCTGAAGTCGATTGCGCAGGTGTGCAATCGACTTCAGCCGCCGGATTGACTCGATTGCGCAGGTGTGCAATCGACTTCAGCCGCCGGATTGGCTCGATTGCGCAGGTGTGCAATTGACTTCAGCCGGCGGATTGACTCGATTGCGCAGGTGTGCTATCGACTTCAGCCGCCGGATTGGCTCGATTGCGCAGGTGTGCAATCGACTTCAGCCGTCGGCTTGACTCGATTGCGCAGGTGTGCAATCGACTTCAGCCGCCGGCTTGACTCGATTGCGCAGGTGTGCAATCGACTTAAGACGCCGGCTTGACTCCATTGCACACATGTCTTTTCAACCCGGAATTTTCGATTTTTTTTCTCGTAAACTATTCTTATATAGCGGTCTACCGGGGTACATCATAGGAGTAATTTACGCGGCCCCCTAAAAAAAACCGCATAGTATGCCTGAATTGGGGTGTTTATGCTCTTTCTTTGGCCGAAATATGCATTTTCGCGCGTCAATCAACCAATTCGTGACTCATTTTTCCACGATCGCGGAAAAGACACTGTTAAATTCCAAATCTTAAGGCTTTGATAATCCACGAGATGTGGACCCGTTTTCTCATTTTTCCACGATCGTGGAAAATGTTGCCGAATTTTTCCACGATCGTGGAAAAATATGACCCTTCCGGCGCACCTGCATAAAGGCACCGGAGCGTGCATATTAACCTGAACCGGGCACCGACGCCTATTCCGGCTTCTTTGGAATCGGCGTGCTACTTTGAACGAGCCCCTGATCTCTGTTGCCGTATACCTTGGGCCGTAATAGGTTTCCATCGAAAAAAAACCGGCCCCGAGAGGCCGGTGTGGTTTGAAGAAAAGAAAAACAGGAGACTAAAGGCGTTAAAGTTTTCCGGTTGCCAGTTGCAGCAACAGGTCCTGGCGGACGATGTCGATGCGGGCCAGTTCGCGGCCGGTTTGGGCACGACGCAGGTCGGCTTCCGCTTCCAGCAGGTCGTTGGTGGTGGCGCGGCCCTCGCGGTGGCGCTCTACTTCTACTCGCAGTGTTTCCGCGGCCAGGGTGACGCTGCGTTCCGCTACTTCCAGCGTGTGTTGCGCCGTACTCAGGTTGGCATGGGCCTGACGGATTTCCAATTCAGCGTCTTTGCGGCGCTCTTCCAATTGGGCTTCCAACGCGCGAACCCGGTGACTTGCCGCCGCGATGCGGGGTCTGCGCGTGCCTGAGGCGAAGGGTGTCCAGCTTACTTGTAGGTTTGCCTGCCATTGATTGCCGTCGCGGAAGGGATCGCCGTCCGCGTAGCTGTAGGCGGCAATCGCTTCCAGTTTGGGCAGGCGTTCGGCGCGGACCGATTGCCGCACGCCCTCGGCGGCGGCCACGTCCTGCATCAGGGCTTCCACGTCGAAGCGGCTGCCCAGTTTACCGATCAGGTCCGTGTTCAACTCGGGTTTTTGCGGCAGGGTTTCCGTGGGGTCGGAGGCGGGGACCACCGGGCCGGGGCTGCCGATGACGCGGCCCAGTTGCCAGGTCTCTACCTTGCGCTGTTCTTGTAGGGCGCGCCGGTCGCGTTCAGCGGATTCCAGGTCCAGCTTCAGTTTCAGCGCCTCGGCCTCGATGGTTCTGCCCAGCCTGACTCTGCTTTCGGTTTCGGCCAGGCGATCCGTCAGGCTGCGGATGAAGCTTTCGGTGGCCCGTAACTCCGCGTCCACGCCGAGGACCGACAGGTAGGCGTTCGCGGCCAGGAACCGCAGTTCCTGGCGAGTGCGGGCGGAACGCTTGTTTTCGGCCGAAGCGGCGGCGCGGGCGGCGGGCAGGTCGCCCCGTCGGTTCACCGGGTCATAGAGTGGTTGAATCACTTGCAGATCCACGGTCAGGCTGTCGCGGTCACCCAATTGGAAGGAACCGGCCGGGGTCTCCAGCGAAATCGCCTCGTCGCGATAGGTTTCCACGGCCTGACCGCCGACGACGGGCAGAACGCCCGCCCGACGCACGGCCTCGGCATCGCGTTCGGCTGCCTCCGCGGATTCGGCAGCGGCTCTGGCGGCGGGGCGGTTGACGGCGCGCTCCATCACCTGTTCCAGGGTCAATCGTTCCGGTTCATCGGCGCGTAGATTCAGGCCGGGCAGGAAGGCGGCCAGGAGGACAGCGGTAACGGCGGCCGCGCTACGACCGGGGAACCATTTGGGGCGGCGACGCGGCCGGAAGAAGACCAGGTACAGCGAGGGAACCACCAGCAGGGTCAACATGGTGGAAGCGATGAGCCCCGAGATAATGGCCCAGGCCAGCGGCGGCCACAGGGAACTGCCCGAGAAGGCCAGCGGCAGCAGGCCCATGACCGTCGTGGTGGTGGTCAGCAGGATGGGTCTGGTGCGGCGCACCACCGCGTCATGAACGGCCTCGTTCAAGGAGGCGCCCTCACGGCGTCGTGTTTCGATGACATCCAGCAACACGATGGCGTTGTTGACCACGATCCCGATCAGCGCGATCACGCCCAGCATGGACATAAAGCCAAAGGGTTCGCCGGAGATCAAGAGACCCGGGACGACGCCGGCGGCGGATAATGGAACGGTTACCATAACAATACCTACACGCCGGAACGAGTTGAATTCCGCCAGCAGAATACCGATCAGCAGAATCAATCCGAACGGCAGCGCTACCGCCATCGACGCGTTTGCATTCCGGCTTCCTTCCCCCTGACCGCCGTACTCCATGCGGATGCCGCGCGGCAGATCCAAAGCGGCCAGGCGGGGTTCCAACACCGACTGAATGTCGCTGAAGGCGTAACCGGGCGCCAGTTGCGCGCTAACGGTAGCAATGCGAGAACGATTGCGGTGGGAGATCGCCGCGGGTCGCCATTCCAGTTGCGATTCGGCCACCTGGCTCAGCGGCGCCGTCGCACCGGTTGCCGAGGAGACCTCGATGGTTTCCAGGGTGTCCGCATCCAGCAGTTCGCCTCGGGCCGAGCGCAGGACCACGGGAATGGGGTCTTCCCCGGAGCGGAACCGGCCCACCGGCAGGCCGCGGGTTTTGCCGAACAGGCTGACGGCCACATCGGCGCGGGTCAGACCCATGCGCGCGGCCGCGGCATCGTCGATCTTGAAGCGTAGAGAAGGCGAGCCCAGGCTCATATCGTGGCGGACATTGACCGCGCCGGGTATGCTTTGCAGTTCACGCAGCACCATGTCGGCCGCGTTGTTCAGCTCTTCCAGGTCATCGCCCAGCAGGCGTACTTCAACCGGGTTGTCCACGGGCGGGCCCTGCTCCAGGCGGCGGGGAATGACTTCAACGCCGGGCAGGTTCAGCGCGGTGTAATGACGGATATGATCGTTGATATCGTCCACCACCGAGACGTTTGTAGTGGTGACCACGAGTTGGGCAAAGTGTGGACTCCAGGGGATTTGGGAGATGTTGTAGTAGAAATGCGGGCCGCTGCGGCCGATGTAGCCGGCGACCGAAACCACGCGCTTATCGTTCAGCAGTTCCTGTTCCAGTTGGAAGGCGATTCGATCCGTCCGGTCCAGGTGAGAGCCCTCGGGCAACTTCACTTCCACCACGATCTGGTTGCGGTCGGAGGAAGGGAAGAACTGTTGTTTGACGAATCCGGCGCTGAAGAAGGAAATGCCGACGATAACCACCGCGGCCACCACGATGACGCCGGAGCGACGCAAGGCCAGCGCGGCCAGACCCTCACCCACGCGGTGCGGTTTCTCTCCACCGCCATCGGTGCGCCGTCGCAAGACCATCTTACTCAGCGTGGGCGTGACGAAAACGGCGAACAGGTAACTGACCGTCAGCGTCAGCATGATCACGATCGGCAGGTCGCGCGTGAAATCGGCGGTAAAGCTCTCGGCCATCAACATGGGGAGGAAAGCGGCCAGGGTGGTGCCTGTAGCGCTTGCCAACGGAACGGCCAACTCGCGAACGGCGGCCATGGCGGCTTCGGTACGAGATTCGCCGCGATCGATGCGCCACTGGATGTTCTCGGCCATCACAATCGCGTTATCCACCAACATGCCGAGCGCAATCACCAGCGCGGAGATGGACATTTGTTGAAGGACGCCGCCGCCGGAGGCAAACAAAGCCAGAGATGTGAAAGCAACCAGCGGAATGATGCCGGCCACGACCATGCCCAGCCGGGCGCCCATGAAGATAAGCAGCACGCCGGCCACCACCAGGATGCCCAGGAGCAGCGAGAGACCGAGGTTGTCCAAACGGGCTTGAACACGGTCGGGCTGGAAGATCAGGCTCTCCAGTTTCAAGGGCGCATAGTCCGGGGCCAGTTGGTCCAGGCGGTTTTGTACCGCCTCGCCGAAATCGACGATGTGCACGCCGTCGCGGGCCACCACGCCCAGTCCCACGGCGCGCTCACCGTTGACGCGCATGATCTCGCCGGCGGGTTCGGAGGGACCCTTGCGCACGCGGGCCATTTCCGAAAGCGGCAAGGCGGCGCCGGAAGGCAGGATGACGGGCGTTTGAGCGATCTCATCCACGGTGGCGAAATCGGCGCGGGGCCTCAGGTTGACCTGTTGGCCGGCCATTTTGATGGAGCCGCCGGGGATGATATTGTTGCGGGCGCTGAGCTGCGCGGCCAGGGTTCTGGGGTCCAACCCCAGGCGAGCGGCCTGGGCGTCGTCGTATTCGATGGTGATCTGCTCGCCGGGATCGCCGATCAGCTTGACCTTGGCGACCTCGTTCAAGCCCAGCAGTTGCCTTTTCAGGGAACGGGCGGCGTCCAGCATGACCAGGGGATCGCCGCTGCCGGTGATCGAGACCACGATGGACTCCTGCTCATTCAGGTGGCGGTCCAGAACCGGGGCGCCCGCACCGGCCGGGAAGTCGGCTCGGGCATCCTCCAATGCTTCTTCTACATCGTCCCAGGCCTTGTCGATATCATCGGTGGTGGGCAGTAATTCCACCTCTACGATGCAGAGTTCGTTCAGGGCTCGGGCCGTGGTGTAACCGATTTCCTCGACCTCGGCCAGGTGTTCTTCCACCGGCTCCAACAACAGGCGTTCCACGGTTTCCGCGTCGGCGCCCGGGAGGGACACCACGATATTGCCCCAATAATCGGGCATGGTCGGATCTTCCTGGCGGGGCATCTGGAACCAGGCGCCCAGCCCGGTCAGTGACAGCAACACGGCCGCGGTGACCACCAATCGGCCGCGCGAGACGATGCTCTGAATCATTGGATCACCTCTACCTGCTCGTTGTCAGTCAAGCCGAAGAATCCGCCGGTAACCACCTGATCACCGGCCTCCAATTCGCCGTTTACCGTTACTTTCTGCGAAACCACGCGACCCACTTTCACGGGAATCCGGTTGGCGATGCCGTTGCGGACCCGGTAGACCCGGGGTTGACTGCCGCCGGGATTGAATACCGCCTGGATGGGTACGGTCAGTTGATCGCGCTCACTGAGGTCCAGCAGCAATTCGGCGGTCTGGCCGGGAACCAGGTTGCCCGCATCCAAGCTGATGATCACGGGGAACAGGCTGCCGGGGCCGGATGCGGCGCGACCCACCGAGGCGACACGGCCTCGGACGGAGCGATCGCCGGACATGGGTAAAAGCACCTCGGCCTCGCCACCCGGTTTCAGGGTCATGAGGACGGACTCAGGTACTTCTACTTCCAGTTCCAGGTCATCTTTTCCGCTGAGAGCGAGCACCGGACGCCCCCCCTGGGCAAACTCGCCCGGTTCCAGGTAGACGCGGGTAACGACGCCGCTGAACGGGGCCGGGAGTTGGGTTTCCTTCAATTGACGTTCGGCCTCGGCCACTTGCGCGGTTGCGGCCTCGATGGCGGCGGCCAGGGATTCGGACCCGGAGCCTACCTTCTCCAATTCTTCCACTGGCGCGGCCTTTTCAGCCACCAGGCGACGCACGCGCTCCAGGTCGCGACGACTTTGCGCCTGCCGGGCCTTCAACTCGGCCAGGTTCGAACGTGCGCCTTCCAAAGCGTTGATATAGGGTTGCTTATCAAGTTGAGCAACCACCTGCCCTTTTTCAACACGGTCGCCGATGTCCACGCTACGCGTCACCATGCGTCCGTGCAAGGTAAAAGAAAGGGAGGCACGGTCGGCGGCGCGCAAGACACCGGAGAAGCGGGCGCGACGTTCCAGGCGCGCATTCTCCACCAGCGCGGTGCGAACCCGTTTCACGACGGGTCGATCGACGGCCGGAACACCGGGCTCGGAATCGGCGAAAAGCAGCAGTACCGCGGCAAGCAGCAGAACTACCGGTGCGAGGGTGAAGAGAATCTTTTTCATGGTAATACTCCTTGAGTGAGTAAGGCGGGACACAGGTCGATCGCGCCGTCTTGAAGACGGTTGGGAAGAGAAGGCCCTTACAGTTTGAAGGCAGTTATCGAGTAGGATCGAAAATACCGGCTTTGATTGACCGGCCGGTCAATTGAGGCAGAGAAGAAAAGGGTTGAATCGTCTGATTGGTCGACCGGTCAACAGGCGGATACGACAGGAAGGTAATCGGTGTGGTTTTGGGGAATAGGGAGTTTTGCATCAGGATCACCTCGGTCTGACACCGTCGAAGAAGATCTTCAACATGTTGATCAGGTAGCTATCGTCGGACAGGGCGGCTTCGCGTTCTTCCTCGGCCATGTCCTTGAAGTGGGAGCGTCGCCAACGGTGCTTACCCAGGAACCAGCCTTCGACCAGGGTCAGGAACGAGATGACGATGTAATCGGCGGGAATGTCGGCGCGGATGTCGCCTTTGGCCTGGGATTCCTTGATGCGCTCGATGCCGATCTCGATAATCCGGAGGTCCATCTCCGCGCAGGATTCATCTTGTTCCAACAGCATCCAGCAGCTCATGCGAACGAATTCGGGTTTCGCTTGGAGATAGCGGAAATACCCCTCGACCGACTTGTAAAGCAGGTCTACGGAGGCTTCCTGAGTGGTCAGCATTTCGACGTATTCGTCGAAATAATCTTTAAAGAAGTTTAGTTTGACGTCCACCCAAAGCTGGTCCTTGGAGCCGAAGTGGTGGTGAATAAGACTTTTGGTGACGCCCGCGGCCTTGGCCAGTTGAGACAGGGAAACATCGGCAAAGCCTTTTTCCATGAAAAGGGCCTCGGCGGCTTCCAGGATGGCTGCCTTGGTGGCATCGGCGTCTCGTTTGCGGGTTTCTTCCATCTTATTCCTCCAGCTCGACCCAATTAATTGGCCGACCGGTCAATAAGCTATCATGGTTTACGCGACGACTCAAGAAGGGTTTAGTTTTTTTAAAGAAATTTCGATATTTTTCCGCCGAAACAACCCGCGGGCGCCGTCGCTTAAGAAGTAACCCGTTCTTATCGATCCTGGTCGTTGCCGCATCGGGTCGCGGCATCTAAAAGCCGACCTTGATTCGACCGGGTTCGGGCTACAATATTTTCGAGGTGCCCATGTATCGCTATTTCAAGCTGGTCAACAAATTAGCCCAATCCATCATAAGAGAATACGCGCATCACGGCGGCGCGGCCCTGGATGCCACCCTGGGCAACGGTCATGACACCGCCTTTCTTTTAGAACTGTACCAAAAGGTCTATGCCTTCGATATTCAAGAGGCCGCTGTCAGGCCCTGGCTGGATAAAGCGCCCGGACTGACGGCCGTGTGCGACTCTCATGACCGCCTCGATCATTATATAAAGGAACCGCTGGACGCCGTGATGTACAACCTGGGATTTTGGCCCGGCAGCGACCGTGTCGTGGTGACGAAACCTGAAACCACCATCCCCAGTTTACAGGCGGCGGCAGGGCTCTTGCGCCCCGGCGGCATCATGACGGTTGCCGTCTACTTGGGCCATCCCGAGGGCCGCGCCGAACATGACGCCGTCAGCTCTTTTCTGGCCGGAATGGACCGCCGCGAATTCGGTGTCATCCAGCACCGTTTCCATAACTTCAGCAGTGAGGCGCCGGTCTTATATGTTGTTGAAAAGAATGCCCCTGGAAAAGATTAAGCATTTGATTTCATTAAGTTTGATTGATAGGGGTCGCAAGCTCATCAATCCTTGACCCACTCCACATTACATCCTCATTTATGCACCATGGAAGCCTGACCCCACCGCGGGCAGCGCTCCCGGCGGCCGGCGCCTGACCTTTGCCGACTTCCTCAACAAGCGCATAATGTTGGAAAACGATATCAGAAGCGACACGTGGGATCAGTTAGATGTAGACCGCTATATCGAGTGGCACAAAGCTCAGCTCGGCGGCTCATGGTTCCGCATCGAGAAGAACGGTAACGGCGAATGGTATATCGATCCGGAAGCCGACGCCAGGCGTTACGACTCCACCAGCAACACGCCGGCCACGATTATCGGTTACGACATCTCCCGTCCTTCCTGGGACGATGCCGGTAACCCCCTGTCCACCAACGTGGTTCCCGGCATCGCCGGTGACTGATTCGGCAACCGGGGCTGGTGGACCAATGACGGAATTCATCTTTAACGGAATGGTAAACGCGACACTGATAGGCGCCGCGACCGTCATTCCGGCCACGTACATTTACCCCGGGTAGGCCGCGATGACGGGGTCATCGCGACCAACCCGGGGCTGATCTATACAAATCCTTCAGGGTAGGAAATTTGCCGGTTTAGAACGGTGGAATGGTTGAGAGGTCGCCGGGTTGGATGAGCAAGCCGGTCTCTCGCGGTTTCGCGGGGTCGTTCGGTTTTTTGGACGAGAATTCGTTTACGGACCGGGGATTCATCGTTTCTGCACCGACAAGGAGTTCTTGGGTTGCGGGTTCCTCTCCAGTTGCCGGGGCGGAACCCTGATCTACCGGGTCGGAAGCCTGATCCGTCGGGTTGCCGCCTTGCTCTTCGGGATCGCTGCTTTGATCGACCGGATCGTCGTCGCGGCCCGCCGGCTCTCCGCCGTTTTCGATACCGCTCTCATCGCGCGATGCATTACCGCCGGTGAAGGTATAACCGTAACTGCGCATCACCGTGCGGCGACGGGTCGCGGTTTCCCCGGCCAGGGCGAAATTCAGGTAGAGGCGGATTTCTTTGGCCAGGCCGTCGATCTGAGCGCGCAATGCATCCAGCGAAGTGTGGCCCTCCATTAATTGATGGTTGGTCGTGTCCAGTGCCGAGAACAGATCACGCGCACCTTCCAATGCGGCGGTCAGGGCGGCGATCAGGGCGGCGTCCATGGGTGGATATCCCTTGTCCAAAGCCGTCTGCTCGGCGTTGAGAATGCCTTCTGCCGCTGTCAACCACTCGCGCTTGCGATGGATCACGGGCCTGCTTCCGTCCAGCGGCAGACCAAACAGTTTCAGCAACTCCCCGGACAGGTTCAGCGAGCGAACGCGCCAACTCAGGTTGGTCCAGACGGCGCGGCATAGTGACTCGAGCTTACCGACGCGTTGTCCGCAAGCTTCTACCTGATTGCGACGCGTCGCCAACAAGCTGTTGACAAGCGACCGCGTAGCGATCATCTGATCCTTGACGGCAGTTGCGCGGTTGACGAGGTATTGGGGCAGCAGCCCGGACCCGAAGCCCGTTTCCAGACCGGCGGTGCGGGTAACTTGTTCCAGCAGGTCGATACGACCGGCGTCACTGGTGATTCGTTTGACACTCATGAAAGCCTCCTGAGAGATGATTCCCCTGGTTGCGGTACGCGATTAACGGACAGACGACGGCTGAACCGCCGCATGTCGTCAAACCACGAACGCGGTTGCGGTTGAGACAAACGTATGCGCAAAAAGTAGAAGTCGCCCTTGTGTTCAAGTCCTGGTTGAGTTGATGAGTTGAACCGGGTAAGGCCTCACGGTCGGGTCGTCATGACTGGGCGCATTATGAGGATCGGGGTTCCGAAGATCAAGGATTTACAGGCCCTCTTCATGCGTTTTTTTGGCACAACGATGACAAATGCCGGCACGACGCGCGTTATGCCGGCATTTGTCATCGTTGTGCCAAAAAAACGCATGAGAGGGTGCGATTTTCTCTTGACAAGCATTTTTGGGGCGGATGTCCGTGGTTGCGGTCGGCGGGTCGGATGTCGCTTCTAATACGCTTAATTTAAACAACAACCGGTTAAACAACTATTTATCAATATATTGAGTGATATATCAACTTGAGTCGAACATGGCCGGACAACATTGCACATGCCCTTCCTACTGAGTAGGAAGCCTATATGCAGCCTTGCCCATGCCCTTCCTACTGAGTAAGCAGCCCATGTGCAAGTTTGTACATCCCCTGCTAATTGAGTAGGCAGCCGATAGGCAACATCGCCCATGCCCTTCCTACTGAGTAGGCAGCCCGTGTGCGATGTTGCATAGACCCTACTTACTGAGCAACCTGCCCATGGGCAAGGTTGCCGGTACCCTACTTCCTGAGGAAGCGGCGGTCTGTCCCCAGATGGTTACGGCAATTCCGAGGGCGATGACCATCGCGCCCAGCCAGGTCATGGCGCTGTATTCCTCACCCAGTATCGCGGTAGCGGCAAGCAGGCCGACAGCCGCCGCAACATAGCCGATCTGGCTCAATAAAACCGGTCCGCCCTTCTGTTGCAGCCGGAAGAATGCCGGGAAGGTGAGACCCGCGATCAGCATTTGCGCCGGTGCGGCCAGAGGAATACTCGCCAGTTCATTCAGAGGCAGCGCGGCGTTCGTTGCCGTCAACAGCGACAGGTAGACCAGTACCGCAAACCCGTGACTCCAAAAAGCCAGGGCGTCCGGTTGCGCATCCTCGGGCCAATCGATGGTCCGGTAGATGTTCCCGAAAGCCAGGGTGAGCGGGATGGACAATGCGGCCAGGAGCCAGATCAGGGGCGGGGCATCGGGGGCCGCGCCGCGAGTAATGCTGACAATGATTGCCCCGGCCAGACCGATGCCGATACCCGTCAAGCCGATTCGGTTCGGTGTTTTTTGGCGCGCCAGTACAGCCATGCTCAGGGTGAAGACGGGCGACAGGGCAAACATCAAACCGGTAAAACCGGCGCCCGCATGAGGAATAACGCTGAAGAGCAGGAGGTTGGGCGTAACGTAGGAGATCAGCGCGGAAATCATAACGTAGCGCAGCATCTTGCCTTTCGGCAAGGTCAGTCGACGTTTGACGACCAGCATGGGAAGCAGCATCCCCGAGGCGCCCAGGGAGACGATCAACGCCCAAATCATAGGCGAGATGCCCTCGCCCCCGGCGATCTTGCCCAGGGGCAGGTTGAAACCGATCAAGGTGCCCGTAACCAGAAGTAGGAAAGGCGGGCTTTGTATGAAGGAGAAACGGTCGGCGCCGGTAGAACCGGTATTGAAGGACGGTATCACGGGAAACTCCCTTATTTTCGGGGCTGCTTTTTGCTTATGGCCTCGTCAAGTACGGCTGTGATGTCGGAGATCCGATGTTTTCTCGACGGGATGGTCAGGTCCGTCGTTTATGCGGGGAAACTGCCCACAAAAGCGATCTCCTGCAAAGGAAGTCCCAGGCTGAGGTGTTCCCGACTTCGAAGTTCTTCGGATTGATCGGAAATGCGTCGGTTCATGGTCACATGCTCCTTTACTTTGGCAACAGCCTGGTATATCTTGGTGAGAGATATTCCCTCTAAAAGTATTTCGATGTCGAAATACTTTATGAAGTATAATATGGAGCGGTACTTTCCATGAGTCAAGGAAAAAAATCGGAAAACGAACATTACGCCTCCGACGAAGCGGCCATGGAGTCCATCCTGGCTCAGTGGCGCCGCGAGAGGCCCGATATCGACCCGTCACCCATGGCCGTGTGCGGTCAAATCTGGCGGACCAGTGATCGGGTGCGCCAGGGGGTTCTGGCCAATCTTACGAAACACGGCCTGGACATGGCCGGATTTGACGTCATCATGACCCTGCGCCGTCAGGGTAAGGACGAAGCCCTGTCGCCCTCAGCATTGGCCAAGGAGATCATGCTGTCCACCTCGGCCATGACCAACCGGTTGGACCGGCTGGAAAAGCGCGGCCTGATCAAGCGAACCCTGGACCCTGAAGATCGCCGCGGTCTCAAGATCGTGCTGACCGAAGAAGGCTTCGCGCTTGCCGAGGAGATCGTGGTCTCGCATGTGGAAACCGAAGAGCGCATGCTCTCGGCGCTGACGGAGGAGGAGCGATTGCAACTGCGCGCCATGCTCAACAAAATCGGCTGAGCCCGCGATGCAAGATCGTTAAGGGTGTAATCGGCAGCGAGGGCAAAGGCGGACTGAATCCTCACCGCGCCGATAATTCTTTCGACCCGATTTCATTTCACAATCTGAAGAATCCAGCGATAGCAAGGGCTGCACTGAGAAATCAATTTGACTCGAGTGCCTATGTGCAACGTTGTTCCCGGGCATTCGCAGAGACAACCTTGCCTGTTTCCCATTACCCTCACTTTCAATGACACCCCTTGAACTTCGGGTATGCCCTTTTGACTGTCAAGAGAACGTTCACCCGGTTTCGGTTTGTGCCCGGTTACGGCTCGCGGAGGACAAGTTAGTTCTCGTCGTCTGAATCCCATTGAATCGCGGCTACGACACCCTGACGGGCCAGGTCTGCCGCCTCGCCCAGGATACGGGCCGCTTCCTGGGGCGCGTGGAAGCCCATGGAGTTCTCGGCGGCGATGAAGTCCAGCCGCCATTGGGCCTTGCGTTGAAACTCGCGGGCGGCTCGCAACTGTTCATCGCCGGCGCCCGCCTTCTTTGCGGCCACAATGGCGTCGATCAGATCGATCAGGGCCTTGCCTCCGTTCTGTAGTAAACGCTGATTCTTGCTTTGGATCATGTCCACACGCGCCAGGATTTCCTCCTCGGAAAAATGGTGGCAGGTCTGGCAGGCCCGGCTGACATTGAGCAGCGGCGAGCGAACCCAATGGTCGCTGACTTTGGCGGCGCCGTCCCGCATATACGGCATATGGCAATCGGCGCACGATACCCCGCTGCGCGCATGAATGCCCTGGCTCCACAGTTCGAATTCGGGGTGTTGCGCCTTGAGGATCTCCGCGCCGGTTTCAGTATGTTTATAGTCGAAGAAACGCGCACCGCTTGAAAGCCTGGTTTCATCCCAGAAAGCCTCGGTTTGTTCCACGGTCATGCCCTTGCCCCAGGGGAAGGTCAAAGGGAAATCGGAGGAACAGTAATACTCGACGTGACATTGACCGCAGGAAAAGGAGCGCATTTCCGTACGCGTGGCCATGGTGTTGGCGTCGTAGGGTTCGGCGCGGTCGCCTTCTCGCCATGCTTGAATCGACGGGAGGTGCGGCACCTCGGCGTCGGATTCGGCAAGCGCGCGTATGGCGTTGGTAAAGCCCGGTCGGGTGACGCGAAGCGCCATGGTATCGGGCGCGTGGCAATCGACGCAGGAAACCGGGTGCGCTTCGCCGGTCTCGTGCAACATCTTGTTGAGTTCCTTGTAGGGTATGGCGTGCGTGCCCATAAAACCTTTCATTGCATCGCCGTCGCCCAACTTGCGGTACAACGGCATGACCGCCGCGTGGCAATGAAGGCAGGAGCCCGATTGCGGCTTCGTCTGGCGCTCCGTCTGCTCCTGATCTTCCAGCATATACGCGTGCCCGCGCCGGTCGCGGTAATCGATGGAAAAGGCATAACCCGAAAACATGCGTTTCAGCCAGGGGTCGCGCTCGATTTTCTGCTCCGGCAAAGCCTCGGACCCACCATGTCCCCCGAAACGGGTGCGTGTGGCAACGGCCGTCTTCTTGTAGGAATCGTACTGGCGCGGCCAGTTGATGCCCCATTTGGCGGGGTCTATATCATCCTCGGTCAATGGAACCAGTTCTACATAGGACTGAGCTGCTTCTACCTTCCGCTCGAAGATGTTGATCAACAGCGCGGTCGTCAGGGCTGACAAAACGATACCCAGCAAAAACCCCAGAACCCAGGGATTTTTATGTAGATTTCTTTTCGACTCGTTCTCAGACATGGTTTGCTCCGGTGTGATGATTCCATCGTTTCTCTATTCTGCCTCTGTCGCCAGTTTCTGTTTAAGCTGTTTCAAGCCCTTGCGCCCCTTGTATTCGGACAAAACACCCATCCCGAGGGTTTCACCGTGACCCACATCCGCGTGACAATGCACGCAGGTAAACCGGCCCGGGTCCCTGGAACCGGACCTGGCCGGCGCGTTGACACCATGGACCAGATCCCCATGACAGCGGAGACAGTTCTCCCGCAGGATGCGGCTGTTCTTTTCCCTGATCATGATGGGTTCGTGGAAATCTTGAAGGGTAAACGCCTTGGAATGGAAATAGCCGTTTTCAGCCTTGGCGATGTATTTTCCCAAGGGGTGATGCGGCAAGTGGCAGTCCACGCAGGCTGCCGTGTTTTTGTGACTGGACTTGAGCCAGCTTTCGTATTGCGGCCACATGATATGACAGTTGGCGCAAGCCGCCGGATCGGTGCTGAAGTAAGACCCGCCCTCGGCGTAGTAAAAGGTATAAATACCGGTGCCCAGGGCTGCCCCCAAGGCAAACACGGCAAAAGCGATCAAGGGAAACTGCTTCATGCCTTCTCCAATAATGGATTCATGGCAAAGACTAATTGAGGCTCAAGAATACAGAGTCATTGTACAAGAAGCCGGGGCGAAGGACAACGGGGTTATAGGGATCTCGTGTTTCCGATCGGCGATCTCAAAAGGGCATGCAAGGCAACATCGAATAAGCATTTAGCCCATGACTCGCGAAGGGCGTCAGGTGACCCCGGAAAACATGATAAACCAAGCTATGGGGTATTCCCGGGAGCGCCGGCGTCCCGCCGGCTGCAAGCGATGTGACGAAGGAACGAGCGCGAATTGTCATAACTTATCGAAAGGTGGTTTTGACACGGTAGAGCGAGCCGCCTAATTTCGCCATGGCGAAATGGACGGTTTGCAGCCGGCGGGACGCCGGCGCTCCCGGGAATACCCCATAGTTAGCGCTTATAGGGCGTTACTTTTTAGCGCACCTTCAGTTTACTCCAAGCACAAAAGATCGGCGTTGATTTCCCGCGTGATCGGGTGGTCGGTTCCCAACAATGTTTCGTAGATTGCCCGGGCTTTTTGTAGGTAGGGTTTGCCCTTGTTCGGTCTTTGGAAATCGATCAGGGTCCGTCCCAACTGGTGGAGCAGGTCCGCGGTTTCCGGGTGCTGTTCGCCGTATGCGGCCGGCCGGCGCCTGACCGCGTCTTCCGCGGCCCTGTTCGCCGCATCGGTTTCGCCGGCGGCCAGGAGGTGTCGGACATCGAGTAACCGGGCTCGGGCCGCCGTCGAGTGCTCGTTGGGGTAGAAGCGGTCGTTCAAAGCAACGATTTCGGCGCTCAGGGCTTGTGCCTCGTCGTGACGGCCCCAATCCCAGTAGAGAATGGCCCGGTCCAATAACACCTCGGCCAGGTAGGGGTGTTGTGGGCCCCTACTCATCAGGAAGCCCTCGGTTACCTGTAAAAAGGATCGCTCCGCTTCGTCATACAAACCGCGTGCGTGGTAGATTTTACCCAGGCAGCGCGTATTGTTCAGTATTTGCAGGTGGCCCGGTCCGTAGTAACTCTGAACGCGGAGGGTGCTTTCCCGCACGGCGAATTCGGCCTCGTCCAAACGGCCCTGGCGGTACCAGATTTCTCCTCTCAGGCCCTGGAGGATACCGAACTGCGGGTGAGCCTCGGCGTAGGTCAACCAACAGATGTTGGAGGCTTCATCGAAGATGGTTTCAGCCTCGATCAGTCGTTGCCGATACATCTCTACCCGGCCCAAATCGATGATCAGCTCCGCCTGGCGAGGGTGGACCTCGCTCCAAACCTCGCGGCTCAACTCCACGGCGCGGCGGAAGGCCGGTTCGGCGTTGCGGAGATCACCGATGGAAAAATAGTATCGACCCAGGGTATTTTGGCTGCCTACCAGGCTTTCTGCGGCGCCCGCTGCTTCCTGCACGGCAATCGCCCGTTGGATCAGGTCCAGCGCCGATGTGTAATGCCGCCGCTTGATCATGACGCCCGCGCAAAGTACGGCCGTTTCCGCGGTGGCCAGGTCCCATTTTTTACTTTCGGCGCGGCGCAGTTTCAGGGCTTCGGCCAGGAACATCTCGGCAGCTTCCAGGTTTTCGCCGCGATCGCTGAGACGCCCCAACTGGTACAAGACCTCGCTGGTATGTGCCTCGGAAAGCCATTGCCTGGAAAGAGCCAGGGCTTCCATCAACAGGGGTTCGGCGCGAGCGGGCATGCCGCGGTTGATGAAGGCGGTGCCGAAGGAATCCAAAATACGCGCCCGGGCGGCGTGATCGCCGGGCAAGGCCTCGGTCAGGCGTTCGGCGGTGGTGAAGAGAAAGACTTGCACGCTGTCCGGCGGCAGTTTCGGATCGACGGGGCCGGTCTCTTCCAGGGTATCGGTGAGAAAGGTCAAAACCCGCTCCGCTCGATCCCGCTCCGCCTCGGCCTTATTGCGCGCCGTGATCAGGGCGGTGATAAAACCCGCCGTCAACAGCAGTACGACCAAACCGGCGGCCACCCCCAGCCGGTGACGCCCCATAAACTTGCGGAACTGGTAGGCCGGGGAACGGTTGCGGGCTCGAATGGGAAAGCCGTTCAGGAAACGGGAGACATCCTCGGAAAAATGCTCGACCGAACTGTAGCGGTCCTCCGGCCGGACGCGCAACGCCTTCATGACGATGGTGTCCAGGTCGCCCGTCAACAACTTGGACTTGAACGGCGCATCGGGGTTCTCGGCCGCTGTTCTGCCGGGGGCTACCACGGCCTCGGGATCGGATCGGCCCTGTTCATCGATATGCTTGGGCAGGGTGTCCGTCAGCATTTCGTAGAGCAGCAGGCCCAGCGCATAGACATCGCAGGCCACCGTAATCGGCTCTCCCGACCACTGCTCCGGGGCGGCGTAACGGGGCGTCATCAGGCGTTCCTGCTGCCAGGTCAATTCGGTCCGATCCGGGTCCAGTAACTTGGCGATGCCGAAATCCAAGAGCTTGGGTTCGCCACCGTCGGTCACCATGATGTTGCCGGGCTTCAGGTCGCGATGCACGACCAGGTTGCGATGGGCGAAGGCGATGGCATCGCAAACCCGCGTAAACAGGGTCAGCCGTTCATCCAGGGACAAGCGCCGTTCGCGAACCCAGTCAATGATATTGCGGCCTTCGATATACTCCATCACCAGGTACGGCCGACCGTCCGGGGTGGAGCCGCCGTCGAACATGCGGCAGATATTGGGGTGATCCAACGAGGCCAGAATCTGGCGCTCGACCCGAAAGCGCCGAATGATGCGCTCGGAATCCATGCCGCGCTTCAGCACCTTCACCGCCACGCGACCCTCGTATTCACGATCGGCCCGCACGCCCAGGTAGACGCTGCCCATGCCGCCGCCTGCCAGCATACCGGTCAGCTGATAGGGACCCAGCCGGGCGTGGGCAAGCGGATCTTCGGTCTCTTGCAGGGCGCTTTCCTCCAGGAATTCAAGCCCCTGGTCGTCAACCCTCAGAAGAGACGATACCTCTTTCAAAACCAGGGTGTCGCCACCGGCGGCTTCCCGGATGAAATCGGCGCGGCCCCGGGTAGGCATCTCCAGTGCTTCGCCGATGATCTGCTTTACTTTTTGCCAACGAATGGTGTCCACGGAATCAGGTTTTCTCCCCCAACGCACGTCCCAGGAAGAGTTTGGCGATGCGCCACTCCCTGCTGATGGTACGTTCGGTAAGATTTAGTAGTTTCGCAACCTCTTCGTTGGTCATGCCCGCAAAATATTTAAGTTCTACGATATGGGCCTGGCGCCGGTCACGTCGCGCCAATGCCGTCAGCGCCTTATCCAGGTTCAACAGCCGGTCGATGTCCAGGGTTACATCAGCGGGTAATTCGAAGGCTTCATCCAGGGGCAGGTTATCCTGATTCCCCCCGCGTTTACCGGCGTTGCGGCGCCTGGCGTGCTCCACCAACAGGTGACGCATGGCTCGTCCGGCCAGGAAGAAGAAATGCCTCTTGTTGTCTATGCGTTGCTGCTTGTTTTCCAGCAGGCGCAGGCAGACCTCGTTGACCAGCGCCGTCGTGTTGAGCGTATGGGCGCGGCGTTCATTGCGCAGTTTGGCATGGGCGATTTGGCGGAGTTCATCGTAGAAACGCGGCAAAAGAGCGGATAGGGTTTCCCGATCGGCGGGGTCTACTTCTTCCAGGATATCGGCCGTGAACGGGAGTTCTTCCGCCCTGTCGTGTGTTTGTGTTTCGAGCATGGTTCCCCCCGGCAAAGTATGAACGCTTTTCAAAATTTACGAACGCGGGGCGGAAAGAGTTTTCTTTTCGGGTCGGGCCTTACGCCCGGCCATTCATTTGCCGGCTCCATCGAAATCTTCAAATAGACGTTTTACCAGGCCCAACAGGAAGGCGGTGCTGGCGCCGAAGAGCAGGAGTCCGGCGATGGCTTCGAGCGTGCTCATCAGCTGCCATCGCGGCGATAAGGTAATGTCGCCGTAGCCCAGCGTGGTGGCGGTGGTGACCGAAAAATACAATGCCTTTTCGAGTTCCTCGAATTCGTTTAACTGGACATACAGGACGGCCCAGCCCAGAGCCTCAACAAGATGCAGGGCAATGATGGTGAGCAAGCCGACCACCAACAGCGTCATCGATTGAAGCATGGAAGGCAGGCGCGCCGTCCACGAAGAGATGCGCTTCAGCATGGTTGCCAAAAACACGAGCCCGGCCACGTGGAACAACACGGACAAAAGGACCATGATCGTGCCCAGCAGGATCTGGTTATCGAAAACGCTCACTGATCCCATTCCCCACCTAAAGCCAGGTGTAAATCGATGCGCTGCTCCAACAGCAGTCGTTCGATGGAAGCAAGATTGTTTTTTGCCGCGATCACCCGTTGTTGAATGGTCAGCGTATCCAGCAATTCCGATTCGCCCTCGCGATAGCGCAAATCGGCGATACGGTATGCCTCTTGGGCTTCAGCCAGCGCCGTTTTCAATTCATCCCGGCGCCTGGCCAGTAACACGCCCTGATCGAGACCGGTTTCCACCTCGGAAAAGGCTTGCAGCGCGGCGGCGCCATAGGCGGCCAATGCCTGCTCCTGAGAGGCCGTGGCGATTTGCACGTCCGCACGGCGAACGCCGCCGTCAAACAGGGGCGCCAAAAGGCTCGCGCCTACCCGCCAGGCCACATTAGCCGGGTCAAGCAGGTCTGACAAAGAGGAGGACGCCCCGCTGGTATTGCCGGTGAGGCTGAGGGAGGGCAGCCTGGCAGCTTTTGCTTGTGCCGTGGCTTCGAATGCGGAGGCCACCCGCCGTTCGGCGGCAACCAGGTCCGGGCGCCGTTCCAGGATTTGGGAGGGAATGCCGGCCGGCGGCGCCGGCGGCAGCTTGGGAAGCGTCTTACCCAACTCGAGTTCTGCAGCCGGATAGCGGCCCAAAAGCAGTTCGAGGGCCCGTATGGCGTCCCGGCGCCCGCCCTCGACGGTGGCAAGGCTCTCTTTGGCGGTAGCCAGATCGGAACGGGCCAGCGCCGAATCCTGACCCGAGGCCATGCCGTTCTCTTCCTTCAATTCCACGATCCGCTTTACTTCGGTCAGTATTTCAACGGTCTCTTGGGCAATCGCTAATTTCTGACCGGCATCGATCACGGTGAAGTAGGCCTTGGCGACCCCGCCGGCGAGAGAGTGTTGTGCATAGCGCAAGTCGGCTTCAGCCGCCGCCGCGCCTGCTTGCGCCGCTCGGGAGCCCGCGCCGATGCGTCCCCACAGATCGGCTTCCCAGCTGACCTGTAGGCCGAGGTCCAGATTGGTGCCCGCGCCGCTCTCGGTACCGGATCGCGAACCGCCCGCGTTTAAAGAGACATTCGGCAGCAGCCCCGCGCCGGCCTGGACGGCCAAAGCGCGCGCACGCGTCACATCGGCAGCCGCCGCCCGGAGGTTCTTGTTGTTGGACTGAGCCTCTTTCACCAGGGCAATCAGGGTCGGGTCTTCGAAGGTATCGATCCACCCGACGATAATATCTTCACCGCTTTCAAACCGGTCGGCGGGAACTTCCGGTTGTTCAGCCCTGACGGCTTCATTCGCGGCGGCGTTTACTTCCTCCGGCGAGGTTCTGAGGCCGCATCCCGCCGCCAGCATGCAGATGACGAATCCAAGGGTGATCTTATGCCTTCGCATTTGCTGTCTCCTCCCTTTTTATTTTAAAGAAGATGCCGTACAAGACCGGAACGATGATCAAAGTCAACACGGTGGCAAAGGTCAAGCCGAAGACGATCACCACGGACATGGATTGGAAAAAGACATCGAAGAAAAGCGGGAGCACACCCAACACCGTGGTAAGCGTTCCCATCATCACCGGCCTTACCCGGCCGGCAGCCGAATCGATGACGGCATCGAAGCGGGGTTTTCCACCCTTGATTTCAAAGTCGATCTGGTCGACCAGGACGATGGCATTTTTAATCAGCAGCCCCGAAAGCGACAGCAAACCCAAAATGGCCATAAATTCCAAGGGCAATTGGACCGCTACCAGGCCGAAGACAACGCCGATCAGGGCAAGCGGCACCACCAACCAGATCACGACGGGTTGACGGACCGTACCGAATAGGACGAAGACGATCAAAACCATGGTCAGGAAGCCCATCGGCAGGGTTGACGCCAGATCCTCGTTGGATTCCTGTGAATTTCCGTACTCACCGTCCCATGTCAGCGTATAGCCGTCCGGGAGTTCAATGGCCTCGATTTGCGGCCTTAGACGCGCCAACAAATCGGAAGCTAATTCATTGGTCGGGTCACATTGGGCCTTGATTGCCCAAATCCGGTCTTCCTTGCGCAGGGTTCCGTCACGCCAAACGGTCCTGAAACCATCCGTCACCTGCCCGATCGGAACGCTGTCCCCCGTGACCGAACTGATGACCTGAATGCTCCTGATGTTGTCCACTTCCCGCCGTTCGTTCTCGGGAGCCCTGGATATGATGGGCAGCAGATCGTCGCCCTCACGATAAACTCCAACCGTCCTTCCGGTGAAGTTGGTCGACAAGGCTTGCGCCAAATCGGTCCTGGAGATGCCGGCGCGCCGGCCCTTCTCTTCAGAGTAGATCGGCTCGATGACGCTCACCGGTTGTCGCCAGGTATCCTTGATGAAGATAGCCCGGCCGTCTTCGATCATGATCTGCCTGGCTCGATCGGCCAAAGCGCGCAAAACCTTGGGGTCCGGCCCTTTAAAAGTCGCTTCGATCTTGGAGCCGCCGCCCGGCCCCAGAATAAAGCGCCAGGCCTTGGTTTGGGCATTGGGAAAACGGTCCTCGATATGGGCTTGAATCTCATCTTTCATCGCATCGATGATGCGGTAGTCGTCCACACTGACAAGGAGCTGTCCGTAAGCGCTGTTGGCCGATTCCGGAGAATAAACCAGCATGAATCTCAGCGTACCGCCGCCCACCGATGAGCTGACGGCGTTTACCCCTTCTAATTGGAGGACGTAATCCTCGATTTCCCGGATGTCGTTCACCGTTCGGTCGATGGCGGTGCCTTGGGGAAGCCAATAGTCGACCACGAACTGAGGCGTCGCGGAAGACGGCATGAAGCCGGGCTTGACGAATTGGAATCCCCACAACGAGATCAGAAACAGGCCTAAAACCGTTGCCACAACCAACCCGCGGAAACGCAACGCCGTACTCACCAGCCCGCGGTAGCCCAGTAAAAAGGCGCTTTCCTTGCCGGTCCCTCGATCCGTCCCCTTGGGCGGGCTGAACAACCAGAAGCAAAACAGGGGCGTAAGCGTCACCGCAAACGCCCAACTGTAGAGTAAAGAAATCAGGATGACCCAAAACAGGTGCCCGGTATATTCCGCGGTGCTTCCCGGGGCAAAACCGATGGGCGCAAACGCGGTAATGCCGACCAGGGTGCCTCCAAGCAGCGGCCAGATGGTCTGCGACACGACTTCTTTGGCAATCTGGAGTTTATCCTTGCCTTGCTGCACGCCGACCAGGATGCCCTCGGTCACCACAATCGCATTATCCACCATCATGCCCAGTGCGATAATGAGCGCGCCCAAGGAGATACGGTGCATGGGAATGCCCGACAGATCCATGGTCATCAAGGTGGCGAAAATCGTCAGCAGCAGGATGGCGCCGATCACGATGCCGGATTTGAGGCCCATGAAAATGAGCAGGGTGACAATGACGATCACCAGGGCCGCAATCACATTCACCACGAAGTTCTGCACCGATGCATCGACGATCTTGCCCTGGTGATAGAACTCATGCAACTCGATGCCGATGGGTCTGCGACTCGTCGATTCGGCCAGCTTTTCGTCGACCGCGTTCCCGATCGCGACGATATTGCCGCCCAAAACGTTCGAAACACCCAGCGCAATCGCGGGCCGGCCGTTGTAACGGATGACCTTTTGAGGCGGCGTCTTATACCCACGCCAAACCCTGGCCACGTCTTTCAGATAAATCAACCTGCCGTCCGAGGAGGAGGCGACCAGCAGATTTTGAATGGCCTCCACCGAGTCGATCGCACCGGACGGGCTGATGATGACCCGTTTTTGCCCCACGGTAACGTCGCCCGCATCCACAACCGTATTTTGCTGGGACAAGGTATTGTAGATATTGGAGACCGAGACGCCCAGTGAAGCGGCGTTTTCCTGAGAAATTTCCACGAAAATGGCTTCGCTGAGCTCACCCGCCAGCGCGACCCGCGCCACGCCGTCCACTTGCAGCAGCTCACTCTGTAGCTCCTTGGCATAGCGGCGCAGCTCGGCCGGCGTATATCCTTCGCCGGTAAGCAGGTAGAACAATCCGAAAACATCGCCGAAATCATCGTAGACAACCGGGGTTTGGACATTGGGCGGCAAACGGCCGGCCATGTCGTTGACCTTATTCCTTACCTTGCTCCAGATAAGCTGAAGGTCGGCTTTACTCGGCGAGAACTCGTATTTGATTTCAACCATGATCTCGGAAACGCCGGCCGATGAAACAGAGGTAACCTCTTTAACTTCCTGCAATTGTTGCAGGGCCCGTTCCAGCGGTTCGGTCACTTCCTCCGCCACTTCGCGCGGGCTCGCGCCGGGGTAAACCGTGACGATTTGAGCCTGCCTGATCGTAAACTCGGGGTCCTCGAAGCGCGGCATATCCCGGTAGGCCGACCAGCCGCCGAACACCACGATCAAAATGACGATGACACTGAGGACCTTGTTCTTGATGGTAAATTCAGCAATATTCATCGATATCTCCAAGCGCTACGGGGTCATTGACCAGGGCCGAACTTTCATACCTTCCGCCAAATAGGAAGCGCCCGCGCCGGCAATCGTCTCACCGGCTTTCAGGCCTTCCGTGATCACCACCGTTTCGCCGATGCCGTCCCGGATCGTGACCTGACGCTTGGATGTGACCATGGTTTCGGGATCGATCACCCACACATAGCGGCTCTCGCCGTCGCTGAGAACGGAAGACAGGGGAACGGCGACCATGCCGTCTCCGCCTTCAAGCGACCTGGATGTCAGCTCCACGGTTCCATTCATGCCGGGAAGGACCACCAACTTTTCAGGAGGCGCAAAGGTAAACCGGACCTTGTAGGTCTGTGACGAAGGGTCGGCGAGGAGGGATGCTTCCTTGAACTGCAGAGGAATCTTCTCGCCCGATGCCGCCGCCAACATGAGAGCAGCGCTGTTATCGGTCCTGGAGCGGGCTTTTGCAATGTAGTCCGCCGGGAGGTCGATCACGGCCTCGAAGCCGGCGCCGCTGAACAGGGTCGCGATGGTTTGACCCCCGCTGACCGTGGTTGCCTGCTCGACAGCGACCACGGCCACCACACCCGAGAACGGGGCTTTCAATACCGCGTCTTCGAGCGCCTTCTGTGCTGAATCAAATTGGGATTTGGTCACTTCCCGTTGAGACTTGCGCTGTTCCACCACGCTGGTGGCAATCGCGTTTTCCTTTTGCAGGCGAAGCGCCCGCTGGTATTCCTGTTCCGCTTTTTCAAAATTGGCTTTTGCCTGGGCCAGACTGCTCTGGAAATCACGCGAATCCAGTTGGGCGATGACCTGGCCCGCTTCGACCGTCTGGGCCTCGACGACTTTCAGTTCTTGGAGGACGCCGCCGATGGGAAAGCTCAATTCGGCGATCTGACTCGCCTCGATGACCGCCGGGTACCTGGATGTTTGCTCGCCGTCGTCCGTGGTGACGGTCAACATCTTGACCGGCCGCACCATTTCCTTGGAATCTTGCGGCTCCGAACTGTCGCCGCATGACACCAGGAGCAGCAAAACTACCGGTAGCGTCAGAGCATTCCAGGGTTGAAACTTCCCCTCCCTCATCTTTATCCTCCATATAGCCATACCCGAATAGGAGTATGATCGTACGCAAATCTCGCCGAATTCTAGCACAATGATGCCGGCCGGCAACGGACAAAGCCCTCGCTCCCCCTCGCTCAAAAAATAGAAAGAAAATCGATGCATAAAACAACCAGGCAACATGAGAGAGCACATAAAAGAGCGATTGGTCGAAAGATGTTTAAATCCAGTTGTGATTGGTTGTGTCGATCAATCGAAGATCAAAGAATCAGTTCTAATTCCTCGACCCGGAAAAGTCGGGCGCAAAGAATCAGTCCTCATTCCTCGACCCGGAAAAGTCAGGAGCAAAGAATGAGAACTATTTCTTTGCGCACCGAAAAGTAATGTGAAAGAAATCAGTTGTGGTTCCTCGACCCGGACTTTTCGGGAGCAAAGAATGAAAACCGATTCTTTGACCCTGAACTTTCGGTGCGCAAAGAATGAGGACTGATTCTTTGCTCCTGACTTTC
>JAAUYB010127154.1_pt1 | contig 29810 bp, 27 predicted proteins | sample 7278071 | NCBI WGS metagenome assembly JAAUYB01 (sample SAMN14350121, study PRJNA611818) | marine sediment metagenome | isolation source: surface marine sediment (1.8m) | place: French Polynesia: Moorea | collected 2018-08 | reverse complement strand
CCACGGTCTTGGGTCGATTGCGCAGGTGCGCAACGGCGTCAAGCCACGGTCTTGGGTCGATTGCGCAGGTGCGCAACGGCGTCAAGCCACGGTCTTGGGTCGATTGCGCAGGTGCGCAACGGCGTCAAGCCACGGTCTTGGGTCGATTGCGCACCTGTGCAACGGGATCAAGCCGGCGTCTTGGGTCGATTGCACACCTTGGCAATCAATCTAATCCGCCGGCATTTTTTTTCAGCCCATGGGCCTGGACCAGCTTAACAGGTAGTCAAGGTGCTTACTCGATCAAAAATCTGATCCTCAAGTTGCTCTAATTCGCCAGGCGTCTGTACCGCCTCCAATGCCAGGTGGAACTCAGACCACAAACCCGATCTCTTCAGCAACTCTCTAAGTAGTTTAACCTTGGCCTAGGCGGCAATCCTGGGTCTGGCTTCCTCGATAATCAGATCAGCGATTCTCATGTGAGGCTCTCGGCACCGGCGCTTTTTTCAATCTAAGTGTTTGGATCACTACATCAAGTGGCCAAGGCGCTTATTCGGGCAGAAATCCGGATCTTGAGTTGGTCCAATTCGTCGGGCGTCCGCACTGCTTGCAATGCAGGCCCGAACTCGGACCACATACCCGAATCCTTCAGCAACAGAGAAAGTAACTTGACCTCGGCCTCCGCGGCGATCTTCGGTTTGGCTTCTTCGATAATCAGATCGGCGATGGTCATGTAAGCCTCCCTACCTATCTTCATCATAATGTTTTTCAAGGCCTCGACGCCAGTTAAATCTTGACCGATCAGGTCACCCCACACTTTTTTCTGATAGGTCGGATCGCCCTCCAGAACTTGCAGGAAAGCCAGGGGATCGCCGCCGTCAATACCTCGCATCTTCCGCTGGATCAGAATGTAAACCGGCAGCCCCATGCAGCTACAGTAGAATTTCCATGGCGTCAGCGGCTGGAACCCATAAGTCGGGTCCTTCAGCAACGCGGTCGGCATTCTGGTCAACAAGATATTCAGCGTCAATTTCCCCCGCAACGATCGTTTCGCATGGCGTGATTCGAACATCAAGGCGCGGGCCACATACTCTCGAAAGGTTTGATCATTGAGGGTCTGGTTGATGCTCTTGTATTCAAAAACATTGTATTCCAGCAGGTGATCGAACGGGCGAATGCCCTTGATTTGAGCTGCTTTCCCCCTCAGTTTCCCACGTCCCGTCCGGCAGAAGTAATCGATCTGGAAATGCGTGTAGACCTCCCGGTCCCGCTCCAAGATGCGTTTACCCGACATCAGTTCCATGTGATCATCGAAGATTTCTTGAACAATAGGGTGCCACGGAATCGGTTTTGGGGTCATGTGCATCTCCTCGATAGTTGCATTGGAATGGTCGGGGCCAGGAGGGGTGACCACGATCTAAATACCTGGCGGCCAGGAGCTTTTACGTATCCCGTGTACATGAAAGTTTCAAAAGTGTAAATTAAATGTGGTCTTCGAATGATGCGTCGGCATATGTTGATTTGCGCCGCTACTCGCCTTGCCAATAGGTTTTGCGGATGTATAAAAGCACAGCGTCCACCTGCTCGGGGGACAGGATGGGCTCAAACGCGGGCATGCGGCTGAAGTCGCCTTTCTTGCCCTTCATGATGGACTGAACCAGTTCCTCATCGGGCTTGGCCAGCACCCCGCCCGGTTCGGTGAAGTCTGCGGCCCAGCGCCGGTTCTTCAGGGTGCCGCTGCCGTTACGTTGGTGGCAGGTCACGCAACGGGCGAAATAGATGCGCTTGCCCACCGTCAGCGGGTCTTGCGGCTGGGGCGGCAGCGGCTTGCCGCACGCGGTCAAAATCATAAGCAGTAGTATTGGTGTGAGTCGAAACATGGTTTGCACCTGACAACCTTTTCGGCCGGCGCACCCAGCCTAACCCAACCGGGCACAAACACAAAGTAGTTTCTTTATGGTCGTTTTTCGGTTAAGGTTGGGTGTACAGCAGGTTCATGGCCCCATACTTCAGGTTGGTTCGGCTCCTGCTGTATGAATTCGATAGCTTTATCGATACAAAAGAGGAACCGTGTTGTCAATCGCTTCACCCGCTTATTCCGGCTTGGATCTCAGCCTGGAAGAAGCTTCACTATTCACACGGATCGATCGCGAACGTCTGCCTCATCACATCGCTGTCGTCATGGACGGCAACGGGCGCCGGGCCTCGCGCCGCAACATGATTCGCATCGAGGGCCGTAAAGCAGCGATGCCCGCCGGGCAAGAGACCCGCCGACCCGATCCCGATTTAATGATTCGAACAAGCGGTGAATTGCGCATCTCCAATTTCCTGCTTCGGCAAATCGCTTCCTCAGAAACACTGGTGACTTCCACGCTTTGGCCGGACTTCCGCAAGGCCGATCAGTACAAAGCCGTTTTGGAGTCCCAGTGTAGAAAAAAAGGTTTTGGTGGTATTTGATGGCGTTGAATAAAGCCAAGCTGGGTAGACGCGCGGCGACTGCCGTGCCCAGTATACTCGTGATTGCCGTAATCGTGGTCTGGGCGCCTACTTGGGCCTTACACCTGCTGCTGGCCGCTATCGGCCTGATAGGCACCTTGGAATTCGACAGCATCGCCAGGGGTTTCGGTTACAAAATCTATCGTGAACCCGTGATGTTGTTCATCCTGCTGGGGATCGGCAGCATCTATATTCCCTGGTTCGATTTGAAGATGCTGCCCTACGTGGCTTTTGCGTTGGTCTGTCTGGTCTCCCTTACTTCGGACGATTTCACCAAGAGTCTGCCTATCCTGGGCATTTCCATCATGGCAACCGGCTACCTGGCTCTGACAGTTGTGGCCCTGGCTTATACCAGCCTGTTGAAGGATTCCACCGGGAACGATGTGGGTCGAATCCTGGTCGCATTTTGTGTCCTGATGGTATGGGCCGGCGATACCTTTGCCTATTTTGCCGGGAACTTCTTCGGCAAACACAAGATCGCGCCCAAAGCATCGCCCAACAAGACCTGGGAAGGCACGATCGGGAACCTTATCGGTAATTTCCTGCTGGCTTGGGGCGCCAAATACACGGTACTACCGCAACTCAACTATGTCGACCTGATCGTGCTGACGCTGGTCTTCGGCCTGCTGGGTTTCTGGGGCGACCTGATCGAATCTACCTGGAAACGCGGCGCCCATCTCAAGGACAGCGGCACCCTGTTGCCGGGGCACGGCGGCTTCTTGGACCGCACCGATTCCATCTTTCTCACGGCCCCGCTTTTCTACTATTATATGAAAATGGTGGTGCTGGTCCGGCCCATTTAGGCAGTTTTCACGGCCGGCGCTCTTGGGAGCTTGTTGCATGAAGAAGATTACCATTTTGGGGTCCACCGGATCGGTAGGTACGTCTACGCTGAAGGTGGTGGACGCCATGCCCGGCCGGTTCGATGTGGTCCTGCTGGCAGCCCGCCGCTCCAGGGAAGCGCTGCTGGAACAGATCCGGCGGTTCCGGCCCCGGTTCGCGGCCATCGGCGCACCGGACGACGCTTTGTGGTTGCGCCGGCAGTCGGGCGTTGCGCCGACTGAGGTAATCGCCGGAACTCATGCTCTGGTCAGCTTATTGGAAACACTGGAAGTAGACCTGACCGTCTCGGCGATTGTAGGTGCGGCCGGTTTGAAACCCACCATGGCCGCCATTCACGCCGGCAGTAATATCGCGCTTGCCAATAAGGAATCCATGGTGGTGGCCGGTCAGTTCATGAACCTCGCTGCCGAGAAAGCCGGTATTCACATCCTGCCGGTCGATTCCGAACACAATGCGTTACACCAATGCCTGCGAGGTGAAGAACACGCCGAGGTAAAACGCCTCATTCTCACCGCTTCCGGCGGGCCGTTCCGCACCTACCGGGGTGATTTCGCGACGATCACCCCCGAGCAGGCGCTGGCGCATCCTACCTGGAACATGGGACCCAAGATCACAATCGACAGCGCCACCATGATGAACAAGGGCCTGGAGGTCATCGAAGCGCATCACCTCTTCCATTTTCCGGCCGACCGTATCGACATCGTGGTGCACCCGCAGTCCATCGTTCATTCCATGATCGAAACCGTAGACGGCTCTACGAAATGCCAGTTGGGCAAAACCGATATGTGTGACCCCATTCAGTACGCCCTCACCTGGCCGTTGCGTCTACCGACGCCGTTCGAGACGCTGGACATCACCAAAGGGCTCACCCTGGAATTCTTCCCGGCGGATCGCAAGCGCTTTCCTTGTATCCAACTGGCCTATGATGCGTTGAACATGGGCGGCGCCGCGCCGGCGGTCCTGAACGCGGCCAACGAGGTCGCGGTGCAGGCTTTCCTTGACGGAGCCGTCGGTTTCAGCGACATTCCAAAGGTCAACAGCGCCTGTATGAACGAACTGGGCGGACGAAAAGTAGCGAGCCTGGACGATCTGATCGAGCTGGACGCGGAAACCCGACGCACGGCCGCTGAAACGGTGGCTGCCGTCCCCCGGTAAGAGGGGAGCCCTTAAGTACCTGTTCCCAGGTTTTCCCGCCGGCGCCGGCTGATACCGGTGTCAAGGCGATGTGGGTAGCGGGGCTTCCGGTTTTACCGGTTGCCGGCCCATGACCATTTTGAAGAACAGAGGGCCCTTTTCTTCGGCGTTATCGCGGAAATTATCGAAGGGGACGTGTTCGTCGGGTCGGTCCGGTCGGATGGTGATACCCCACAGCGGTTCCAAGCTCTGCGGCAGCATGGAATAGCGGATGTCGCCCACCACGCCGGGTTTGGTGGGGTGTCGGGCCAGGTAGCCGTCGGAAAAGTGGGCGAAACGGGCGATGTCTTTAGCCAGGACCGAATCCTCGGGTAGGTTCGGCAGGTCCGCTTCAGTACTGAACCGTTTCACGCTTTGTCCTTCGATGATCATCGGCGCGGAGAAGAAACCCACGCGGATGCCGTCCACGTGGAAACGGTCTTCCGTGGTATAGATGCCGCGAAACAGGATCAGGTTGAACAGGGTGGGTTTGGCGCTCAACTCAAGCGGCGTATGCCCGCGCTCGGCCGCCAGTTTGCGCAACACGGACTCAGCTCGTTCCCGCTGTACCACGCCCAAGGACAGGTAGGCCAAAACGAAAACCAGGCCGATACGCGCCCATTGTGGTCGGCGTCGTTTCATCGCCAGGAAAACCAGGATGCCCAGTGGAACTGTCAGGAAGAAATCGACCACGGCCACATTGTTCCAAGCCACCCGCATATCGGAAAACGGCCATAGCAATTGCGTGCCGTAGGAGGTGCAGGCGTCCAAGACCGCATGGGTGGCATATCCCAAAGTCGCAAAAGTGCAAACCTGGCCGAACGGCAACCGCCTCCTGGCGAGCAGCCATACCAGCGTCGCCACAATCAACCCGCCGACGGGAATGAAGATCAGCGAATGGGTGAAGTGCCGGTGGTATTGAATCGCCAACAGGGGATCGGCGGCGGAACGAATAAAAACATCGGCATCCGGCGCCATGCCGCCCAGCAAACCGATCCATGTTGCCCGGCGAACCTGCTCCTGCTTACACACCGCTTGCGGCAACGCCGCGCCCAATAATCCTTGCGTCAACGGGTCCATTTGCCCTCCCTGTTCTAATCATCATACGAAGCAAACTGGAAATCAATTCCATTTTCCGGGTCTGCAATGCACGGGTCGGCTTTAAAAGAAAACAGTTTCTCACGAATATGACGAAACCATGGCGCCGGGTCCGCTCGTAAACCAGGCTAACCTTTTTGCTATTTGCAAACACGGCCGTGTCTGCCTGACGGTAGTCCGCCGTGACCATTCTATTGTTTCCGGAGGTATCCGATGAAGAAAGCACTGATGATCCTGTTGACCGCTGTCGCCCTTGGCGGCGTTGGTTTCACCGTCCTGGCCGATTGTTACGACCACTGCGAAATGGAGTACGCGGGCATCGATTGGGATGCGTATAACGACTGCATGGACATGTGCGACAACTGCCCCGTCAACGGCGAAGAGTGTTTCTAAGCCCGTCCCCAACCATCACCTGAAGACCCCCGGAGGGGGGTAACCCCCCTGGGCGCGCACGCATCCTGCGTGCATCTCAAGCGAAGTGACGAAGGAACAAGCGCGAATCGCTCTTAGCCCCAAAATGACAGAGCGGGTTTTCGATTCCCTTCTGCTTCTAAGTCGCTTAGCTCAAAAACTACGCATGAACCGCGCGCCCAGGGTTTAGGAGTTCCGAATTGTTCCATCTACTTTTATGGCTGCTCACCCCCGCCGATAGTTTCCTGGTTTCACTGGACGAGGCGGGTCTGTTTCGCGAGACCAATTTCACCCTTTTCAAAACCCCGGCCGGTTACCTCCTGAACAGCGCCACCGAGGCGCGCGCCGTATTGTTCGACGCAAGGGGGCGGATCATCGGCCGCTACGAGGAAAAGGGAAAGGGACCGAAAGCCTTCAACATCCAATACCTGATGGCCGTGGATGAAGGCGGTCTGCACTTTTGCAGCGATCGCCGCAACCTGTTGAGCTTCGATCACCACATGCAACTGCAAAAATCTTCTCCCTATCCAAGGCTTTCCGCCGACCTGGCAGTCAGGGCCGGTTTCGGCGTCCTGTCCAAGGGTCGGGTCATCCTCCCTCTGCTGGGCAAGGATCATCTGGTCACCGAGTTGGAAGTTCACAAGGGTTCCTGGCGAAAGGTCCGCGATCATATTCCCACCGAGGGTTTGGTTTTGAATCCCAATACGCTCATCCTGTCCGAGCGCGCCCTGATTCACGGCGACACGCTTTTCAAGGCTCGCGTGGGCATCAGTCGGCGAGATGATCGCTACGAGGTCATGGTCTACAACGAATTCATGAAGGATCGGGACCCCAACCCGTCCCTTGCTTTGATCGGCCCCGTGGACGACCTGCCCGTGGGTCGCGGCTTGCGCTGTATGGTCTACGCGGTTGCTGCCGTACCTGACGGCTATATCGTGGAACTGTTCACCCACATGAAGAAAAACAGCAGGAGCCAACGTCGTCATGACTACTTCGACAAGCAGGGCCGGTTCCTGAAACGGGTCGAACGCAACAGCGTGCGGCTGTTACCCGTGATCAATGGTTCGGAGACCTTCCTGGTTACGGACAAGGGCGATGAGCGTGTTTTGCAACGCATGGAATAGATTTCCATACTTTACTCTGTTCACTTACAGATCCCCGGTTTTCCCGGTGAATATAAATTCAATCACCACCCGCTTTGTGCTTAAATAAGCATGTTACGCCTTAAGACTTTCCGTCTTTGGTAACTGCATGCTGAAGCCACGCGGGATTGCAGCAAATGGGCGAGCCGGGAAAAGATACAGAACAAGGGCCTCATGATCCGGTCGATGATACCCTGGTGCCGGACACGCTGGGAGGTTTGCCCGGTAAAGAGGCAGGCGCGCCGTCTAGGGAGAGCTGGTTTACCACCCCCGAATTCATCGGTCCCTACAAGATCTTGAAAACCCTGGGGCGCGGCGGTATGGGTTGGGTGTATCTGGCCGGCCAGGAGAAACCTCGCCGCGATGTCGCCCTGAAATTGTTGGGCCGCAATGCTTTTACGGCTGAGTTCCTGGGCCGTTTCGAGGTGGAATACCACACCCTGGCTCGTATGGAAAGCGAGCACATCGCCCGCATCTACGACGTGGGCACCACGGGGACGGGCGATCCCTATTTCACCATGGAATACGTGGACGGGCTGCCCATCAACACCTTTTGTAAAGAAAACGAGTTGACGATTACCGAACGCCTGGAGCTGTTTCTCCAGGTCTGCGAAGGCGTGTTGCATGCCCACCAGCGCGCCGTGGTCCACCGCGACCTGAAGCCGTCCAATATCCTGGTCACCCAAGGCGAGCAGGGACCGCTGGCCAAGATAATCGATTTCGGCATTGCCAAAAGCCTGAGAGGCGGAAATGAGGAACGGCGTTTCGAAACCCAGGTGGGAGCGATCATGGGCACCCCGGCCTACACCAGCCCGGAGCAATTGGGACAACCCGGCGCTTCGGTGGATACCCGCACCGATATCTATGCTCTCGGGGTGATTCTTTATGAGATGCTGACCGGGCTCATGCCGCTGGAAGAACGTTATTTTCAAGACGCCGGTTGGGATGAAATGTTGCGTCTCTACCGGGAAGAGGAGCCTCCCGATCCCAGTTCGCGACTGGGCAGATTGACTCAGGCGGATCTATCTGTCAAGCGCCTGCACTCCTCACTGAAAGGGGATCTGGATCGCGTGGTCATGAAGGCCATGGCCAAAAGAATCAAAGACCGCTACGACTCCGTCGGCAATTTTATGAGCGACATACGCGCCTACCTGGAGGGATTCCCGGTTAGCGTCGGCCCGCCGAACCCTCTCTATCGAGTGGGTAAATACGCCCGGCGCTACCGCGTTCCCGTTTTGGCTCTTTTACTGACCATGCTGGGTCTGACGGTCGGTTTAGCGGTGACGCTCTGGTCCCGTGAACGCGTCGCTCGAGAACGCAACAAAGCCGACTACCTGAGCACCTTCCTATGGGGGATTATGGAAACGCCCGACCCGCGCAAGGTGGGCCCCAACGCCAGGGTGATCGACCTGGTGGATAAGGCCGTGCAAAAGCTGGAAGATGAACCGATCGAGTCGGCGGAACTTGAAGCCCAGGTCCGCGAGCGATTGGGCAGTACCTACACCGGTTTGGGCTCCTACGACAAAGCCATCGACCTGTTGGAAGAAGCCTATGTCATGCATTTGCAGAACCAGGGTCCCGATGCACCGGAAACCCTGCGCACTCAGCACGAGTTGGCCGTTGCCCTGGTCAAAAATCCCTGGCCTCGAGACCTGCGCAACCAAAACTACCAACGGGCGCTGGAACTATTTCGCGATTGCGCCGATCGCAGGCTTCGGGCCCTGGGCGAATCCCACCGGGACACCTTGAACACGCGTTCCTATATCGCCCATGTCTACCACCGCTTGGGCCGCTTCAAAGAGGGCCTCGATGCCTTTAGCCGGGTTCACGATCGCCAGGTGGAACTGTTCAACGCCAATGATGAGGATTCGCTCGTTTCCCTGAACGGCATCGCCATGGGTTACCAGGGTTTGGGGCAGCATAAAAAGGCGCGGGAACAATTCGAAAATGTGATCCCGCTGATGCGACAAGCACTGGGGCATGACGATCCCAGAACGCTGGCCGCCATCACCGCGGCCGGCAAAACCGTTTTTCGTCTCAAGGACTACCAATCGGCCCTGAAACTGTTCACTGAAGCGGCGACGACCCGCGCAGAACGACTGGGCCCGGATCATCCCGATACGCTGCGGACCCTTGTCGAGCAGGCGCGTACGGCCATTAAGCTGGATCGGAATGGGGAAGCCGCCGTCACCTTGAAGGGGGTTCTGGAACGACACCGGGCAAAGGGTAGCGGCTTGGACGATGCGGCCCTGGAAACGGCTCGGTTCCTGGGTCGGGCTTTACGCAATATGGATCGGTTGGAAGAAGCGATAATGGTATTGGAAGGCGTCGTGGAGGCGTGCCGGAAGGCCGATCGGTTAGACCGGCCCATTGTCGGCAGCCTGTTGAACAACCTGGGTTATTACCTGATCAAGGCGGGCCGGCCTGATGAGGCTGTGACGGTGCTTCAGGAGGCCTTGCCCATTCAGGAAACGCAACGCGGCAAGGCCGCCAGCAGCGTATATATTACGCGAATGAACCTGGCCGAAGCCTATTCGCGGGCGGGTCGATCGGAGGCGCTTGCCCTTTGGCGGATGATCTTCGAAGACGACACCTTTCCCCGTTATCGAGAGGAAGCGGCTAAAATCGTTGCCCAACTGCGGGCACTGAACCTGCCCGTGCCGGACGCTTCTACCTCTCGTTTACCCTGACGGTGATTCGGCAACGGCCTGATCAGCGTCAGGACCCAAGGGGAAGTAGAGGCTGACGGACGTTCCCTTGTTGATTCCCGAACTGTAGACTTCGATGCGGCCGTTCATCTGTTCCATAACCACGGCGCAGTAGTGCAGGCCCAGGCCCGCGCTGCCCGGTTTGGTGCTGAAACCCTGGTGCAACACCTTGGCCAGCAGGTCGGGGGGAATGCCGGTGCCGTCGTCCTGAAAAGTAATCTTCAGTTCCACGCCCTCGATTACGCCGGATATTTTGAGCCGACCGCGATCATTGCGTCGTGCTTCGCAGGCGTTGACAATCAGGCGCAGAAAGAGGTGCTTTAGACGCGGCCGGTGGAAACGCACGGTCGGAAGCTTTTCGAAATCCAGGATCACCTCCAGGTTGTGAATGGTGAACAGGTCGCGCTCGGCGGTCAATAACTCGTGGATTAATTCGCCTACATCGCCGGATTCGGTGAGATCGGGCGCCTCGATATGGTTTTGTTCGTCTAAAAGTTGCAGGCGAACATGCTCCAGACTTTCAGCCATACCGGCCAGTTCTTTGTCAGCCGCATTCATTTCCTTGCGCAAGCCTTCATCGATTCGGCGCAAGCCTTCGATCAGTTCCTTACCCTTAGGAGCTTGACTCAGGGTTTTGGTAAGGGGATGCTCTTTCTGATCGAAGAGAGAGGTCAAGCGGCTGAGGCGTTTCGGCCAGGATGATCTCTCTAGATGGTCGCGTAACAGGCCGGTCGATGTGTTCAGGCGATTAACCGCATTGCCCACATTATGCATGACTTGAGAGGCGTGTTCGGCCATGCCGGCCCGGTGCGCATTCTCCAGAAGGCGGCCCTGGGCTTGTAGCAAACCCTGAGTTCGTTTCGCTACCAGGGCTTCCAGGCGGCGCTCGCGGCGTCGGGCTCGATTGGCTTGGGCGGTAAAGAGAGCGTAGATCAGCAATAATCCCAGGAATACGTAGATTACCTTGGCGAGCGGCGTCAACCAGGGCGGTGGCAGCACCAGGAAGGAGACGGCAACATTACGGGCGCTCCACAGACCGTCGTCATTGGCGGCCATGACTCGGAAAACATAATTACCGGGCGGTAGACTGGTGTAGCCGGCCTCGCGTCGGTCGGAGGTCTCGTTCCATTCGGTTTCATAGCCGTCCAATTTATAGCGAAAAGAAGCGCGTTCGCCGTTCGTGAGGGAGGCGCCGTTAAAGTGGAAGACGATCCGTTTCACTCGGGCCTCGATTTCCGCGGGGATGCGGCTGTAGCGCTTCTGATCCACGAAGACCTGATCGATCGTAGGTTGGATCAGCACCTGGTTGACTTGAATCTCCCGTGAGTCTACGATCGCGGCGCCGCGCTCGGAGGCAAACCAGACGCGTCCGGCGCTGTCGGTGCAAGAGGGAGTATTGCCGGCGGTGTTGCCTGAGAAAAGATGCTGGCCGTCGTCAGGTTTCAGGTCTTCCAGGCCGTGATGATCGGCTTCTCCACTCAAAAAGGCGCTTAACTGTTTGGGGTCGCCATGGGCCAGGCTACCTGACAGGCTGATCCACAAATGTCCCGCGCCGTCCTGGCCGAAAGCGATCACGGTTTCATCGGAAAGTCCCTGCTGGTGTGTCATGGCCAGGAACCGGCCGTCCTTGTAGAGAGCGAGACCATTGGTCGTGCCCGCCCAAATTCGGCCGTCCCGATCCTCGAAAATGTTGGTGATGAAGTTGGAGGGCAAACCTTGATTCGCACCGAATTGTTGGAATTCATTGCCGTCCCATAGAAGGATGCCGTTCGAAAGTGAACCCATCCAAAAGCGGCCGTTTCTGTCTTGAATCATGGAGTACAGATCGGAAACGGTCAGGCCTAATTCACCGTTCATGGGAACGAAGACGCCGCTTGCCTTCTGCTTTAGCAATTCGCCGCTCGCGGTGATCATCCAAAGGTTGCCTCGATTGTCTTCCAGAAGCGTGCGGGTGATTGCGCTCCCGGTACTTTGCTCCAGGGGTGTCATGCGGCGACCGTCCCAGCGAAATGCCCCGGAGCCCCTGGTTCCGATGAGAACGTGGCCGCGACTGGTTTCGATCATGGTGGTGATGCCGTCGCCCTTTTCAGCGAGGATCTTCGCCGGGATCGAGGGAGCGGGCTGTCTTCGGTAGTTGTTGTAGACGTCCAAACGACCGTCCTCACCGCCGACCCAAACCTCGCCGTTTTTTCGGTGCAACAGGGACCAGGCATGACAGATTTTTTCCAGGCAATCGCCGCGTTCGAAATGGATTTTTCCCTTGCGCCAGCGCGACAATCCGAAAGTGTTGGAACCGCGCCAAATGTTGCCTTCGATATCGACCAACAACTGATCCGGTGCACCCGGTGTGTGTTCGCTCTGTTCCGGGTACCAGTAGTCAAAGGATTGATCGGGATCCAAAACCAGCAAGCCGCCCGGCGCCCCCGAGGCCCAGATTTCAGTTCCTTCCGCCATAGAATTGATCCTGGGCGGCCGTTCGTCATTGGGAAGCGCGGCCTCTGTCCAGCCGTCTTCCGTTTGGCGAAACATACGTTGGTAACCCGCCCAAAGCGTACCGTCCGATGCTTGAAACAAGGTAATCGCAATGGTGTTTCCAGGTAGGGTGATCCGCTTCAGGTTACCGTCTTTATATTGGTAAAAACCGCTGTACCCGGTGATCCAGATACTGCCGTCACGCTGGTCCACCAGAATTTCCAACACCATGGAAAGGCCTTCGGCCGGCCGGTCTCCCACCTCGTGAAGAGTATAGGTTTCTGCCTCTGCCCGGTAGAGTTTTCCGCCTCCGGCGACCAACCAGACCGCATTGCCGTCCGGTTCCGGTGCCATGGCCTGGATATTGTCCTCAGGCAGGGGATGACGTTGGAAGGCGTGGTTGCCGGTCTTGACATAAAGGCCGCAAGACCGGGTGCTTACCCATAGGTCGAACTCACCGCCGGCGGCCAGGTCGCTGATGTTGACGCAATTCAAACCCGTGCTGGACTGATTGTCGTGAACAACGAAATCGCGGCCGTCGAAACGAACCAGGCCCCGTTGGGTGCCCACCCAGAGAAAGCCGTCGTCGGTTTGGGCCAGGGCGGTGACCGAGGAGTGAGGTAACCCCGTGGTGCTGTCCCAGTCCTGACGAATCAGAAATTGAGGATCGCTCACCAGGAGTATGGCCAGAAGAAAGCCGGCCGGCATCTTATGTTCCTCCTGGGATAGGGCGGGGAAGGGGTGCCATGAATATCATTTTCGGCAAAAAACTCCCGTGACTTGAAAATGCAGGACCCGCCGCCTGAAACAAGTCACATGGGTTTCGTATCCAGGATACAAAGCGATTTGTTTTGTTAAGCATCGGGGGGCCGAGTTCCAGGGCCGCATGGACATGCGACATCCTCCATAGACGTACCTTGGCGGTAACATGGCAGGCAGGGATTTCATGATGCCATGACAAAGACCTGAACGCTACACCTAAAGTCGGGAAATCGTCATTTTTGCGGTGTTCAGGGCTTACCCCGGTCGGTGTTTTACTCATCTTTTGATTTAAACCGGCGGCTAGGGGTTTGCAGCGTCTTCTATTCCGGCCAGGGCGTCTTGAAAAAGACGTGTTACACGGTGGTCGTAACCGTGGTAGTTTTGAGCGCGGGCCAAAATTTCCTTGAAGGCGGGTCTGGCTTTTTCGTAGCCGGTTCGTTTCATGGCGATCTCGTTTAGGGCCCACTCCGTACGGAGCGCATCGGGATGATTCGGCCCGAGAAGGTTTACACGATCGGCCAGGGCGCACGATAGGGCTGCTTGTGCTTCATCCGGGCGTTTCAAGGTCTGGTAGATGCGGCCCAGCATGTAGCGTAACTCGATGTGTTCCAAAGATTGCCGGGCCGGTTGATCCTCGTGGTTCAGCACGGCCAGGATGTGTGCCTCGGCATCCAGGCCGCGACCCGAGGTTTGCAGTTGATCGGCCAGGTCGATAAGGATCGCCAGGGTTTCGGCATGAAACGGCCCCTGGTTCCGGCGAAGACGGTGATAGGTTTCCGACAAGAGAGCCAGGGTGCCATCGGTATCGCCGTGATGTCTCAAAGCCAGGGCCAGATTGTGCTGAAGACCCTCGGGCAGTTCGGTGTGGGAGCTTCCGAGTGCTTCCAAATCGGCCGAGATCAAGCGGCCGGCCTCATCGAGGTCTCCATTTCGCAGCAGCAGGCGGGCCAGGCGGTTGCGTGTCTCCAAAATGTCGGGGTGATCATCGGCCCAAAGTAACCGCTGTAACCTTAAGATTTCCCGGTAGAGATCGACGGCAACCGGTTCGCTGCCCAGGATTGCCTGAAGCCGGGTAAGACCCGTACCTGCCGCCAGGGTTAGAGGCGCACCGTCACCGAGCAGCTTCCGGTAACCGCCCATTCCCAAGCCGTATTGCAGCCGCGCTTCTTGATAATCTCCCAGGGATTCTGCCGCTTGTGCCCATTTCACGCGAGCGGCCAGGGCCTCTAAGGGCAGGCCCAAAGTCTCGTAAAGTGTAACCGCTTGTCGATAATGACTCCCGGCCTTTTCGTATCGACCCTTATCGAGGTAGGCGTCCCCCAAAAGAACCCGGACCGGCGCTTCACGAGCCGCTTCATCCGAGAAGCGTTCCGCGACGGCGGCCTCGGCCTTTTGCAAGGCGCTCGCGGAGAAATCTCCCAGATATTCGGTAAATTCGGCGACGGCCTGTTTTCCCAAGGTCGTACGGTGTTGCTCTTGATACCGCTGCCAGGCGATATAGGCTCCCGCAAACACCAAAACCGCTGCCAGTAGGAAAAGCAGAATTCTGAGGTTGGCGATACCTTTACGGGCCCTGAAAAAGAAGTCCATGTGGAATCCTAGCACGAACCGGGAGCTATACCAGTTTCTCTTCCAGCAGGGCAAGCGCTTTGTCCAATTCCTTCAGCGGTCGTCTTTTTTGTCTGGACTTATACAATCCCGCGTTCAACCAGAGGTCGCGCTTTGGATTGTCGATGACGCGCGTGTTCAACCGCAGTCCGTGCTTTTCCAGGATCGGCGACAGCTCATCGCGACGGCGGGAAATGTCTTCCAGTGTGTTGCGATAAGCGTGTTCGGCTACCTTTTTTCGCGAGCTGAAGCTGAAGATGTTGGTAAAAAACATATTGTAGTCCTGCCTGCTTGGTTCGAACAGGAGCAGGTCGCTGTCGGCGTAGATCGTTTCGTAACGTTCGAATCCGATCACGCGCCGTGAATGGATGAGTGTGCGGAAGGTTTGCGAAAGCACGGTGGGCATGCCTCGGTCGATCAGCTTACCGCGCCGCATGAAGCCCTGGTCCACGCTTTCCGCGGTGTCCACCGGCACGATGGGGTTCAGGCAGATGGTCAGATCCATGCCCTCGTCCAGGACCGTGGAGGTGTGCAGCGTCTTCAACAGGACGCCGTCCACGAAATGGCGACCGTCGATATCTACCGGCGGGTAGAGACCGGGCAGGGCCGTCGATGCTTGAACAGCCTTGGAAATAGGCACATGGTCCATGCCCTTCGTACCGAACACGGCGGATTCTCCCGAATCCAGGTCGGCGGCGACCACGTAGAGTTTGGGTTTCAGCTTGCGAAAATCATTGGTGCGGCCGGGTTTTCCGAAGCTCTTTTCCAAATAGATGCGCAAGGGTTCACTGTTGAACAAGCCGACGGGAATGGCGCGTGACAGCTTGGTAATCGATTTGAAAATCGAGCGGTCCTCGTGGTTGCCGATATAATCGACCAGAGCTTTCCAAGTCCAGCGCGGCAGGCTTTGCAATGAGCGCCAGTATTCGTCCATGGCGGGAGTGAGAAAAAGTTCGGGGTTGAAGGGATGCTCGCCGGGGTCGGTCTTGACAATCATTCGCACCAACTTGGCCGTGCTCATGCCGTTGGCCAGGCAGGAGGAAACAAAAGCGCCCGCGCTGACGCCGACCAGGGTATCCACCTCGGTGAATTTTACTCCCTCGATCGCCTCGTCCAAAGCGCGCAATGCCCCGATCTCATAAACGGCGCCTTGCGGGCCGCCGCCGGCAAGCGCGATTCCAATTCTCGATTTCTTGGATGTCTCGGCGCTCATTGACCACCTCCAATCTGGACGCCCCGATACAGGGCTTGCTTGGGCAAAACTGCGTGTCCAGCGGCAAGAAAAGGCGGATAGGTTTTTCCGGCTCGAGACACTCCGATGTGACGGAAAAAGGGACCGGTAGGACCGATCCCTCCCTTGCCCAATTTTAAAAAGTCATGCTCTTGAAAACAAGCTAAAACCTGTTTTCAAATCCCTGGCGGGAATTGCAGCACGTGCGACGGAGTTTACTTGGTTTCTGCCTTGGCTTCTTTCGTTTCGTTCAGTTTGTTGATGGCTTCCATTAGTTTATCGACACGCTCGGTCAACTGACCAATCTCTTCCTTGGTGGGAACACCCAGTTTTTGGAGTGCAAGGCCGATTTTGTCATTCAGGCTTTCTTCGAACTTGCTCCAAAGGTCGCCTACTTTTTCTCTGGCTTCCCCGGTTGTTTTCTTCACGGCTTCAACCGAAGCATGGTCGCGGTCTTCAAATTCCTGGCCTTTTTCCACCAGGTTATTGAACATCTTCTGACCTTCCTCACCGGCAACAGTCAGGGCGCCCAAACCGGCCAACCAGATTTTGTGGGCCGATTCTCTCAATTCGCTTTGCAGGTCGTTCAGTTTCTCTTTCATGATCGTCTCCCTTCCCTTCGGAGTCAAGTTGCGGGAGACCTCGCGGGTCTCCCTGCCGGCCTTAAGCGGTGGCCTTGGTTTGCAGGTTTTGTACTTTCTCGGTGAGTTGTTCGACCGAGCGGGTCAGAGCTTGGATTTCATCGCGGCTGGGGATGCCGAAGCGGCTGATCGTGGAGGCCACGCGATCCTGAATCTTTTCGGTCGTCTGCTTGCCCAAATCGGACAGGCGGTTGACCAATGTGTTGTCCATGACCTTAGGCTTGGGCATCTTCTCGGAGGTGCCGCTGCCTTTTTCGACCAGTTGATCGAAAACCTTCTTGCCGGAGTCATTGACCGTGGCGGCAATGCCGAGCCCGGCCAGGTAGAACTTGTGGCTGAAGTCGTAGACGTCGGTACCCATTTCTTTGATGTTTTTCATGTCACACCTCTAGTGTTTGAATTTTGTAATCGATCGGGGACGATGCCCGTTCCGGTTCTGCTGATCAGGCAGAGGGTTGTGCCTTGGTTTTCTCAGCTGCAGTTTGGGGCGCCGGAGTTTTGGCCGCCGGGGTTTCGGTCGGCGTGGTTTTCTTGGCGGCGGGTTTGGGCGCCGGGGTTTCGGTCATCGCGGTTTTCTTGGCGGCGGGTTTGGACGCCGGCACGGTTTTCTTTGCAGCGGGCTTGCTTGCGGTTGTGGTCTTCTTTGCAGCGGGCTTGCTCGCCGTGCCGGCTTTCTTTGCAGCAGGCTTGCGTGTGGCGGGCTTCCTGGCGGCGGGCTTTCTGGCGGCGGGCTTTTCAGCCTTTTTTCCGGTCCCGCCTTGCTCGGGCTTTTTCTCTTCCTCAACCGCGGCTTTTTCTTGAAGGTCCTCCGCTTGGGAAACGGCTTCTTCCAGTTCTTCCAAGCGACGGCGCAGTTGGGTCATTTCATCGCGAACGGCGCTCACGGGCATCAACTTATCGAAGCCACGCTTGACCAGGCTTTCCATACCTTCCTGAAACTGGCGGACGCGATTGTTGACCGCACTTTCGCCGGCGCGAATTAAATCGTGTAACAGCTCACTGGAAAGGAAGCTGCTTTTCTTACGACCCTCTTCGGAGATGACCTGGGTGAGTGTTTGGGCGGTCACATCTTCACTGGTCTTATTATCGACAACGGAGATATCTTCTCCCTTGCGGATCCACTCGGCTATATCTTCCAGCAGCACATAACGGCTCTCTGTAGTATCGTAGAGCTTGCGGCTGCCGTAACGTTTAATGATCCGTGTCATGGTTGCCCTCCTTGCGTCGGCAACGGGCGCTTGCCGCATTGCGGCGTCCCTTACACCACAAAATATAACGCGCTGCGGCATGATCGTCAAGCACTTTTTGACGCATTGCGTCAAAAACTGAGGGTTTGATTCACAAGTCATTAGAGAAGAGCTGTTTATGTGTGACAACTTTCTGAAAAAAGTTAAAGGTACGCGCCTTTTCAAGGAAAGAACCGATTATTCCTCTCTTGGCTGGTTGGAAACCCCGGTTTTCTCACGGTGGGGTCGGTGCTTGCGGATTGTGCTATATTGAGCACTCGCCTTTGAGTATCTTGCAGCGGGAGTCAGCTTGATATGGATTTCCAGGAAATTATTCGGTTCTGGTATGAAGAGATCGACCAAAAACAATGGTGGGAGAAGGATGCGGCCTTTGACGAACTGATTCGAGAACGATTCGGCGCCCTACATCGAAAGGCCGCTTTAGGAGAACTCTTCGCTTGGCGACGCGCGCCGTTGGGCCGTTTGGCCGAGATCATTATTTTGGACCAGTTCTCTCGCAACATCTTCCGTGACTCGGCCCGGGCTTTTGCTTATGACGGTCAGGCCCTGGCTTTGTCACAAGAAGCCGTGCATTCGAGCGCTGATCGGGAGCTGAAACCCATGGAGAAGTCGTTTCTCTACATGCCCATGATGCACAGCGAATCCCTCCTGGTACATAGGGAAGCATTACGGCTTTACAGTCAACCCGGATTGGACTATAACCTGGATTTTGAAAAGCAGCATATGGCCATCATCGAGCGGTTCGGCCGCTATCCGCATCGCAATGCCCTGTTGGGTCGGGAATCAACGCCCGATGAAACTGCCTTCTTGCAACAACCCAACAGTAGTTTTTGAATAGTCCGAATACCTTGATAATGTGATCGGCGTCATCAATAAGTATTTATAAATTGTTGATTCATGCATTTCGTTTGATCTTTCCAGGCTTCTGCCCGATGGTGAGATATGGGGAGCTTGAAGTTTATTTTTCGGGCGTGTTGTATATACCGGCGGCCGACAAGCGGAATTCGGTCCTGGCCGGGCCCGATATTTCATAGAAGGTGTGCATGAGTGAACAGTGTGAGTTGAAGTCCTTTCATCCGACCGATCGAAAGCCGTCTGATCGGGCCGTTCTGTTGCAAGGCGAGCACCCGGAAGCTGAGTCCCTGGAACGGATTCTGGGCGATGCCGGGTATCGTGTCGCTCGTTGCGGACACCAGGCGGTAGCCGTTCTCGCCTTCAGAGATTTTCAAAAACTCATGAGCAGAGTTCGATATCACAAGACGACACGCCCCGACGTACAGATTATTGCCGGATTGGAAGACGACTGGAACGAAAACCAGGTGACCAGGGCGTTGGCTGTTTACGGGGTACGACATTTTTATCGTTTTCCACTCACCTCGGATGCCGTTGTGCAACAGGTTGAAACTGTCACCCGGTGAGTTGCCGAAAGGATGCCCGAGCGCAGGGGGCTCGAAGCGGCTACGGCCGACTATGAGGGCCGGCTTTAATTGGGAAAGCGAAGCAGCCGGCTTCAACCCTCTTCAGCCCTTGTCTCGTTTCCGATATTTGGTCTAGAATGCAGCTAACGGTAATTTTAGAAAGGCACCCTTGTCGGGCCATGACGGCCCTGGCTCAGGTGCCGCTATTTATCGAATATGCTTTACTATTTTGGAGGACTTATGCTTAGGAAGTTGCTACTCTCCCTTGGAATGATCTTTTTTACCGGCCTCGGCGCGACCCAGTTGATGGCGCTTGAGATTCTGGAAGATCAGGCCTGCTGCCCCTCGACCTGGGGCAGCGGTGTCTTCGGGCTGGCTTATGTCAGCGGCGGTCAGGTCTACTGTGTCTATATCAGCGGTAGCACCTCCTTTACCCGTAATTGCTAACTCGAACCAGATGAACAAGGGCCCGTGATTTCTTCACCGGCCCAAAACCAAGCAGCTAGGTTCAACCAGCTAGGTTCAACTGCTAGGTTCAAGAGCTAGGTTCAACTGCTAGGTTCAAGAAGCTGGTTTTATGTTGCTTGGGGAGATGATGCCGCATGTCTTTGAGATGGGTGCCTCTCATTTGTTTGGGGAAGGGGCTTTTTTAGGTGGATACGTGAAGGAATTCCCAAAGCCGTTCACTTTCGGCACCGTTTTTTGCGGTTTTGGCCTGAAATCAGGCAGGCTTTCGCCTGACATCCTATGATTTCGATGCGTTTGCGCCTTGTTTTTGGAGTTACGCCACCGCACTGGATGACCCCGTTGGGGTCGCCTCCCTTCGATGTAGAGGGATCAACCGGCCCACCGCTTCCAATGTCCTTCTGGTAAATGCGTCTGAGCCGTAGACCAACTTCGACCAGTTGGCCGGCGCCCGCGTCTCCAACGCCTCGTGTAACGCTTTCATATCGACCACCCAGCCTTCATCGGTGAACTGTTTCGGCAGTGATGCCCGCCTCAAATCCGGGGCCAGTAACGTCAACGCCACGTAACGCATCCAATCCACGTAGGTTTTGGCCTGGATCTCTTTCGGTAAATGTTCAAGCACCTTCAATTCCGGCGCTTTCGGCTCTTCGTCCGCTTCCAGTTTTTGCTTGAGCACGCCCACCGAGCTATGCGGGTATTCGGCCGGGTCCTCTATAATACCTGCCTTTACGGCGTTCATTTCAATGTAGGTCGCCACGGCCAGTTCCGCATCGCCTTCTTCCACCACCACATTCTTGTAACGGCCGCCCCACAGGTGACCGTTTGTGCCTGCCTGCTTGTTGTATGCAACCGCCGTCCCCCGGTTGAAATAATACATGAAATCGCTCAAATCGGTATATCGGTTGTATAGATATTCGGCCATGTGTTCGTGGAAACGCCTAGGGTTTACCTTTCTGCTTTCCGCCAGTTCAAAGCGCCGTTTGATGTCCTCCAAGTCGAATTCAGGCCGGTCCACACGCAAAAGAAGGTGATAGTGATTATCCATAAAGGCGTGCGCGAGGATGGAGCAATAGAAGACATCCGTCAGGTAGTTCATGTGGTCCGCGAGCATCTCCTTGACGGCCGGGTCTTTCAGCCAATGAACTTGCTGAGCGGTCCGCGTCATGACGTGGTAAAGAGCGCCATCCTTTTGAAGTTTGATCCTACGGGCCATTACCCGGACTCCGGTCTGAGATGCAAGGCGAGCGGTGGTACCACGGCCGTGAACCGCGATGCCGGATACCCATCCTACCCTGGCAAGTCCCTGAAGGCCAGGGGTTTTTGAGAATGCCCTAAAAACTGAACGCGACATACAATTGGGTACCGCCGAAGCTATAGCGGAGGAAGCCGGAAAACTCCAAAAGCCGATCCGTGAACCGGTTTTCCACATCCATGTCGAAGTCGACATAGTTATAGCCCAAACCAAAACCCCAGCGTTTCATGGCATAAAACAAATCGCCCTTGATATCGGTATAACTGCCTTCGTATTGTTGGTAGTCGATATAGAAGTACTCGGCATCACCCCGCAAATACCATTTGGGAGCAACGCGCCAGGTACCGTGAAAGCCCGCCAATGGAACCGGGATATTGAGGGATCGGGTGACGTCATCGGAGAAATCCCGGATTTCTCGGGGTCCTTCTACCACGGCGTTATAAAAAAGGGACAAGCGATTGCGCAGGGCGCTCACGCCGATCGAGGCGCGGTATTCGGCATTTTCCTTCTTTCGGAAGATGTATTGGTAACTTGCCTTGATGATCCTTTGTTCCGTGGTCGCGCCGGTTTCCGAATCGAAATCGAAGAGTCTCTCGCCGAACTGGATATCCCGATCCAAGCGGAAAACGGAGGTGGTTCGGTTGAATTGGACCCAGCCGAAACCAAGTTTTTGACGCGGTCTGAAACGCCAGGTGCCGTCAAACTTGAAATCGGTCGCGCTTTTATCCATTTCCAGGTCGGTTTCGAAATCGATCTCGGAGCCGATGCCCAGTTCGGGTGAATCGGCGCGCATCTTGGTGTCAAAGTCGACCAGGAAGGAGCCTAAAGCCAGATTGAATTTATTGCCCATCAGACCGTCATCAGCCGAACAGAACAACCCGCCCGTTATGATCGAAAACAGAAAGAGTCGCAACATGCCGAGCCCCCGACCTCATGTCGGCTTTCGGTATTCGATTTTGAACAAGATGACATAGAAGACCGGCACCACGACCAGGGTAAGAATGGTGGCAAACCCCAGTCCGAACATGATGGTTACCGCCATGGCCACGAAAAAGGCATCGGTCAGCAGAGGCGCCATGCCCAAGATCGTGGTTGCGGCAGCCATGGCCACCGGGCGCAAACGACTGACGCCCGAATCGATAACGGCCTGCAGAGGCGCTTTCCCCGCCTCGATCTCGAAATCGATCTGGTCAATCAGCACGATAGCGTTTTTGATCAACATGCCCGAGAGGCTGAGCAAACCCAAAAGGGACATGAACCCGAACGGCTGGTCGGCAATCAACAGGCCGGATGCCACGCCGATCATGGCCAGGGGTACACAGAGCCAGATGATCAGGGGCTGTTTGAACGCGTTGAAAAGAAAGATCACGATCAGCACCATGAAAAGGCCGAAAACCGGCAGGGTTTTTCCCAGGGAGGCATTGGCCTTGGCCCCGTTTTCAGCTTCACCGTCCCAGGCGAAGGTAAAACCGGGTTTACCCTTCAAAGGCCAGGCCGCCTTGTAACTGATCGGTAAGGTGGTGTCGGTGTGAGCGGCGGAATCGATGCCGGCGCCGGTTACAGCGGCCACATCCACACCCAATGCCTGCTCGATTTTTGGCTTGATTCGCTTGACCACATCGGCCGCGAGCCCTACCCGAGGATCGCAGTGAATGCGCAGCATGGGCATGCGGTCGCGTCGCCAAATCGCGGCATCCTCATAATCGGTTTCAAAACCCGAGACCACCTGACTGATCGGAATCATGCGACCGGTAGCCGGGCTGAAGATATTGGCGTGTTTCAGGTCGTCCACCCCGCCGCGTTCCTCTTCAGGCGCCCTGGCGATGATGGGAATCAGGTCATCGCCCTCACGATAGACGCCGGTCGTATACCCGGACCAACTCTCTCTCAAAGTTGCGGCCAGTATGGGCCGGGTGATGCCCGTGCGCCGGGAGACCGCCTCAGAGAGTTGCGGCCGGAAGACCTTCACCTGCTCGCGCCACTCGTCTCGGATGGTTTTGGCGCCGCCGTCTTCTTCGATAATGCGCTTGACGACATCGGCCAGCCGGCGAACCTCGGCGTGGTCGGGCCCGGACAGGCGCATTTGGATCTTGCCGCCGTCACCCGGACCGAGGATCAACTTCTTGGCGCCCACAATCGCTTCCGGCATGGTTTGGGCGAAATGGTCTTCGATTTGAGTGACCAGGCCGTCGATCTTGCGGTAATCATCTACCTTGACGATAAACTGGCCGTAGGAAGAACTGGGAAACTCGGGCGCGTAGGTCAACATAAAGCGAAGGTTACCGCCGCCGACAGTGGTGGCGACCTCCAGCATGCCTTCCAGTCCCCGCAGGTATTGCTCGGCCTTGACCAGAGTCGTTTCCGTGTCGTCGATATGGGTGCCCTCGGGCAGCCAGACATCGATGGTAAATTGAGGACTGGTAGACGCGGGGAAGAAGCTGCGCTTGACGCTCTTGAAGCCGATCATGGAAACCGCGAACATGGCGATGACAACCGCAACGGTGACCCAACGGAATCGAATGGCGGCGGTCAGTCCGGACCGGTAGAGCCGAAAGATCAATCCGCCGTAGGGATCTCCGCCGGCTTCCTGCCCGCCATTGCCGCCTTTGAGGATCATCTTGCAGAGTAAGGGCGTGGTGGTTACCGCGGTAACCCAACTCAGCGACAGTGAAATCAAGATGACCTGGAATAAGGTGCGGCAGAACTCTCCGGTACTGTCTTGGGATACGCCGATGCTCGCAAAAGCCAAAATCGCGACAACGGTAGCGCCGAGCAGGGGGACGGCGGTTTGGCCCACCACTTCGCCGGCCGCCTTGATGCGATCGATACCGGCCTCGATTTTGATCTGCATGCCCTCGGTAACCACAATCGCGTTATCCACCAGCATCCCCAGGGCAATGATCAGCGCACCCAGCGAGATGCGCTCCAGGGTGACGGACATCAGATCCATCACAATGAATGTCCCGCAAATGGTTTGCAGGAGAATGAAACCGATAATCAGCCCGCTGCGGGCGCCCATGAAGAAAAGCAGCACCACCACCACGATCACTACGGCCCCGGCAAGGTTGACCAGAAAGCCGTTGACCGCCTGGGTCACGGTTTCCGACTGCATGCAGATGGGTTGCAGTTCCATGCCCAGGGGAATCTCGGCATCCAACTCGGCCAGGCGTTTTTCCAGGGCGTTGCCCATGGTCACCACATTGCCCCCCAAAACACAGGAGATGCCGATACCCAAAGCGACCTGACCGTTGAAGCGCAGGATGTTGGTGCGTGGGTCGACATAACCGCGCCTGATTTGGGCAACATCCCGCAGGAACACCAGTTTGTCGGACCCGCGTGCGCTGATCAGAAGATCGCCGAACTGTTTTTCGGAAAGAAACTCGCCGCCCGGGTTGATGGGGATATATTCCGAACCGGATTTCACATAACCGGCGTTGGCGACCAGGTTCTTGTCGGCCAGGGCCGAATAGATGGATTGCTGATCGATGCCCAAGGCGGCCATTTTCTCGCGCGACATCTCCACGAAGATCGCTTCCTGCCGATCGCCGTAGAAAACGACTCTTTTCACGTCCTGCACCAGCAATAACTCGCGGCGCAGCATATCGGCCGTGTCTCTCAATTCGGCGTAGGAATAACCCTCGCCGGTGAGCGCGTAATAAACCCCGTAGACATCGCCGAAATCATCATTGACCAGGGAGGCGGAGGCGCCGGGCGGCAATTGTCGCTGGTAGTCGCCCACCTTGCGCCTGAGCTCATCCCAAACTTGCGGCAGGGTGGTCTTGTCGTATTTGTCCTTGATGGTAACGTTGACAATCGACAGGCCGCGCATGGACTTGGATTCGACCAGGTCCAACTGCCCCAATTCCTGAACGGCGCGCTCGATGGTGTCGGTCACCTCTTCTTCTACCTCGCGCGCGGTTGCGCCCGGATAGGTGGTGTAGATGACCGCGTTCTTGATGGTGAATTCGGGATCCTCCAGGCGGCTCAGGTTCATATAGGACTGAATGCCGCCGACCACCATGAGAACGGTAAGCGTCAGGGTAATGACCTGTTTGCGGATGGACAATTCAGCAATATTCATCGGTAGATACTCCCCGTTCGGCGGCTCAATCCATCAGGCGAATGGTCATGCCCTCCCGAAGTTGGTTGACAGCCGCGACCGCGATGCGTTCGCCGTTATCCAGCCCGCTGATGATGGTAATCTGATCTACCGCGTTCAATTCGCCCACCTCTACCCGGCGCTTGGAAACGGTAAGCGTTTGTTCGTCCACCACCCATACGTAGGAGCGCTTTTCTTCATCCGGGAACACCGCCGAAGCGGGTACTTCCATCACCGGCTTGACCTCGGCGCCTTCCTTGCGTTTGCCTGTCAGCGTTGCGGTCATGCCGGGCAGCAGATTGAGCCCCTTGGGTTGCGGCAGGCCGAAGGTTACCTGGTAGGTTTGGGTCTTTGGATCCGCCTTGATACTGCCTTCTTTGAAACGAACCGGAAAGCTCTTACCGGACGCGGCTTCAAAGGTTGCCACGACCTGGCCCACATTGCCGCGTTTCAGTCGGGCGACGATATTCTCCGGCACGTTGACCACCACTTCCAATTCGGAGAGGTTATGCAGATTGACGATGTTCTGGCGCGGGCGAACCTCCTCGAAGTTGTTGACCAGGCGATCGCCGATCAAACCGGAGAAAGGGGCTTTCAAAACGGTGTCTTTGAGATTGGCCTCGGCCTTGTTCAACTCGGCCGCGGCGATATCTTTCGCGGAACGGGCTTGATCGAGCGTGGAGGCGGATATGGAAGAAGTAGTGTACAGACTTTCCGCTCGATCATAATCGGCCCTTGCTTTTTTAAAGCGGGCCTCGGCCGCCTTCCTGGCGATCTCGTAATCTCTCGGGTCGATTCTGGCTATGACCTGGTTTCTCTTGATCATGCTGCCCTCTTTCACGGGCAGTTCCAGCAAGGGGCCGCCGACGCGAAAAGCCAGGTTGACGCGTTGCGCCGCCTGCACGGTGCCGGGAAAGCTGCGTTGGATTTCCTGCTCGCCGCCGACAACGGCGGTCTTAACCATCTTGACCACGGGCGGAGGCGGGGCCGGTTCCTGCCTGCCGCATCCGATCAACACCAACAATAAGGCCGCCGGCATCAGCACTTTACTAGACATCGTCACCTTCATCCCTCGATTAACGGTAGAATCTCAACTATCATATCAAAGATCGGCCCGCCCGGGCAATGAGACCTTAGTCGTATTAAATCTTGACCGATCAGGTCACTGTAGACAGGCTCCCGGTCAATACTCGTTAATAAAAAATGATCTCCCGGCCGATTAACTCCCAAGGGAGCATTGCATGGACCTGGGTCTCGATATATGGGTGCCGTACGAAGAGGAATTTGCCGATCTACTGATTCCAAACCTGCCGTCTCGTTTCAGGGTTAACGTGAATGATACGTTGAAGCCCGATACTTCGGTCGCGGTATTGGTCGCCAATATCGATCGACCCGAGGTTCCGGCCGAGGCAACCGCCTTGCTGAAAAGGCCGCCCCTGCTTCGTCCCAAGATCATCGCCGTCAGTAAACGGCATGACTTCGACTCGGCCCGCACCGCGGTCGACTTGAAGGCTCATGCCTATTTCCATTTTGATCCCGAATCCGTGCCGGAAATAACCGCGCACATTCAGGCCCTTGTCCTAGCCTGGGCAATACACGCCCGCTGGCTCTATCGTTGTTACCGTGAATTCTTTCGCGATTCCTCCGGGAAACAGGGTGGGGAAGCCGGCTTGTTGAAAGAGCTGTTCGGCGCCTGCGTGAATACCCCGGGTTTTCTTTATCAGGATTACGGCCAGGGAGACCAGACGCTCTTGATCGGCCCCTGGAGTGTCGACAATTACATGTCCTTTGCCGACTTCGATGCCGTCGGGATTCTTACCAATTTGGAAAAAGATGAATCAGGCTGTATTCATCAGGACCACGGGGAACACAAGACCTTGTATTACCTGGATCTGATGCGTCGCGGGAATTTCCACTTCCGCCTGGCCTTTCTGAACCCGTTGCTTCCCAAACTTCCCAATTTCGGCGACCACCTGCACAAGGCGATGGTCAAACATCTCCCCGGCAGTTTGTTTGCCGCCGTTCGCGAATTGGAAATGCTCAGCTCTGCCTGGGTCACCGGGAACCTGGAAAATTTCAATAATAGCGCTGAGGCCCTTGCCCATGAATTGGAAGCCGCATTGGAAGACCCGGAAACCAGGGACGGACGCCTGGGTAAGTTGGCGCGCACCTTGTCCTATCGATCCAAATTTTGTGAGCGTCTTCAGGAGAAGGGACCTCAGTCCGTGATGCCTCTACCTCACGAACATCCCGAACTCGACGTGGGCTATCTTTGGAAACAGGGGAATCCCAAGCAGGACGGCGAGTTCCGATACTCCGGGAATCGACAGATTCCCGCGATTCCCGTGTTGGCCGGCGCCGTTGTCGAAGTGATTCGCTTTTTCACCTGGTTGGCGCGGGAAGATGGGAAGAAACCCGTCATCGAGCTGACGGTCACAAAAGAAACCCGCAGGTTCCTGGTTATAGTGACCGGCATCGGCAAACCCCGATCCGCCATGAAACGCCTGCGCTGGTGGAGCACCGTGTTGGCCGAGGAAGCCGATTTCCAAATTTTCGAGATGCACATGGCGCTTCGCAAAGTAGGCGGCCGTATTCGCGACATACCGCATAAATCGGGCAACAGTTTCGAAATCATCATCCCGCAACACGATGACTTTTTGGAAGAACTGCCGCCCGGTTCCTGGAAGGCTTTGTCATGAGTAACCGAAAACTTCCTCCCCGCAAGCTCACCGTTCATCTAAGCGGCCAAACACCCGGCGGCGTCGTTCCGTCCCTGGCCGGGATGTTGAAGGAACTGGACTTTATGGTGACGCCTCGTTTACAGCGGGCCGACGTCGCTGTTTTTGTTGACAACGGCGACGGCTTGGATGCCTTGGATGAATGGCTGGGAAACGTGGCGGACGTCAAAGCCAAACCCCTGGTCTGCATGTCTCGGCTCAGCAAGGCGGAACGCCGGGCCCTGGCCGGGAACCATGACGTCAAGACCATTGCGCCGGCGGGACCGGAAGAACGGCATTTTATCGATCGCATTCTTGGAGAGCTCTTTACGCACCAGTATCCCCGCATCCTGGAACCTTTCCCCTTGGGCAACAGCTCGTCCATGCGAGATATTCAGAGACGCTTGGATATCTTCCGCGATTCGGCGGACCCCGTGTTGATCCTGGGCGAAAGCGGCTCCGGAAAAGCGTTTTGCGCCGATTACCTGTGTCGGGGAAATGAAAAAGGGTTGGTCACGTTTAATTGTGGTTCGGAGTCGGCGGAACTGGTGGATACGACCCTTTTCGGTTGCGTACGCGGCACGGCGCACAGCAAACAGCGAACCCGAAAGGGGCTGCTGCGGGAAAACGAGGGCGGGACGGTCATGTTGACCGAGATCGACCGGCTCACCCCGCAAACACAGGCCGCTCTGCTGAAAATCATCGAATCGGGAAGGATCCGGCCTGTCGGCGGCATCAAAACGATTGAATTGAATACCAGGCTTATCCTGGCCAGTTCCGCCGATTTGGCCGCCGCGACCAAAGCGGGAACCTTTCGCGGCGATCTCTATAATCTAATCTCCGCGTTGTCCGTGCGGGTGCCGCCGCTTCGCCGGCGCCTGGAAGACCTGCCCTTGCTGGTCAACGGTTTCCTGGAGACCTTCGCCAAAGAAACCCGCAAGAAAATCAAACCGCCGGTCGATTACGACGCCTTCTTCGGGTACCAATGGCCGGGGAATATCCGTGAGTTGCGAAGCCTGTTGCGAGAATCCGTGACGCTGCAATCCGAACCGCGTACGCCGCTGGACATGTGGGGTATCGAGATCTATATCTTCCACCAGAACGCCCCGGAACCGCCTCCGGTCGAGCACGAAAGCATCCCCTTCTACAAGGGCAAGGACAGTTGGCCGGACCTGGAGCAACGCGCCGGCCGCGCTTTCTTCCGCGACGCCATCCAACGTTTCGGCGGCGTTAACGACCGCATGGTCGCCCTGGCCGGTTTCAAGAAGTCGGCGATTTACAAAAAGTGCGACGCGCTGGGCATCGACCCGAAAACCGGCGAACGCAGGTAGTCGGTTTTCAAGGCTTTCTATCGGAACAAGGCAAACCGCGTCGGTTCAGGGGATCGAAAAACGGGGGCCTCTCGGCCGAGGCTCCCGGCGCCGGCGTTTTTTCAACCCACATGTTTGGAGCACCACATCAAATGGCCGAGGAGCTTATTCGATCATAAATCCGGTTTTCGAGTTGTTCCAATTCGTCGAGCGTCCGGACCGCTTGTAATTCAGACCGAAACTCAGACCACAAACCCGATCTCTTCAGCCACCGCGTAAGTAACTTAATCTCGGCCTCCGCGGCGATCTTCGGCCTGGCTTCTTTAATAATAAGGTCGGTGATTCTCATGTGAGGTTCCCGGCGCCGGCGTTTTTTCAACCCACATGTTTGGAGCACCACATCAAGTGGCCGAGGAGCTTATTCGGTCATAAATCCGGTTTTCGAGTTGTTCCAATTCGATGAGTGTCCGAACCGCTTGTAATTCAGACCGAAACTCAGACCACAAACCCGATCTTTTCAGCCACCGCGTAAGTAACTTAATCTCGGCCTCCGCGGCGATCTTCGGCCTGGCTTCATCGATAATCTTCGGCCTGGCTTCATCGATAATCTTCGGCCTGGCTTCATCGATAATCAGATCGGCGATGGTCATATAAGCCTCCCTACCTATCTTCATCATAATGTCTTTCAGGGCTTCGACGCCAGTTAAATCTTGACCGATCAGGTCCCCCCACACT
>JAAUYB010067733.1_pt1 | contig 29955 bp, 15 predicted proteins | sample 7278071 | NCBI WGS metagenome assembly JAAUYB01 (sample SAMN14350121, study PRJNA611818) | marine sediment metagenome | isolation source: surface marine sediment (1.8m) | place: French Polynesia: Moorea | collected 2018-08 | reverse complement strand
CTTTTTACGTGGGGGCTTTTTCACGCTACTTTCCGGCAGAGTAGCGTGAACAAGCGCACCCGTAACACGTTATACCGCGGGGACATCCAATTCTGAAGTATCGACGGCGTGCTTACCGGCACGGGGTGTGTTTGTTCGCGTCGGAGGAACCCAAAACCCACGCGGTGCACCAATCGCTTTCCGAAGGCAATCCCTTTCGCAACTTGACCGCGTGATCTTGCCTTCGGAACCTGTCTCTTGCATTGCGTTGGATATTTGTTTGTCCGGCGCGAATAAACCCCCACCATGCCGGTAAGCACATTTTATTCAGATGATCAGGTCACTGTTCCGGCTTCAGGTCTTTTTACGTGGGGGCTTTTTCACGCTACTTTCCGGCGGCGGCGATTGGGACACCGGCTCGATCAACCGCGCCGCATCATGGTTGCCCATCCGTCGCGGCTTTACCCATATTGAACCTGACCCCGCATCCGGCGCCGGTTCGCTTTCAACCGCCGCCCCCTCGGGTTGTTCGGTTTGCGGCGGTTGCGGCGCCTCGGTTTTGGTGGGTCGGAAGGTATAGCCGTAACGTCGCATCTCGTCGCGCAGGGCGGGGTTGGGCGTCCCGTGCATGGCCGCGCGTAGAAACTTGGCCAGGTAGCCGTGTAACCTGTCGACCTCGGCTCGTTGCGGATCCAGGTCGTCGCGGGCATCCATCACGCGGGCTTTGGCCTGGCTGAGCCGCCTGGCCGCATCATCCGCCACAGTGCGGTATTCCGTCAATTGGGCCAGGGAGGGACTGGTGACCAGTTCCGGGTGCTTGGCGCTCTGGTTGCGCAGGTGATGCTCCATGCGCGCCGCCGCCATGAGCCAGTCGTCGTAACGGGTGAAACCGGGCATGCCCTTGAGCGGGAGTTCCATCAATGCTAATGTTTCTAAGCCGATGCGTCCCAGCCGATACTGAAAGCGCAGGTCCTTCCACAGATGCCGTACGCAAGCGCGCAAGGTATCGATTGCCTTGGCGTGCGTCTCCACAATCCCGGCCAGATCGGCCCTGGCGTCGTAGTAAACCTTCAGTGCCGCTTTGAAAGCTTGTCGGGTATCGGCCAACTGATCGGCAACCGCCGGCGGAATGTAACCCTTCCCGGCATTCAGATCGTTCCGCCCGGCCCTGGCGGCAATGCTGATGAAAGTAGATCGATTCCGATCGCTCTGCAAATACATGATACGGGGCACAGGGAACCTCCACGGGCAAAACTTGCCTTGCAAACGGTGCGCAGGCGAGAGCTGCTGCATCGTAAGCATCATTGATGCCAATGTCAATCGAATTAATCTCACACATGAAGGCATCGGCACGGTGAAAAAGAGAGTAATCCGAACAAAATATATATTTGCAAATGTTTGCAACTCGATTTCAAGCATGACAAATGTCCCTGAAAACATTCAGCAGGGAAGTATTCGATAAAAATAATGGGTTTATACCAGGCCGGCTATTCAATTCTGAAAATCTGGACGAGGTCATAACTATCTTGAAAGTCATTTTTGGAATTGGAGAGAGATACATGTAGTTGCCTGGAGTTACCATCTGACTAAAAGAGGATCTCATAACAAGCGATTTAGACATTTTCATTTTCAAAATTGAGTACATGACCGATCATGATTTCAATTTTTAAACCAGGAATAGATACAAGACACCGCATCTGCAAAACATTTTTTTCGGAATTAAGAAAAAGGAGAGTCATGAGATAGCTTGAACAGGTCCGAGCATGGATTGCGTCAAGAAGCAACCAAGGCCGATCAAGTTCTGAAAAAGCTCGCTTACCGTCGCGGTCCGGGTCTGTTCGCGCCCGGACATGTAGGTGCGGGGAACAAGCCGTCACTTAAAGACTGGAGGTATGCCCGCGCACAAATACGAACCTGGCAAACCTAAGGCAAGCATTGAATGTAAATCGGAACAACCCCGTGAATCAATGTGCTCGAAAGCAATTGCCGGCAGGGCAAAGCCCGGAATGAAGCCCGGAACCCCCAGAGTGCATCAGGAAAGGAAGTCGATTGACAATGCGAAAGAACAAGCAACGCCCGGCCCATCAAAGCCCAAACTGTGGGGTATTCCCGGGAGCGCCCGGGTCTCGCGGGCTGCAAGCCGTTCATTTTGCCATGGCGAAATTAAGCGGATTGTGTCTTGGTTCAAACTCGAACGGTGTCGTTAAAAATACGAAGAACATGTTCGAAAAACGGCAAAGCCGGGTTTTAGTCCTGAGTTATAATCATTACCATTAATGGCTCGCTTGCCCTTTAGAGATCGCCTATCGGAAATATGAGTCGCCTAATTTCGCCATGGCGAGATGAACGGCTTGCAGCCGGCGGGACGCGGGCGCGCCCGGGAATACCCCATAGCTTGCTTTTAACATGTCATCCGATATGTGCCGGCGGCTTCTACGGACTACGCGCTAAAAACTGACACCGGCTACACCTGTCGTTGAAATTGCGTGAAAGTGTTGATGTTGCGCTACTCGGTGATCCGGTTTCTATTTGACGAAAAGGCACTAATTCAACATCGAACCTTTACAGCGACTTTACAATGTTTCAGTTTTTACGTATCATCAGTCCTGCAATTGAATTTACTGTAGGGGAGAAGACTACCTGTGCCCCGGATTGCCGCATCGATCTTTTTCGGCTCCATACCTAAATCGACCTGTCAGAACCAATGGAGGTTTTCAATTATGAGGAACAGACTCGTTCTGTGTATTACTCTTTGCCTGCTGACGTCCCCCGTCTTGCTTGGCCAGGCATCAAACGATGTCCAAAACCTGATGAATAACAAAGCGTTCGCCGACGCACAAGCCGCCAAGATGCTGGCCCATAAGACCGGCAAATTGAACAAACTCGACAATCACCTGGCCGACCTGAGCCGCGAATGGCAAGAGCGCAAGATGACGCGCGCCATGGCGAAAGGCGGCAGCGGCGTCTTTACGCCCACCAACCCCCTGATCCAAGCACCTGACCTGGCCGACGGCCTGGTTGTCATCGACGCCGTGGCCACCGGCGACCCCGCCGAACTGCTCGCTGATTTGGAAGCCTTGGGTTTGACCAACGGCTCCACCTACGGCCGTTTCGTTTCGGGCCGCATGCCCGTCGATAACCTGGAAACCATGGCGGGTTCCGTCAACCTGGCCTTTGCCAGACTGTCCGTGAACAAAGCCTTTGTGGGCGACGTCACCAGTCGCGGCGATGTCTCCATGAAAACGGATCAGGTGCGTTCCCTCTACGGTCTGGACGGTTCCGGTCTGACCATCGGCTCCCTGTCCGACAGCTTTGACTGCGACGGCGGCGCCGCCTCGGAGGTTGCCAGTAACGATCTGCCCGCCGGCATCGTCGTGCTGCAGGACTTTTGCCCCGGCGGCACCGATGAAGGCCGCGCCATGATGCAGTTGATTCACGACGTGGCCCCCGGCTCAAAGCAACTGTTTGCGACCACGCAGTTCGGTATCGCGGGTTTTGCCAACGCCATCATCAACCTGGCCGTGGCGGGCGCCGATATCATGGTTGACGACATCATCTACTTTGCCGAGCCCATGTACCAGGACGGCATCATCGCGCAAGCCGCGGATATCGTCAAGAACGCGGGCATTCCGTACTTCTCGGCTGCCGGTAACGACGGCCGTAGCGCCTACAGAGCGCCTTACTCTCCCAGCGGCGTTCCCGGTCTGTTCGGCGGTAATCGCCATGACTTCGATCCCGGTCCCGCGGTCGACGACCTGCTGACCATCACCCTGTTCCCCGGTGTGACCAACGTCGTGCTCCAGTGGGCCGATCCCTCCTTTTCCATCAGCGGACCTCCGGGTGCGGCCGGTGACTTGGATGTACTGCTCTACACCACCGGCGGCGGGTTCCTGGGCCTCGGCTCGGCGGCGGTTAACATCGGCGGCGATCCCGTCGAGATTTTCGGTATCTTTTACGGCGGTTCGACCCCGATCGATGTCGCCTTGGGTGTCGAACTGTTCGAGGGCGCCTTCCCTCAAGACTTGAAGATCCTGTTGTTCGGCAGCGGGCAGATTTCGGAAAATCAAACCTTCAGCGGCTCTCTTTACGGGCACGCCAATGCCGCCGGCGCATTCGCCGTGGGCGCATCCGCATGGTTCAACACCTTCGCTTGGAACAGCTTCACCAATCCCGCGTTTCTCAACGGCTTCTCCTCCGCGGGTCCTCAGCCCATCTTCTTCGATCTGGACGGCAATCCGGTCAATGAGATCCGGGAAAAGCCCGAGGCGGTGGGTCCCGACGGCACCAACACGACCTTCTTCGGTTCCGATCTCGGCTTCTCCTTCCAGGGCGAACCTGACGGCTTCCCCAACTTCTTCGGCACCTCCGCCGCGGCGCCCCACGTAGCGGCGGCGGCAGCGCTGATCAAGCAAACCGACAAATCGCTGACGCCGGATGAGGTTTACAGCCTCCTGGAAGACACCGCCGACGATATGGACGATCCCTTCACGCCCGGTTTCGACGTTGGTTTCGACTTCGGTTCCGGTTATGGTTTCGTCGACATCCTGGACGCTGTCGAGTCGGCCGCGGCCTTCGGCGACAAGACGTTTGTTTGCTGGGCGCCTCAGGACAACCCGCAGAACACGCGCAGTATCGCCGTGAGAGACAAGGACCTGTCCAAATTCCTTGCTAAAGGCGCCAAGTACGGTCCCTGCGACATCGCTAATCCCGTTGTCGACGCCGGCGTCCTGGAAGACATCATTGCCCGGCTTGAAGCTGTCATCGCCGCCAATCCGGGGGATTGCACCGACAAGGTCGAGGATGTGCTTTCCGGTGTGGAAACCGCGCTGGAGGAATTCCTGAAGCCCGACTATGAGGCGTTTATCGGCAATATCGAAGGCGCCGTGGGCGATCTCGAGGCGGCTGTCGAAGAAAACAACTGCAACGATCCCGCTGAACTGAACGATCTGCTGAACGCTCTCGCCGACGCTGCTGTGGCCGTTGCGCTCCAGGAAATCAATAACGCCTCGGGCAACATCCGCGACGCCCTGGAATCGCTGGCAGAAGGCGACGCCGAAAGAGGCGCCGGTGAGTTCAAGGACGCGGTAGCCAAGTACAAAGACGTCTTGGGCAAGCTCTAGGATATCGACTCGTACCTGAGATCGAAGGTTCTCAGCCACAAATTCCCAACCAGGCCCCGGTCCAGCCGGGGCCTTTCTTTTGATTCACCCGCGGTTTCATGTCCGGGAAAGGATGCCTTGTCTGCCGACTGCATGACTTGCGCCACAAGGACCATACCGATTCGACAAATTTTGTGATATGTTCCCTGAAATAAGGAGGGCATCATGGAATTACTTCTACTAAGCAACTCGACAGATCCGAAAATGGGCTACCTGGGGCATTGTGTCGATGAGGTGACCGCCTTCTTCTCCGGCGTCAAGGATGTCACCTTTATTCCATACGCCTTGAAAGATTGGGATACCTACACCCACAATACCAGGGAACGCTTTCAGGCCATGGGTAAAAACCTGACCTCCATCCATGAATACGAGGACGCTGCAAGCGCCGTCAAAAACTCCGAGGCCTTTTACGTCGGCGGCGGAAATACATTCAGGCTGCTCAAGATTTTATATGATATGAACCTACTACCGCTTATTCGGGACAATGTGCTCGCCGGCGGTAAATACATGGGCGCAAGCGCCGGCACCAATATCGCCTGCAAAAATGTCAGAACCACGAACGATATGCCCATTGTCTACCCACCCAGCCTGGATGCGCTGAACCTGTTTCCACTCAATATCAATCCCCATTATCTGGACGGCGTTGAGAAGGCCGATCATCAGGGGGAGACCCGGGAAAAACGATTGTTGGAATTCCTTGAAGAAAACACGGGCCCGGTGCTGGCCATCAGAGAAGGGGCCATGGTTCGCGTTTCCAATAAGGAAGTGCTCCTGAAAGGTAAAAACGGCGGCCGCCTGTTTATTACCAGGGATGAGATCAGGGAATTGAACGATGAGGAAGACTTGAGCTTTCTGCTCGATTGATGATACCGCTTGGATGCACGCCGGCAGCGTGTGCGCCGGGGGGTGTTATAATGGGCCGGTTTTCAGTGCTTAGATTCGGGAGATCCATGCGTTCCAAGCTTCCGGCTTTCGGCCCGTTTTTCCTTCTGCTGTTTGCCCCGTGTCCGGCTCTGTCCGGCGAGCCGCGTTTCGATCATGTCGACAGTCGGGTCGGTTTATCGCATCATACGGTCTCCTCCGTGCTTCAGGATTCTCGGGGCTTCCTGTGGTTCGGCACCATTGACGGGTTGAACCGTTACGACGGCTATCGCTGCAAGGTTTTTCGCCACCATCCCCGGGACGCCGGTTCGCTTTCAAGCAGTTTCATCCATTGCCTGCTGGAGGATCGGCAGGGTCATCTTTGGATCGGTACCCGCGACGGGGGTTTGTCCGTCTTGCGATCCGAGGATCGCGAACGCGGTTTCTTTCGGCGTTACCTGCCGCGACCCGACGATCCGAACAGCCTGAGCCATGTCATGGTGCAGACCTTGTACTTGGATCGATCCGATCGCATGTGGGTGGGCACCGCCGCGGGCTTGGATTTGTTCGACCGGGCCGCCGGACGGTTTACCGCTTATCGGTTGTTCGATGAACCCGTCACGGTCACCGGCCTGGTGGAAGATGCCGACGGCCTTTTGTGGATTGCGAGTCATCGCGGCCTTTACGCGTTGGATTTGAACCGCTTCGAGCAAATCGACCCGGCCGATTGCCGCGATGAGGTAAGGCCGTATCGCTACAAACCGGACAACCCCGAGGGCCTTGCTACCGACATGATCGGTCGCCTGCTGCTCGATAAGGAGGGCCGCCTGTGGTTGTCTACACGCGGGCAGGGTTTCAGCATGCTGGACCGGGCAACCGGCCGATTCACCCATTATCCGCCCGCGACCGACGGCTGGGTGCCGGGTAATCCTACCGTTGCCTTTCAGGATGAAGAGGGCCGTTTGTGGATCGGCTCGGACGGCGACGGCTTGACGATTTGGGATCCGGAAACCGGCGCCTCCGAACGTTACCGGCACCAGCCCTCCCGCGTCGACAGTCTGAGTCACGACAATGTCAATCACATCTACCGATCGCGGGACGGCGCGTCGGGCAGCATCTGGGTGCTGACCTGGGGCGGCGGCGTGAACCGGCTGATCCCCGATGACCGGCCCTTCGGCCTGGTGCGCCACGATCCCATGGACCTCAACAGCCCGGCCGGGAACTTCATCTTCGCTTTGCATGAGGATCGCTTCGGCGACCTCTGGGTGGGATCGTCGGGCGCCGGTTTGGGTCGCTGGGACCGGCCGGCCGGCCGGTGGACGCGTTTCGTGCACGATCCCGCTGATTCCGAGAGCCTGAGTCATAACCATGTCTGGGCGATCACCGAGGACGACCGGGGCGACCTCTGGCTGACCACCGAACAGGGCGGCATCAATCAGTTGGTGCGCAAGAGCAAGGACGATCCGGTGCGGTTTCGGCATCACCGGCACGATCCAAATCGAGCCGACAGCCTGCTGGAGGACAACCACCGCGTCTTCTTCCAGGATCGCGACGGCAATCTGTGGGCCGGCGGCGAGCAGGAGGGTCTGTCGGTGCTGACCCCCGGTAATCGGGCAAGTGGGCGCTGGCGCCATTTTCGGCATCGGCCCGAGGACCCCGACAGCCTCAGCGAGAACCTGATACGCTGCATGGCCCAGGATGCGGAGGGCATGCTTTGGATCGGCACCTACAGCGGCGGCTTGAACCGTATGGCTCCGTCCGGGGGTAAAGTGCGGCGCTATCGTCACCGGGACAGCCGGGCCGACGCTTTGTCTCATGACGATGTGCGCTGTGTGCTGGTGACGCGCGGGGGCCATGTCTGGGCGGGGACCTACGGCGGCGGCTTGAATCGCTTTCACCCGGAAACAGACGGCTTTTCTCACCTGACGCAAGCAGACGGCCTGGCCAATAACTTCGTCTACGGCATGTTGGAAGACGGTGAGGGCGCCCTGTGGATCAGCACCAACCGCGGCATCGATCGCCTGGGTCCCGACGACGCCTTTACCCGTTACGATACCCAACACGGGGTGCAGTCCGACGAGTTCAACACGGGCGCTTATGCGGCCGGCAGGGACGGCGAGTTATTCTTCGGCGGCGTGCACGGCTTCAACTATTTCCGGCCGGAGGCGATCAAAGCCAGGACCCTGCGTGACCGGGACTTTCCGCCGCCGGTGGTGATAACCGACTTCGTGATTATGGGCGAAACGGTCCAACTGCCCCGGGAAGGACCCGTGCGACCGGCCTATGACGACAAGTTCTTTTCGGTCTCGTTCGCGGTCTTGGACTATCACGATACCGACCGCAATCGCTACGCCTACATGCTGGAAGGTTTCGACTCCGATTGGATCGACAATGGAACGCGTCATTACGCGGGCTATACCAACCTGGACCCGGGCGTCTACACCTTGCGCTATCGGGGCGCGGGCAGCGCGGGCGTATGGTCGGAGGGGACGCCGCTGGAAATCGTCATCAGCCCGCCCTTTTGGCAAACCGGATGGTTCCGCGCTCTCATGGTGTTGGGTCTTGCTCTAGCCGTTCTGGCCGGGTTCAAGGTCAAGCAGTATTACCAGGCCTGGCGGGGTACGCGTTACGTGGGTCAGTTCAAGCTGTTGCGGAAGCTTGGCGAGGGTGGATCGGGCGTTGTCTACCTGGCCGGGGACCGCGTGAACCGTCGAACGGTGGCGCTCAAGGTATTGCACAGCCGCCTGGAGGAGACGCGCGACGGCATCCGCCGCTTCCTGCAAGAGGCCGAGATCGGTCAACGGCTGAATCATCCGCACATCGTCACCATTTACGAGGCGGGTAGCCACGGCAAGACGCGCTATATCAGTATGGAGTACATCGAGGGCGAGACCCTGAAAACCTACCGGCAGGGGAGGGCAGAGGTCGGCTTGGACGAGCTGTTGACCCGGGCTCGGCAAATTCTGGAAGGCCTGACCGCGATTCACGAGTTGGAGATTGTGCACCGCGATTTGAAAGCGGCGAACATCATGGTGCAGGCAACCGGGAGCATCAAAATCATGGATTTCGGCCTGGCTCGGATCAGCGCCCTGACCACCATGGAGAACCGCAACCAGTTGATGGGCACTCTGGCCTATATGAGCCCGGAGCAGACCGTGGGTAAAGCCGTGGACGCCAGGGCCGATATCTACGCCTTCGGGGTGATTCTGTATGAGCTGTGGTTCGGTCGGCTGCCGTTCAGCGCCGAGAACGAGATGGAAATGATCTACGCTATCCACAACGAAACGCCGCCCGGTTTGGAGGGCGATCATCCGCTGCTTAAAGTGATCGCCCGCTGCATGGCCAAGGAGCCGAACGCCCGCTACCCCGACACGGCCGCGGTAAGCGCCGCCCTGGATGAAATCACCGAGACCGCCCCCGCGATGCTAGAATAGCCCGGTATCTTTGTTATATGGTGACGCATGACCTCCACCGCGATTGACCCGGAACAATTTTGCCAGGAACTGGATGAGCGCCTTTCCGAACTGACAGTTGCTTTTCGGGAACTGCATCGAAGCCTGGGAAATACCGCTGCAGCTCCCTTGCAGGACTTTTTCGGCCGTTTGTTTCGCCTACAGACCTGGTTTCAGGAACGGCGCAAGAACCTGGCCGCGCCCGCCGCCGTCGCCGACAGGTCTTATGAGCTGCTGTACAAGGCCGGGCTGGTTTTGAGCGGCTCGCTGGATGTTCCCGTCCTCTTGGAGCTGGCGCTGGATACGGTGATCGAGATGTGCGGTTGCGGCAGGGGTTTTCTGGCGACCGTGGACCCTGACGGCGGGTTTCGCTTCCTCACGGCGCGCAACTTCGATAAGGAAAACATCCCCGAACCGGAGATGGAGATCAGCCGTTCGGTGATTCAACGCGCTCTTAAATTGCGGACCGAGGTGAAGGTTCAGGGCGAAGACGCGGACAACAGCCTGTTGCAGAAGACCAGCCTGTTGCGCCGTGACGGCCGGGCCTTGATCTGTGTGCCGGTTCCCATTGACGGCAGCATTCGCGCCGTGATCTACCTGGACGGATTCAGCGGATCGTTGACGCCGGCCGTGTTCGTCATGGTGCGCAACTTCGCCGCCCAGTTGGCCGGATTCATGAAAAACGCCGAGGCTTTTACCGCTCTGCGTTCGGGACGTGACGACCTGTTGGACGAACTGCGCCGGCGCTATCGCTTCGAGAATATCGTGGGTGGCAACAAGGCCATGGTGCATATCCTGAAAACCGTGGCCAGGGTGGCTGAAACCGATGCCCAGGTGCTGATTCAGGGGGAAACCGGGACGGGTAAGGACCTGATTGCGCGGGCGATTCACCAAAACAGCAAGCGGAGCGGCGGACCGTATATCGAGATCGATTGCGGCGCTCTGCCCGCGAATCTCATCGAGAGCGAATTATTCGGGCATGTGCGCGGGGCGTTCACCGGGGCCGCTGACGACCGCGTGGGTTTGCTGGAGGCGGCGCACGGCGGCACCGTGTTCCTGGACGAGATCAACAACCTGCCGCGCGAGTCGCAAACCCGCTTGTTGCGCGCCTTGCAGCAGCGCAAGATCCGGCGCATCGGCGAGACCCGGGAACGGCCGGTGGATTTCCGGCTGCTTTCGGCATCGGGCAAGAACCTCAAGGAGATGGTGACCGCCGAAACCTTCAGACAGGATTTGTACTACCGCATCAACACGGTCTGTCTGGAACTGCCGCCTCTGAGGCGCCGCAAGGACGACATTCCCGCCCTGTTGGCGCGTTTCCTGGAAAAGTATGCCGAGCAATACGGGCGCACGCCCCTGTTGGTCAGCCCGGAGGTCGTGGCCGCCTTGGAGGATCACGACTGGCCGGGCAATGTGCGTGAACTGGAGCACGTGGTGGAGCGGGCGGTGATCCTGTGCGAAGGCAACCGGTTGACCCTGGATGATCTCCCTTTCGAGTTACAGGACCGCCCGATTTGGGAGGAGACCGAGGCGCCGGACTTGGAGGAATACACCAATAAGGCCAGAAAGTACCACATCACCAAGGTTTTGCAGGAAGTCGGCGGTAAGAAGGTAGAGGCGGCCAAAAGACTCGGTGTGAATCGTTCCTACTTGTTTCAACTGATCAAGCAGTTGGGTATAGGACAGTGAGCCGCGGACGATAAGTATAGGAGGAGACCCGGCAATTCGTCTTTTTCTGTGAGCATCATTCACATTTAAAGCATTGTTCCGGTTGCCGGAAAAGCCGCATTTTGCTAAGTTGTTAGCGGTGTTGGGCAATAAACCATTCGCCCGGCTCCGGAGGCGTCCCATGAAAGTGTTGGTAGTCGACGATTCCAGGACCATGCGCCGTATCATCATCAAAGGTCTCAGGGAACTGGGCTACGAAGACGTCTTGGAGGCATCAAACGGCAAGGAAGGGCTGGCGCAGTTGGCGGGCGGCGAAGTGGAGCTGGTCATCACCGATTGGAACATGCCCGGTATCAACGGCTTGGAAATGGCCAGGAAGATAAGGGCCGGTGAGGCGCCCAATAAAGACGTCCCCATTTTGATGGTCACCACCAACGCGGCGCACGGCGATGTGGTTGAAGCCTTGAAAGTGGGTGTGAACAACTTTTTGGGGAAACCCATGACCACCGACATGTTGAAAGAAAAGATTCAGTTTGTCATGGCTTCCACCTGATCGGATTTTCGCGGGCTTTCACCCTAAAGAACCTGGACCCATACCCCGATTCGAGTTAGAGTGTCTTTAGAGGAGGGTTCCATGCGCCTTGGTCTCCGCTTGCGGCAAGCGGTTCCGTTCTTTTTGGTTCTAACCGTCGCATTCTTCCTGCAAGCCCAACCGGCCGTAGAGCCCGCAACCAACCAATCACCCTTATCCGAGCCGCATGCCGATCCGGTAAGCGGCCAAATCGTCGTTTATTTAAAGTATGGGTTGTACGACCAGCGTAGAAAGGTCTTTCGAAAGTCCGACTTCTTCAATATCTCCCGACCTCGTTTCTATCCCAGACCGGGAAACCGCGTTCGCACCGTCAAAAAGGTTCCCGCCTACAGCAGTCCCGAGAAACGCGGAGCCTTGCGTTTGGGCGAACTGCCGACCGGGACGGAATTGGTGATCGAACGCGTGCTCCGACACTCGCGCAAGGGCGGGTTTTTCGGTTACAAGGGACACGAGCTTTGGATCGAAGCACATATCGCCGAGGAAAAACTTGATGACAAGAGGCGGAAGTAAAGTGAAGAGGCGCTTGAGCAGGATACTGAGGGCTGACAGCCCGCGCGGGGTTCTCTATAATGAGTGATGCATCCCAGGGGCATCCGGGTATATCGTATGCAAGATCTGCCGACCTCGACGCTCATTTTCCCCATGGCTAAGAAGGGCAATTTATGGAACAAAACCGGGTCAATGCGCTTGCGGAATTTTTGAAGGTAGTTCCCGAAAAAATTCGTATCGAAGGTAAGAAACACCGCAACGCTTTCAATATCTCCGATAAGGGGCAACGGGTAAAGGGTACGATCACCATCGAAGGCTTGGAATTGGAGCAGCGCTTTGATTTCGATCCCAAGGTGGGCCGCATCGTCGGCGCCTTTTGCAGTTGTCGCAAGGCGCGCAAGGGTTCTATTTGCGATCACATTGTCGGTCTTGCCGGGCAGCTTGTCGACGATCACCTGACTTTCGAGCAGGGTCGTAACTCGTTGGAGTTTTTGGACAAGCATTTCAACTCGCCCGCCTTTCAGAATGCCCAGTTTCGGCTTTCGGTAGAGTTGGTCATGCGCAACGACGCCCTGGAACCCGAGATTATGTTCCACAAGTACATCAAGGAAGGCACCTTCGGGGTGGGCCGCAAGTTCACCGCCAACGACTCCTACAAGTTTACCCACGGCGATACCACCGATCAGAACATCCTGGACTACGTGCGCAACTTCCGCCAGATCTTCTTCTATTCCAATTACACGCCCGCTCAGCGCTACACCTGGGGTTTCTGGCTCACTCTGTTAGGTCACCCGCGGATCAGTTTCGAGGAAAGGCCGGTAGATATCGTCACGGCGCCCATCAACCTGGAACTGACCGAGAGTGCGGGCCGTTACGAGTTGAAAATCTCTCACGACATGAACCTTGCCCCGGACCTGCAATACTTCGAGGTCGACGGCGGTCTGCTGGGTTTCAGTCGCTCCGAGGGACGTTTGTTCATTTGCCAGGTGGATAAATTCCGTAGCGATATCCTGATGGAAGTCAGCCAACACCGGCCGCTGCTGAGTCGCTCCGACCTGGTCAAGAACCTGCCGCGCCTGGAGAAGCTGCAATCCTTCTTCGATATCAAGTTGCCGTCCGAGTTGGAAGGCATCATTCAAAAGATAGAGCCTTCACTGATTATTTTGCTGGACCTGGAGGTGGGCCGCGGCCTGACGCTCTCACCGCGCATCCGCTATGAGGGCGCCTCGGGCAGGGTGGTTCCCGGTTCGCATGGTCAGTACCTGGCCACCGGGTCCGACATGGTCATCGAGCGCGAGCAGGAAAAAGAAAAAGTGCTGTATCGCGACTTCCTGGACCTGTTTCCCTATGAGGACGCGCCCGACCGCAACTACGAGATTCAAATCGCCGACCTGGAACGGGCCGTCGCCGTGGTGGAATGGTTGAAGGAAGCGCGCTGGGAACTGGAGTGGCTTCGTCAGGAACCCAAAATCCACCAGATTTCCAATGTACAGGGATTGCGGGTTCAGGTGGATGCCAACGCCTGGCTGAAGATTCACCTGATGGCCGACGACAAGACCTTTTCCATTCAGCATTTCCCCCAGGACGATTATCATCTGGCCGGAACCCGCTACGTGGCTATCGGTGACGGGGAGTGGTTGCAGATCGACCGCCAGTTGCGCCAGCAGATGAACCAGTTCAAGATGGCCGTGGTCCAGGAAGACAAGGCCATGAAGCTGAAAAACGCGGCCCTGGCCGTGCTCTCCGAGATGAAGGGCGTGGAGTGGGACGGCGATAAGAGCTGGATGGACAAGATCAAGGAATGGCGCGGCCAGGGGTCGGATAAATACACCCCGCACGAGAGCCTGAACGTAACCCTGCGCAATTACCAGTTGGATGGTTACCGCTGGTTGCGTCGCCTCTCCGAATTGGGTGTCGGCGCCTGTCTGGCCGATGACATGGGCTTGGGTAAGACTATTCAGGCTCTGGCCGTGATTCACGACCGCATTTCGGAAGGGCCGGTATTGGTCGTGGCGCCTGCCTCGGTCTGCTACAACTGGAAGGAAGAGATCGAGCGCTTTTCGCCTGATCAGAAGCCGCTGCTCTATTCCGAGGGTCGTCGCGCCAAGAACCTGTCCCGCCTGAAAAACGGCGACATACTCATCATCAGTTATGCGCTGGTGCTGAAAGATTTCAAACGACTGAGCGAGGTCACCTGGGGCACGTTGGTCTTGGACGAGGCCCAGTTCATCAAAAACGCCATCTCGCAAACCGCCATTGCCGTTTCCCAACTCAGTCGGAAATGGACCCTGGCCTTGACGGGTACGCCGCTGGAGAATCACCTGGGCGAGTTGTGGAGCATCTTCCGCATGCTGAACCCGGAACTGCTGGGAACCTGGGAGCATTTCCGCAAGGCCTACGTCTCACCCATCGAGAAAGGCCAGGACTCGCAAAAACTCGAAAACCTGAGACGCTTGATCCGGCCGTTTATCTTGAGACGCACCAAACAGAACGTGCTGGCCGATTTGCCGGAGCGTTCCGACATCCACCTGAAGGTAGAACTGGGCGACGCGCAACGCACCAAGTACGAGCAGGAGCGTAACCGTATCCTCAGTCAGCTGGACGAGGCCGACGAGGGCAACCGTTTCAAACTGCTGGCGGCCATCACTCGCTTGCGCCAGATCGCCTGTCACCCGGCGCTTTGTGAAGATAAGTACAAGGGCGGCTCCGCCAAGCTGAAGCTGTTCAGTGAACTGGCCGAGGAGTTGGTCAGCGAGTCGCACCGCGTGCTGGTGTTCAGTCAGTTCACCTCGTTCCTCAGCCTGATCGCGCGCGAGTTGAACCGCCTGCGCATTCCGCATGTCATGATGACGGGCGATACTCCGGTCAAACACCGGCATACCATCATCAAGCGCTTCCAGGAGGGCGAGGTGCCCATCTTCCTGGTTTCCCTGCGGGCCGGCGGTACGGGTCTCAACCTAACCAACGCCAACTATGTGATTCATATGGATCCCTGGTGGAACCCGGCCGTGGAAGAACAGGCCACGGACCGCGCCCACCGCATCGGCCAGACCCGGGCGGTCACCGTGTACCGGCTGGTGGCGGGCAACACCATCGAGGAAGCCATCCTGAATATTCACGACCGCAAGCGCGGCCTGGTGCAAAGCCTGCTGGACGGTAAGGATACGGTGGGCAAGCTGTCCATCGAGGACCTGATTTCCCTGATCAAAGGCGAGGAAGAACAATAACTCGCGATGGGGACGAGCCCTATAGCATGTTCTCCAGAAAGCGATACAACTTGTGGATCTGATTGCCGATATCCAGATCGTCCAGGGGCGTTCGATCCACCGTTTCCCAATCGACCCTGTCCAGGATACCGCGGAGGTTGCCCAGTTCGGAGAGCGTGAGCGGAATGGTCATACAGGGCGGCAGCATGTCCACAACGCCCTCCATGGACCGGTTGCAGATGATCGGCAGGCCCGCGGCGGCGCAGCTCCATACCACCGACGGCAGCGTGGTCGGGGTGAACCAGTCCATGGCGTCTCGCATGAACTGGTCCGGCAGGTTAGCTACCATATCACTGAAAGCCTGCATGTGAAACAGGCTCCAACCCGCGTGGTATCGGCTGATTTCATTGGCCAGCGCCTCCAGATCGTGGATGGGGTCGTGAATATGAAACAGCGCTTGTCGATCCTCGGGCAGTGAGGCTTTGAATTGCAGGCTTTTGCCCCGAGCAACCGAGGCCATGTAATAGTGGATATGGATTCCCTGTTCAACGATCAAATTGCGTAAGTAGGGCACAAGACCGCGCATGGAGGGCATCTGGTGCTCGTCCATCGCGGCGGTCAGAACAGCGATGTGGTAACCGTCGGTGAGGCGAGGGCGGCGCCGGCTCGGCATCACCTGGTAGCGATGGTGATGAACCCGGGGGAGCGGTTTGCCGACCGCGTTCTCCACGAAGTCGCCGAAGGATTGAGTGAACGAACTGAAGACAATGGCTTCGGCCTCGGCCACCATCTTCAAGTAGAGCCTGCCGCATGCCGCTCCGGCCTCGTAGTTTTTTACGCCGGGTTTCACCGCGTCGTACATGTAGAGGCCCAGTTTGGCTTTGCTGCGCTTGGGACGGCATTCCTTGACCGTGCGAATCATGGCCAGGGTTGCCGCGTAGCAAACCGCGATGCGTTTGAAGTCCCACGCGGGGAGATAGATGGATTCATAGTGCCATAAAACGATGCCTCGCTTCATATTGGAAAAGATGTGGATGAAGTCGATCAGGCTGCCGATACCGTAGCCGGTAACGGGAACGTCGTCCACCTTGGGCGTTGCATAGCCGGTTTGGTGTGCTTCTTTGATTTCTTCGTTTCCCAGCCACCAGGTCGTGTAGCCGTCCTCGTTCATTTTGCGGATGGTGGCGTTAAGAGTGGCCATGGGTCTGGCGCTCGCAAAAACCACCGACTTCTCGGCGGCATCGATCGATTCCAGGAAGGCGGGGGTTTCGGGAGCAATCAGCCGTTGGTTTTTCTCATTGAAAGCGCGCAGCCAGTTGATGCAATTGTCGGCGCCGAACTTCCGTCGATAACTTTCGCAAGCGCCCGTGTTGCGGGTAAGCATGAGGCAGACGTCGTCCGGATTCGCCGTGATTTCATCGGGGTGATGGATTCGGTGGTTGCCGATGGTCAGGTCCGCTCGGCTGACATCGATAAAACAGATGTTCGGGTAGGTGTCGGCCATTCGTTCCAGGATATCGGTGAACAGGGGAGAGCAGGGCGCAACCACCAAACGACGACTGCCGGCGCGGCCGGCATTGGGATAGGCTTCCAACTCACGTTCAACACCTTCCCAGGTGACGCTGTCCACGAAGGGTTGAAGGTGAATATTGTTGGCATGAATCAGGTCCAGGGCCGCTTCCGGGTCGAATGCCTCCTCCGAGGTATCCAACTGGGGATATAGGTTCTCTTCGATGATGATGTCGTTGAGGTGGTGCTTGAATCGATCGAGTGCGTAAGCCGGATCGTGCCCTGTATAAGATTTTTTGGTCATGGTTGCTTCCATCCCGGGGATTCGGATTATGCCGGATAAATATTCTCCAGGAAACCGTAGAGCTTGTGGATTTGGCGGGCCATATCCAACTGATCGAGCGGAATGCGATCCACGGCTTCCCAATCCATACCTTGGAGGATATCGGACAGTCGATCCAACTCCGAAAGGGTGAGCGGGATGGTCAGTCCCCGGGGCAGCATCTTCACTACGGCGCTTAACGTCCTGTTGCAGATGATCGGCAAGCCGGCGGCAGAGCAGGTCCAGACGACGGAGGGTACCGTGGTAGGCGTAAACATGTCCATGGCGTCGCGGAGGAACTGATCTTCCAGTCGGTTGATCATTTCGCTGAATGCCTGCATATCGAAGAGGCTCCATCCGGCGTGGTACTGACTCAGATCCTCGGCCAGTTCATCCAAGTCGTGGATGGGGTCGTGCAGGTGGAACAAATGCCGCGACGCTTCCGGCAACGATGCTTGAAATTCCAAGCTCGCGGCTCGCACGGCCTGGGCCATGTAGTAGTGGATATGCAGACCTTGATCGACGATGAGTTTGCGGAAATAGGGAACCAGGTCGAACGTGGTCGGTTGCCAGTGCTCCCCCATGATGGAGGTGATCACGGCAATATGGTAACCGTCGGTCAGGCGCGGCCGGCGCCGCTTGGGGACTACCTGGTAGCGGTGATGGTGAACCCGGGGCAACGGTTTACCGACGGCATTCTCGATGAAATCGCCGAACGGCTTCGTAAAGGAGCTGAAAATCACCGCCTCGGCTTCGGCGAGCATCTTCAAATAAAGGCGACCGCAATCACTTCCCGCCTCGTAATGTTTGACCCCCGGTTTAATGGCGTCGTACATGAACAGACCCAGCCGGGCCGTGCTCGACGGGCTCCTGCATTCCTTGACCGTGCGAATCAAAGCCAGGGTAGACGCGTAACAGATGACGCCGCGTTTGTAATCCCAGGTGGGCGGGTAGATGGTCTCGTAGTGGTAGAACGCCAGACCGCGCTCCATATTGACGAAGGTCAACAGGAAATCCAAAAGGTTGCCGATATGGTAATCGTTCAAGCTCATGGCGCTGATCTTGGGCGTTGCGTAGTTGGTCTGTTCATCCTTCCTGACATCCACGGAGCCCAGCCAAAACGTACTGAAGCCGTCCCGGGACATCTGCCGGATCGTTGAGTTCAGCGTGGCCAGGGGCAGACTGCCCACGAACAGAATCGGTTTGTTCGCCGTGTTGATCTTTTCCACAAAGGGCATCGTCCCGGGTGCTTGCGCCGTCTTGTGTTCGTCCACATAGACACGTAGCAGATTCAGGCAGTTTTCGGCGCCGAACTGTTGCTCATAACTTTCACAAGCGTGGATGTTCCGCGTCATGATAAGGCAGAGATCGCCCGCTTGCGCGGTAATGTCTCGGGGATGGTCGACAGTTTTCCCCGCGATGGCGCCGCCGGACCGGTTGAGGTCGATGAACCGGCAGTTTGGATAGGTCCGCGCCAACCTTTCCAGAATGTCGTCGAACAAAACGGAGCAGGGGGCCACCAATAGGCGGCGTCCGTCAAACCTACCGACTTGCGGATGGTCGGCCAGGCGTTGCTGAATGTCTTCCCAGGTGATGCTTTCGATGAAGTCGTCCTGGTTCACGGCATGGGTTGCCGACAGGTCATAGACCATTTCCGGCCGGAAATCCTCTCGCGTGGTACCCAGCCGTGTATAAAGTTCTTCGTCGAGAAATACTTCCCGAAGATGATACAAAAAGCGACTGAGCATGTATTCCGGGTCACGACTGTTCAAACAAGATTCTCCCTACGAGGCCGACTTCTTCATCTGATATATACCTATCGCTTAAAAGGTCGTATTCATAAGCCTGATTCCCGATCTGTTTCCATGACGTCACGATATGAATTTCCCCTCGGCGCATCCTAGCACGTGAGGTACGAGAATGGTTTCGCAACCTTTGCCGGCCTCGAACAAATCGGGGACTATGACGAGTTCCTGCCCTCTGCTCTCCGCGGGTCATAGACAAACCGGGTTTCACACCGAGCTTCGCTATCGATTCACCAACAAGTTGCCGGTGAAATCCGTTAAAATAAAGTAAGGAGGCCTCCGATGATCGTCGGCTTGTTGTTGCTGTTTGCCCAAACACCGCTCAGCCCGGAGGCGCAGGTCCTGATGGAGGAATCCCAGTTCCTCGCGCTCACCGACGAAATCAAAGACTATCTGGCCGAGCATGTGGCCGTGGTCAAGGGCGCGTTGCCTCGTCTCAGCGCTCTTTCCGATGTAATTTTTGAGGAACAGTTCCTGGCCCTTTCCTACAGCAACGACTACACCCGTAATGCCGTCGAAACCTTCGAGGAGCGCACCGGTAATTGTCTTTCCTTTACCGCCATGTTCGTGGCCATGGCCCGTGAGGTTGGCTTGGAAGCCTACTTCCAGGAAGTGGAGTTGGCTCCCACCTGGGATCGCAAGGGTCATGTCTCCGTTTTAATGCGGCATATCAACGCGTTGATCCTCATCGACGGCAAAGTTTTCATTATGGATTTCAACCCCTTCTCGGGCTCCAAGGTACGCATCAACCGACCCGTCACCGACGAACGGGCTCTTGCTCATTACTATAACAACAGGGGCGCCGAACATTATGGCGCGGGGGAGTACGAATCTGCTCTGGCCAATTTTCTCAAGGCCGTGCAGGTGGACCAGACCCTGAGTTATGCCTGGTCCGGCGCCGGTCTTTCCCAAAATCGCCTGGGCCGGTTTCAGGAGGCCGAGCGTACCTTGATCAAGGCCACCCAAGTCAACAAACGGGACATGGTGGCCATGAATAACCTGGTCGCCTTCTACACCGGGCACGACCGCTTGGAAGAAGCCGGGGCCCTGGAACGCAGAGTGCAAAAGCACCGGGCCCGCAATCCCTTCTACCACTACTACCTGGCCAATCGCGCCATCAACGAGGAAGACTGGGAAGCCGTGGTCAAGCATTTGAAAAACGCCATTCGCCTGAAGCGCAAGCAACACGACTTCCACGCCCTACTGGCCGACACCTATTTACGCATGGGTAAAACCGACAGGGCGCGCAGGCATCTGAACAAAGCTCTGCGTTATGCCCCGTTGGAGTTACAGGCCACCATCTACAGGGAACGGCTGAATCAGTTGGAACTCTACCGCGTCTCGTTGGAAAGCAAGGGCGAGAACTAAGCCGCGGTCGGTTTATTCCTGTACCTGGCGCACCAGATCCATCAGGTCTTCCATCTCCTCATAGAAACCCTCGATGATGTTCTGGGGATCCGGCACCAGGTCCGCATCCGTCGCTACGCCCAGACGCACCTGGCCGTTGTAACTGAAGATGCTCACGCCAAGTCCCACACGGCCGGATTGCGGTACCCAGAACATGATGTTGTCGATCTTCTGACCGGCCAGGTAGAGCGGTTGGCGGGGGCCCGGCACGTTGGTCATGACCGCGGTCGATTTGGCGCCGAAGATCTCCACAACCACGCGCTGAATCTCAATCGGCGTCATGCCGATGGCGCGCAGAATGCCCAAGGCCACGATGGCCTCCGGGGAATTCTTGAGGCGGTCCATGCGCCGCTTAAGCGTAACCATGCGCTCCAAGGGGTCCTCGATGCCCACCGGCAGCGACAAGAAGACCAAACCGAAATGGTTGCCCAAATCCTGGCTCTGGCCCGGCGGTCTCAGGTTCACCGGCACCGCCGCCCGAAATTTAAGACCGGTGACATCGTCGCCCTTGCTGACCATGTAGCGACGCAAACCGCCGGTCATGGCGGTCAGCAACACGTCGTTGACGGTGCCTTTGAACACATTCTTGATGGCCTTCACATCTTCCAGGGGAACGGGCCTGGACCAGGCCGGTACCTTGGTTACGCTGAGCGGGCCCTTGAAGCGCGTGACCGGATCGGGCTTCTTTATCAACAGGCGGCCTGTTGTGATAGCGCTCGCACCGCCCAAACGGGCCAGGTCGAACATTTTGGTGGGACTCTTGACCGTCCCCCAGATCTTGGCGATGCCCTTGCCCGCCACGGAAAAGATGTTGCCCGTCGAACTGAAGCGCTTGGGTTCCGGGGATTCGTGGATCAGCGACGCCTCGGCCGTTTCCGATGTCATGGCGAACATGACCGCAATCAGGGCCATGCCGTCGGCAATGCAATGGTGTGTGCGCATGACGACCGCGTTGCCCTCGGTGCCGATATTCGAGATCAGGTGCACCTGCCACAAGGGACGCTCGTAGTCGAGGGGTCGGCTCATCAATTCGGAAACGCGTTGGCGAAAGGCTTCATAACCGGTGTCACCGGGCAGGGTTTCCTCGACCAGGTGATAATCCAAATCCAATTCCGGCACATCTACCCAAACCGGGTGCTTCAGTGTAGGAGTGGGGTCGCTAACCTTTTGTCGGAAGCGATTGAAGGTTATCAACCGGTTCTCCAATACATCTATAAGCATGCCCCTGGTGACGGGTTTCTCAAAACCCAGGACCCCGGTAACCATCATCAGGTTGGTGGGATCTTCCATGCGCCACCAGGCGGTATCGGTATTACTGAGACTTTCGTGTTTCTCCATGTTCCCCTCTTGACAATCGCGATTCGAACCTAACGGTATCCAGCCGCCGGACCACAGCCCTTTCTCCGTCTTGTCGCCGCGTTGAACCATTCGATTATAGCACCACGCCTCTCAAGGTAACCGGCCTGTTTTGATTTTCGATCGATTGCCGGTCAGCCCGTCAGTCTAAACCGAACAGGTTTTTCAGATAGGGATTCAGGAAAACGCCGCCGGGATCGTGTGCGGCGCGCAGGTCTTGGAAGTCTTGCCAGCGGGGATATTTGGGAGCCGGCCGCGGCGCGGCCAGGGAGTGCCATTTACCCCAGTGCGGGCGGCCGTCAAAGCTGAGAAAGATCTCCTCGATCTCGCGGAAATAGGTTTCAAAGGGCATGCCCTTGAACATGTGGACGGCGACATAGGCGCTCTCGCGACCATTGGCAGGGCTCAGCATAATGTCGTCCGCCGCGACGAACCTAACCTCGATGGGGAAGTGAACCCGATAGTTGCGCTCGGCCGTTTTGGCATGAACGGCCCGTAGCGCCTCGGCCAGGTTTTGCCGAGGGATGTTGTACTCCATTTCCTGGAACTTGACCAGGCGTTGCGTCGCGAAGATGCGGTGGCTCCAATCCACCCGAGATCCTTCCGAGATGAGCGCGGCGCACAGTTTGGAAACCGGCGCACATAGCGACGGCGCGAAACGGCACATTTGGCTGAGCACCCAGAAGGCGCCGTTTTCCAGGATCAGGTCATTCAGTTGCTTGGTGAGGCCGGCGCCTTTAGCGGTATCTTCGGTTCGGTCGGTCAGTTTCAGTTGAACGCGATCGCTGTGGGGGAACCAGTAGAATTCGAAGTTACGGTGCCGGTCGGCGTAGCTGTCCATGCGTTCCAGGGTCTCGAAGAAGCCCGCGCGTTTGGAGGTGTAACGCAACCGGTAGGCGGGCAAAAGCTTCAAACGCACACGGGTGATCACACCGAGTGCGCCCAACGAGACGCGCGCCGCCCGGAAGAGCTCAGGGTTCTCATCCGCCGAGCAGGTAATCAGGTCGCCTTTGCCGTCGATCAAGGTCAGACCCTCGATTTGGGTGGCGATAATGCCGAATTGCGGACCCGTACCGTGGGTGCCGGTAACCGCGGCGCCCGCGATGCTCTGAACGTCGATATCGCCCAGGTTCTCCATGGCCAGACCGCGGCTGTACAACAATTCGCCCAGTGCCTTCAGTCTGGTGCCCGCAAAGACTTCCGCGTGTTTTTTCTCTGAATCCACACTGATCAAACCGCTCATGGCATCCAGGCTCAGCAATACCTGATCAGTGGCCGCCAGCGGGGTAAACGAGTGACCGGCGCCCACCGGTCGCAGCGTTTTACCTTCCTGGGCACATTGTTTGACCAGGTCGGCCAGTTGCGCTTCCGTTTCCGGTTTTTCCATGCGGGCGGGTTCGGCTTTGACCAGCCCCGACCAATTGGACCATCTCACCCGTTCGCTCCTATAAAAAGCACCAGCCCTCGCCGCGATAGGTGGGGACTTTGTCGATTACCTTACCATCTTGGACCAGGAACAATTCGTTGAAACGTTCGCACAACTCACCGGCCTTGGCGTGACGGAAGAAGACCGGGTCGCCCACCTCGGGCCGAAATCCGTTCAGGCGAAGCGGCGTTTGTACCTCGCCCGCGCCCTCGTTGGCCATGTAGCGCATACCTTCCGGCAGCCAGGGCAGAGGAACCTTGTCCCAACCGGGTTTGCCGGAGGCAATGTAACCCCCGCCCAGACAGGTGACCACGCCGTCACGCGGCGAACGCACCACCTCCAACGCAAATCCGGCGGCCGGGGCATATCGGAAATCCTGGAAATAGTCGAACAGGTGGCTGCTGTAGAAACCGGAACCCACGGTCACCTCGGTGACGGTCTCTTCCTTAACCGTGGATTGCACGGAGCCCGTGCCGCCGCCGTTGACGAATTTCAGGTCGGCTCCGGCATCGCGCAAGGCCTTCACCACTCGCGCGCGGCGCTGAGCTACCTTGGGCAGCGACCGTTTTTTCAAAAAGCGGATCACCCGGTTCTTCAGGCCCTGACCCGGCAGATTATCCTGAACCCCGGCGATCTGGGCCTCGTAGCCCATGACGCCGTCCAAGCGAAGGTGCTTGTTCCCGGCGATGTCGCGATACAGTTCCAATGCGCTCGCAACGTCAGCGACCGGCGAGCGGAAAACGCCGAAGTATAAACCCGGCAGCGGCGTGGACATATCCACATCCAGGCAGAGCGGCAACACGACCCCGGCCCCGGCGGCGATCCGGCTGAGAACTTCCAATTGTGCGTGACAATCGACCATCAGGGTAATGCGCTTGCCGGCGGCAACTCTCGCTGCCACCTCTTCCAGGCGGCGGCTTTCCACGGTTGGATAGGCCACCAACAGGTCGTCATAACCCTGATCCGAAAGTAAGACAGCCTCGGCCGCGCTAAAACAGAGCAGGCCGCGAACGGCGGGATGGGCCTGTAATACCCGGTCAATCAAGACCCTACATCGCAAAGATTTAGTGGCCGGCCGAATGGACTTGCCCCCGGTACGTTCGATGACTTGAACCAGGTTGGCGTCCAAAACGTCCAGATCGACAAAAGCGAACGGCTTCGGAATTCCCTGAAAGACATTGCTGTAGAAACCGTAATCTCGTGTTACATTAATTTTCATCTAGTGACCCGATTGAAGGATTCCGGGTTTCCGGTGTTCTTCAAGGTTGACACAAATAAACGTGATAAGCAATCACGTAGAGGCGGAATACCGTCTGTATCTGTGTTAGGGTTGCAAGGAGGGCCTTATCAGCAATAGAACTGAAACCAACCTGGAAACGCGTCGAGCTCCCATCCAAGAGAGGAGTCGGAAAAGAGTAGAGCTTATCTTGGATGTTTCCGCAAAACTGGTCGCCGAGGTAGGCGTAGACGGCGTAAAGACCAGTGAAATTGCACGCCGGGCCGGAATCACCCTGGCTTCATTATACCGATACTTTCCGAATAAGACTGCCATCTTCAAACGTCTGGTAGAACGCATGTTCGAGAAACTACGCCCCAACCTGGATAATTTCCTGAAGGAATTCGACCTGGATAATGGGCTGGACCAGTTGGTGGACACCTACGCGGGCTTCTACCGCTCGGAGCCCGGGTATGCCCAACTTTGGTCGGGTATCCAAGCCATTCCGGAACTGGCCGAGTTGGACATGGATGACCTTCACGAAAACGCGCGCCTGATCGCCGACGGCGCCCAGCGTATGCTGCCCCACATTGATCGGGAAACCCTGCACGCCATTGCCATGGTGGTCGCTCGCTCCACCGGCGCCATCCTCCGTTTGGAACTGGAAGAGACCGAAATGGCCGCCGATCTTCAGCGTGAGCTGAAGCTGATGCTGAAGTCCTATCTTCAGATGAGACTGGCCCCGCCGGCTTGACTCGATGACAACGCGTCGCAATCGACTCAAGACACCGGTTTGACTTGATCGCGACCATCCACAATTGACCAAAAACAGGTTGATTGGCAGAGACAGCGAGGTTTGACGCTCTTTGTCCTGGACTTCTAACGTGTCAAAATTTTTCATTGACATGTCAAAGCTCGAGCTCAGGGAAAATGTCTGTCAGTAGAGAAAAGGTGGACAAGCGCTTAATTTGCCATGGGTTTGAGGTTGGATGAAGTATTTCAGCGCATTTTGGCATCCAGCTTGCTTGGAACCAGACGAATTTATTTTGGTGCCGGACTGCTGTAGGTTCTGCACCGACCATCATTCCGCCTGACCACCACGGAAACCTTATTTTATACCCCACCTTCCGTGGTCACCGGGCGTCTTGATTCTCGGTGACCGGTTGATGCAACCGGTGTCCGTCTTGAATACCGGTTGAGGGATACCGGTAAAAAGAACGTTTCATCAGCCCCCACCCGCAGGAGGCGCGTGATGTTAGCGAAGACGCATGCACGCGGTACAGTATTATTGTGCCTACTCAGTTTATTTACCCCCGCGTTTGCGGATAAACCTCATACTTCCCAAAAATTATTGGTCCCTCATTTCCAAGTCTCAACCCAACAAGGCAATGATCAAACAACCCGGATAACCCTGGGCAACAGCGGTTCCGCCGACATGGTTGTCATGATGGAGCTGTGTACCAACTGGGGCATCCCCGTGCTTCAGGTCCCCCTGGAACTCGGACCCCGGCAAATCCGTCACTTCGACCTGGCGGATGTGCTCAACACGGGCGCGCTACCCGACCACGCACCGCTTTCTGCCGTTGAACGGTCCGATCTGCGTGAGGCCTTACAAGGTCAGCCTGCTCAGGGCAGCGGCCTGTACCACGGTTCGGCAACGCAACCGGGGTTTGCCGTGGGCTTCGTCTCCTTCACGGTCATTCAGGAAAACAGCCCCTACCTGTGGGGCCGCTATTCCATATTCGGAGAAAAGGGGGAGTTGGTAACCAACGACCCCATGCTCAATATCGACATGACCGACCCCACCCGCGAAACCTGTCAACGTCACGGCATGCGTGTCTTTTTCGAGGGCATGGAAACCGTCGATGCCCAAATGATTGTCTGGACCGATTTCACGGGGACCGCATCGGAACTGAACAGACAGCAAACCAATAACGCTCAGCTGTCTGCCTGGACCGAGGATGGAGATTTCATTCGTTCCTGGGGCTTGGATTTGATGGCGACCAACCGGTTCGACATCAAAGATTTTATGCCCGTCGATGCGTCTTTCTGGTTTGAATTGAACACCCAGGGCGAATCCCATATGGCCTTGCGCATGGAAAACGTTTGCGACGAGTTGGAAATCCACGCCTGGTGCCTGAGGAACGAGGGTCTGCGCATCGAAAAGACCACCAATACTTACGACGCCGACCAGGCGCCCGGTCCCGAATTGCCCGTGGGCGACACCGTCACCTGGGAGTACACGGTAACCAACCTGGGTGAATTACCGCTTTTCAATGTGCTGGTAACCGACGATCAAGGCGTACAGGTCGATTGCCCGCAAGACAGCCTGCAACCCGGTAAAACCATGGTTTGCCGTGCTCAAGGAAAGGTAGAGCCCTGCCAATACGCCAACCTGGGCACCGTGACCGGCCGGGATGAAAACGGCGCGGTCTACGAGGATGAAGACCCCAGCCATTACTTTGGTGTGGAATCCCCGAGCATTCGTGTGGAAAAATTCCTCAACGACCTGAGCTGCGATAACCTCCCCGACAATTTGGAGCCCGGCTCCGTAACCTGGCGCTTTGACGTGACCAACACGGGCAATGTGCCGCTCACCAACATTCGCTTGATCGACGCCGAGGCCGGTGTCAATGTGGAACTTGAAGACCTGAACCCCAACCAGACCTTCACCGTGACGGAATCGGGTGAGGTCAGTCAGGGCGAGCACCGCAATACCGCGGAAGTGACCGCTACATCTCCCTGCGGCGCCGCCGTTTCCGACCGTGACAGTTGTCGTTACTGCTTCAGTTGCGCAAATATCAATTTGGAAAAATACACCAACGGCGAGGATGCGGACAACTCTCCGGGCCCGATTGTCGACCCGAACAGCGATGTGGTCTGGACCTACCTGGTCAACAACAACGGCTCCGTGACCTTGACCGATGTCACCGTAACCGATGAGACCGAGAGCAAAACCTTCGGGCCCATAACCTTGGAACCCGGCCAATTCCATACTTTCACCCTGGAAGGAAAGGCCCGCGACGATTGCGATCGACAATACAGCAACCTGGCGGTAGCCTCGGCAACAACCCCTTCCGGCGATACTGTTACGGACCGAGATCAAAGTCACTACAAAACCGAATCTTGTGAACCGACGCTGACACTGAAAAAGAAAACCAACGGCATCGACACCGGCCGGGGCCCCGGTCCCGAATTGAATGTGGGCGATACCGTCACCTGGACCTATGAGGTCAGCATCCCCGATAAACCCACCAGTTCACCCTTGACCAACGTAACGATTGTCGATTTTGAAACCGATAAAACCTTCGGCCCGATCGACCTTGCGGTCGGCCAAAGCTTTACCTTCAGAGACACCGGCACCGTCGTTTGCGGTGAATACAGCAATACCGCTAGAGCCGAGGGTCAAGTTCCGAACTCAGAGGCCACAGCCTCCGACAAAGACATCAGCCATTACGTGGGGGTCAGCACGCCGTCGCTGGACCTGGAAAAGTTCACCAATGGTGAAGACACCGAGGCCCCCGGCATATCCTTGCCGGTCGGCAGTGAGGTCACCTGGTCTTACGTGGTCACCAACAACGGCGCTTGCCCGCTCAACGATATCATCGTGGAAGATAAGACTGAAAAGGTCACCTTCGGCCCCATCAGTCTGGAAGCCGGCGACTACCATACCTTTACCCACAAAGGGATCGTCGAATGCGGTCCCTACACCAATATTGCCGTGGCGACGGGTACCGATGCCTCGGGCAACTCGGCAACCGCCACGGATGCGGGTCACTACACCGGCGTCTCCAAAACAACCCTCAGTCTCGAAAAATTCACCAACGACCAAAATGCCGATGCGGCGCCGGGCCCGACCTTGAATGAAGGCGACACCGTCACCTGGACCTACGTGGTCGCGAATACGGGCTCCACGACCTTGGAAGATGTCATGGTTACCGATATTACCGAGGGCATAGAATTCGGACCCATTTCCCTGGCCCCGGACGGCGAACACACCTTCACCCACACCGGCATCGCCCAGTGCGGTCAGTACAGCAACCTGGCCGAGGCCCGTGCCACGGATGTCTGCGGCAACGAACTGACTGCCGGTGATCAAAGCCATTATTATGTAGACACCAAAAACTGCGCGGCTATCGACCTGGAAAAATCCACGAACAACGAAGATGCCGACAGCGCTCCCGGTCCCTCCCTGACCGTGGGCGACAGCGTGACCTGGACCTACGTGGTTAAGAACATCGGCAGCGTCGCCCTGAGCGGGGTTACGGTTGTGGACGAAACCGAAAACATCAGTTTCGGTCCCATTTCTCTAGGCGTCGGTCAGTCCCAAACCTTCACCCACCAGGGAACCGTTCAATGCGGTCTCTACCGCAACCTGGCCGTTGCTACCGGTGAGGATCCCGAAAACAATACCGTCATTGACAAAGACAACAGCCACTACACCGGCGGCGGCTCTCCTTCCATCGAACTGGAAAAAGCTACCGACGACCAGGATGCCGACAGTGCGCCCGGTCCTACGTTGACCGTTGGTGAAATGGTAACCTGGACCTATGAGGTCACCAACACGGGCCCCTGCCCGTTGAACAATGTAACCGTCACGGACCAAACTGAAAACGTGAGTTTCGGGCCTGTTACACTGGACGCCGGCGAATCCAAAACCTTCACCCATCAGGGAACCGTGCAATGCGGCCCCTACAGCAATACCGCCGTTGCCACCGGCGTCGACGATTCCGGTAATACGGCCGGTGACTCCGACACCAGCCACTATACCGGCGGCGGCTCCCCCTCCATCAACCTGGAGAAAGCTACCAACGACGTCGATGCCGATACGGCGCCGGGGCCCTCTATTGACGCGGGTCAAACCGTGACCTGGACCTATGTGGTCAGCAACACCGGCTCCTGCCCGTTGACAAATGTCAGGGTTGAGGACGAAACGGAAAACGTGAGCTTCGGCCCCATAACCTTGGAAGCCGGCGATTCCAAAACCTTCACTCATCAGGGAACGGCACAATGCGGGCCCTATAGCAACACGGCGACAGCTACCGGCGAAGACGGCTTCGGTAATACGGTGAGCGATACCGACAAGAGCCATTACACCGGCGGCAATGCCGTCATCGATTTGGAAAAATCGACCGACGATCATGACGCGGACAGCGCGCCCGGCCCAAGTCTGATCGTGGGCGAAAAGGTGACCTGGACCTACGTGGTGTCCAATAAGGGTTCTTGCCCCTTGTCCAATGTCACTGTTGTGGATCAGACTGAAAGCAAAACCTTCGGACCCGTTAATCTGGCCGCCGGCGAATCCAAAACCTTTACTCACGAAGGCACCGTAAAGTGTGGTTCTTACAGCAATACGGCCGTTGCTACCGGGTCCGACGGTTTCGGCAACACGGTCAGCGACACGGATAAGAGCCATTACACCGGTCAAAGCAACCCTGCCCTTAACCTGGAAAAACACACCAACGAAATAGACGCCGACACCGCGCCGGGTCCGACGCTGAAGGTTGG
>JAAUYB010151664.1_pt1 | contig 30090 bp, 20 predicted proteins | sample 7278071 | NCBI WGS metagenome assembly JAAUYB01 (sample SAMN14350121, study PRJNA611818) | marine sediment metagenome | isolation source: surface marine sediment (1.8m) | place: French Polynesia: Moorea | collected 2018-08 | reverse complement strand
GATCGGAAAGCCAGGGCGTTCGGGTCAAGCGGGTTAGTGACTTCAAATCGGCCAGGTACTCGAAATCGAGGGGATCGGCAGAGGCGATGCTCAGGGAGACGCCGTGCTGTACAACCGGATAGTGCGCCAGAATACGCCTCAGGTTCTCCAGGGGAGGACCGGTCTGCGCCATGAAATTCTCCGAGATGATCTCGAAGAAATCCACCTTGGGCCGACGCGCGAAGATGACGGGGTAGTGCGGGACACGCAGCCCCACGCCTACCCCAAGATTGGGAACGGGACGCATTATTTCTTTTCTTTTTTCAGCTTAGCTTTCAGCTTGGCGAACTTGGCAGCGTCCACATGGCAACCGCCCAGACCCTTGCATTCGTTCTTGCCGGCGCAGGCATGGGGTTTACCCGCTTTTTCCAGGGGAACGCCCGCGGCTTTGGCCAGCTTTTTCAGCTTGGCGGCGTCCACGGCGCAACCGCCCAGACCTTTACAGATATTCAGTCCGGCGCAGGTGTGGACTTCCTTGTATTTGGCGTTGGCTTCAACAGCCGCTTTCAGCTTGGCGAATTTGGCGGCGTCCACATGGCAGCCCCCCAAACCTTTGCAGGCGTTTTTGCCGGCGCAATCATGGGGCTCGCCGGCCTTTTCCAAGGGGATTCCGGCTTTTTTGGCCAACTTCTTCAATTTGGCCGCATCGACGGCGCAGCCGCCCAGACCCTTGCAGATATTTTGACCCGCGCAAGTGTGGGTTTCGCTGTAGTTGTCCTGAGTCCAAGCGGGATTCGGGGTGTAAAGGCTCAGCGGATCGGGACCGGGGGCGGCCGTCAGGCTCGCGGATGCAGCAAAAGCGCCCGCAATCATGCCCTTGACAGCCAACTTGGTAAGCTTATCGATGGTGTTCTTATCGCTCACGGCGAAGTCCTCCTATTCGGTTTGGAACGTGCCCTATTCTAACCTATCCTGTCCGAAAAACAACAAGGCGGCTGAACCCATTCCAGGGCAATTGCATCAGGGGGATAAAAAACGGCATTTCGAACATTGAAGATGCCCGGCTGATTGTTCGATAGGCCGCCCCGGGGCACAGGGAATTCGGACGGCTTCCTTATGATTCCGTCCCGGACAACAAAGATCCCGATAAAAATCCTTGTGTCCCCAAACGGAGAGTCAAGGAATGCTGTACAAATCTTCGAGTCTCAAGGTGGGAAACCAAGGATTTCCCTTGAGATCCTGAAATTCCCGTTTCATCACACAAGGATTTCTACTCAATTCTTGAAATTCCCATTTCATCACACAAGGATTTCTATAGAATTCCTTGATCCTCCATTTTGTGAAGCAAGGATTTCTATAGAATTCCTTGAGCCCCCGTTTTGTACAAGAAGGATTTTAGAGCGCCGGTCACGCCTTCTCCAACGGTCTGCTGCTGTTTACTGACGGGGCATGGCGAGCCGTCAGCAGAGCGTTAGCCGGGCTATTTCTCTACTCGCGGCCGGACAATCTCCATGCCGGCGGTATAGAGAGTGTAGGAGACAACGCGGCCTTGCGCGTCCTCGTTGAAGCGGATACGGGAATTGGGGTTCGCTCGCAATCTCCAATAGCCTTCAGAGTCGGGCGGGTCGAATTCCAGCGGTGTCTGCATGCCCGGTACCCGCACGGCCAGGGCGTTGTTGTAGAAGACCATTTCGTAATCTCGCCCGTTTGCCTTATCGCGGTAGAACCCCAAGAACTTCGCGACCTCTTCCCGTTTCAGGCCCTTAGCCGCAGGAGGTTTACCACCGGGTTTGCCCTTGGGCAGCACGTGCACGGTGCTTCCCTCATGAAAATTCATCGAGTTGACCACACCCTGCTCATCCCGCTCGAAAGAGACGGCAAGACCCGAGCCCACCAGTGATCTGGGCTTGAAGTCGCTAAGCGCCCAACGACCCGAGGCATCGGGATCTTTCATTTCGAAGAGAAAACGGCCCGGAATATCCAATGCGAGCCTGCCGTCCTGTACCAAAACCTCGAACGGGAAATCCCGGTAGGCGCCATGGTTGGCCACATAGGTCCCCAGATAGGGTTTCCATCGTTCGTCTGCCGTCCCGGATGTTGCCGGCCTGGCCGCGCCGAAGAGCAAGCGGTCGATATGGCCTTCGAAAAGAAGGGTGACCAACTGACCCCGAGACTGGGTGAAGAGTAGAATCATCAGGTCTTCCTCCGGCCAGGCCCAGCCTTTGGTGCCGTCCGCCCCGCTGTGCCCGAAGATTATCGCTTTGCGAGAGTCCGGGTGCTCGTCCTTGCGCACAAAGAGCATGGCCATCTGTCCGTACCATGTCTCCAAGCCCGAGAAATCAGTCGGATACGGGGTATCGGCGCCGAGCATGGACATCCTCGAGACCGGGGTCAAGCTGCGTTTTATCGCTTGCTCCGACAGGATCTGTCGACCACCGACCGCACCGCCGTCCATCCACATGGCCAGGAACCCGGCGTAATCCATTGGGGTTGTATAAAGAGACTGGGCGCCCCACGTAAATGGGTAGAAGGGTTCTCCCTTTGCCGACCATACACGCGTGAAAGTATTGCCGCCGCCGACGTAGAGGCTTGCCGTACGCGCCCAAAGGACATCGTTTTTCTCCCGTGTATACAGGGAGTCAGACATTCCCAGGGGTTCCAGCAACCGCTTTCGCACGAACACTTCCAACGGCACTCCGGAGACCTTTTGGACGATGGCCCCGACAACGTCTGAGGCGGCGTCGCTGTACCAAAACTTACTGCCGGGCTCGAATTGGGGGCCCTGCTCCCCGACCGCGTTACCCATGGCAACCAGATCCGGGTAGTCAGTCATGGTCTTCAAGATGTTGAGCGGCAGCCCGCTGCGATGAGTCAGAACCTGCTCGACCGTAATCATGCGCGACTTTTCATTGTCGAAACCCGGCAGGTAGGTCGCCACCGGTTCATCGATGCCGACCTTACCTTCATCGATGAGGATCTGAAGCGCTGCCCCGGTGACGGGCTTGGTCATGGAGCGGATGTTGAAAATCGTGTGCGGCGTCATGGGTTCGCGGTCTTCACGATCGCGCAAGCCGCAGACCTTGTGCAGGACGGTGCGGCGGTTTTTGATGACCAACAATTCCGCGCCGACGATCACCCCCAGGTCGCAGTAGCGCTCGATGACTCCGCCGAGTTCTTCCAACGCCTGAGCGGACATACCCTGGGATTCCGGGGTAGCCGGAGGAAACCCGGCAGTCTCCCCGGTTCCGCCAAGTAGGGACAAGGCCGGGGAAAAGAGTAAAAGGAAAGATATAAGGTGGGGGTTGTTATGAGAAACCAACCGCATACAAACCTACCCGGCTCCGCCTGGCTGATGGGAATCATGCATTGCGCCGAATTGCCGTGTTCAGGCTCCTGGTATTCTTCAAAACTGTCTGCCTGGTATTTTATACTGCCGGCCGTATTCTGTCATCAGTACAAACGAATCCCTTTGGAACCGGCAATCCAGAACAAAACTTGAAAAACTTGCTGTCAAACGTATATTTAAATAATAGTGACTCCTTTGACAATGTCATCCGCGGCCACTCATTGATTAAATATGGAGGAAGATATGAAAACAAAAACCAATGTCAAGGCGGGAGGCTTCCCGTTCGTCGGCTGATCCAATGACGAGAACATAGCCTGAGGCAGGTTCCCGCGAGGGAGGCCGGCACTGCCTACCGGCCGTTGCGGGCCCTGCCAGGCTTTACAAGTGCGTGGGGGAACAGACGCCGCTAGAGGAATCCCACCGGCCCCTCAACTGCTTGCACCAAATAGTTTCAAGGTCAGGTGAGACAATTCCAGATCAGAGATTTCCAACAATCGCATATCGGTGATGCTTTTGACATTGTCATCGGCGGTCACCCATCGAGTAGAGAAGGAGGAAGTCATGATAGTCAAAACCAACGTCAAGGCGGGAGGCGTCCCGTTCGTCGATTGATTCAATGACAAGAAAATGGTCAGAGGCAGGTTCCCGCGAGGGAGGCTGACACTGCCGGCCTGCGCGGGTCCTGCCCGGCTTGAATCGCCTATCAGGCGGACGAAGATTAGCCGAGCAACCCAAGGAGGAAGTCATGATCATCAAGACCAATATTAAGGCGGGAGGCTTCCCGTTCGTCGATTGATCCAATGACGAGAACATAGCCGAAAGCAAGTTCCCACAAGAGAGACGGGCACTGCCGGCCATTGCGGGCCCTGCCCGGCTTTACGGGTGCGTTGGGGAACATGCGCCGATAGAGGAATCGCACCGGCCCGCCAGTTGCTTACACCAAATAGTCTCAAGGTCAGTTGCGAGAGTTCCAGATCCAAGTTTTCTAACAATCGCATATTGGTGATGCTTTTGACATTGTCATCAGCGGTCATCCATCGAGCTGAGTAAGGAGGAAGTCATGATCATCAAAACCAACGTTAAGGCGGGAGGCTTCCCGTTCACCGGCTGATTCAATAACGAGAGCATAGTCTGAGGCAGGTTCCCGCGAGGGAGGCTGACACTGCCGGCCGGTGCGGGCCCTGCCCGGCTTTACGTATTGAGCAAACAAGGAGGAAGACATGAAAATCAAGTCCAACGTCAAGGCGGGAAGCTTCCCGTTCATCGGCTGATTCAATCACCAGAACATAGTCTGAGGCAGGTTCCCGCATGGGTAGCCGACACTGCCTGCCGGCCATTGCGGGCCCTGCCCGGTTCAAGTGTCTATCATACGGACCTAGGTCCACCCCAACTGCTTAATCCCTTTCCGCACCCGGCACCTCCGGGAAAAATCGGATCAAGCCGACTTGCTACGTGAGTTTTTTGGTTCCTGAACGGCTCCGATTGATTGAAGCCGAGATACACATCCGAAATCAAAAGGACCCGAAGCTGTTTATCGATGAATGGGGCCTGCTTTCCTCGATGTCCGGAAGTCCTCTGATATAGATGATGTTCGGGGTATGATTCACATAAGCCTGAAAAAGGTATTCCAACCAATAATTGCGGGAAAGCCCGTACTTCATCAGGAAGTAGTGAGCCTCTTGGTCGCTCTTTCTTCTTGTGGCAGGATAGTTGCGTTTCAAAAATGCCGTCCATTCATCTTCACCGGTAAGCAAAAGTTGGTACGGGGTGCCGAAGACGACATGCTTCTGCCAACCGGCAGGAGGCGGAAGGATGCGTGTCAACCAAAGATGGCCTTCCTTACCAAGGTCGCCCGATGAGACAATGCATTCGAAAAAAGCTCCGGTGCCTACCTCACGAAGCTTCACGCAACCGTCATGCACGCCCTCGTGGCGGTAGAGTCCCAGTCGAGATGCTGCAAAATTCTTGAAGAGAGGACCGTATGATGGGTGAAAGCCGGCCCATAGGCCCACGGTCCCGAGGATCTCGGCAAGATTTTCACGGTTGGCGCCCAAAGCAAGGTCACAACAAAACCACGCAAAAAATTGTGACTTGGTAATCGGGCTCATGGGCGGTCCCGACGGCATATACTCATCTTGTGCCTCCTCAATCAAGTCGAGGAACTGATTCAATTCCCGCATTTCAGATGTTAATTCCAAAAGTCCGACCAGATGATTCTGCGTAAAGAGGTATATGCCGAATGCAGGATGAGTCTTCTGGAGGGTTTCGGGACTGGGCAGTTTCATTGCTTGTTCAGCCGCAATTTGTCTTGCCTGATCCAATGTTTCAAAATCGATGACCTTCCTTGCCTTCTCCCGTTTCAATGCTTTCATTATTTTGTCAACAATTCTCGGCACTCTGACTTCAGCCCTTTTCCCAGCCATTGAGATCTCCTTAAATCAATGGATTGAATGATACCTGCCGCCATAACCCAATATGGTGACGGTCTAACTTTACCACGGATTCCAATAAGGTGTGGATGCGCGCCCGGCCGGCCGATTTTCGATGAGTTGCGGCCCGGTAGATCATTCCCCGGACCCTCAAGAAAGAGAAGTCGCGGACTGCCCCGCGAACCCCTCAGTTGCTCACGCCGATTAGTTGAAGCCCGGGCAAGGGAAGTCCGGCTCAAAACTTGCTCAACTCGGCATCAATGATTAGCGACAAATTGAGACCTGCCGGCGTGGTTGGAAGATAGCCGCGCATGTCCCATGGGTTCATTGGGGACATTTATACCCTCCGAATCGGCCGTTTGCCTTTCAGCGGTTGAATTCGTTCGGGAGAACTACTATTCTCCCGATGGGCTTCCTCCCATGGTGACGGCATGCATCCATTTCGTAATGCGTGGCCTGTGTATGTTTGTGCGCATTCATCGAGTAGAGTCTGTTCGATCTCTCGCATGAGACGGATGTTGTCATTCTTACCCCGGGGAGTGTTTTGCTTTTCATCAAATCGTTTCCGTTTGAAGGTGAATCACATGATCAAGAAATTCTTTTTGACGCTTTCTTTGCTCGGCTTCATGGCCTTTGGCTTTTCCCAGTTCCTGACGGCTCAGAACCCGCCCTTCATCTCGCCGCTCGGATGCGGCGGCTGCTGTCCCGACCGCGGCGCCGACATGAGCGTCGGCTGCAAAATTCTTTATGTCGGCAGCGTGGAATGCCTGTACATGAGACCTGACAACAGTTGGTACTCGACCTTCGTGAACTGCATACCGTCAGAATAAACCCTTAAGTAACCACAACCAAACCGACCAATACAGAGCACATGCAATTGCGGCAGGGCTATGTCGAACGCGGCACCGTTCCTTTTGTCCACTCACCGGCCTTGATCGGCATGCGCAACATTCGCGACTACAAGGGCATGATTCGTGACGGTCGCGAGACCTTGGGCAGCGCAAGCCCCTTCAATATCGTTACCGAGGCGCTGACCATCCGCAACTTCACGCATGATGAAGTCGCTCGATTGTACGGGCAACATACGGCGGCAACGGACCAGGCGTTTACCGAGGAGGCCGGCAAGGCGGTAACCGAACCAGGCAAAGGCGGCCGCCGTTAATGGTTGGATGTCGGCCGGGTTTTGGCAAGCGTTGACGAGTTTGTTCATGCGGTTCAGATCCCATAGGCAAATCGCATCCATGGAATAAGAAGCAAGTAAACGGCCGCTTGGATGAATAGCAATCGTGTGTACATCGTACGTATGTCCTCGGAGAATGGCAATGGTCTCGATCACCCGCTTCTCGGCGCAACTGTTCTGGGGACGCATATTCGGGTGTCATGGGTGAGAAAGTCCCGGTGAGCCAATGGCCAAGCCGGCTGGGGAGAAGGTCCGCGGGTCGACAACCGGTTCTGCCCGTCTAAAAGCTAGACCGCTACAGGTTTTCCGGCGTTTTTGAAAAGCAATTACCCAACATATCCTGTTTGGTACTAGAGAGGTAGATCAATTTTTCAGATAAGAGCGGCTTGAGCTTTGGATCAAAAGCGTAATGACAAGTACTATTAGGGTTGTCATTACCCTTGCTAGTATGTCAGAATAGTAAGGCTTTCGTGACACAACCAATTTTCCTTCAAACACATTTAGAATATTGGGGACTACATGATCTTCGTATCTTTCCCCCAGCATATAGAGCAAGACCTCTGCGTGGTAGTTTTATATGGATATTAAATCTAGACAATACCTTCCTCTTTCAGGGATTCAAGAAACTCTTTTTTTTGAAACAATTAACCTGAACCCTAAGATTCATCAGGGTCAAATTAGTTTTAAAATCGAATGTAATTGGACAGCTTCTCGTCTACTTTACTCCTGGCAGAAGATCATCAATCTCAATGTTTTGCTTCGGACCAGTTTTAGTCAGTATGCAGAAAAACACCAATTTATTCATGGGCAGATCAAAGTTTCAGATGCTTTTCAGGACCTGAGTACCCTCGACCCAAGGGAATTGGACCAAAAAATCAGAAAACTGCTTCGTGAGGATTTGGAACAACCGTTCGATTTGAGTGAAGCGCCCCTGGCCCGGTTTTCGCTTTGGAAGCTCGGAGAGAATCGTTACTATTGTGTTTGGGCTTTTCACGGTATCGTGCTCGACAGGGACAGCATGAGGTTCATCATTCACGATTTCCTGGTCCAGGCATCCGGCCGGGAAACGCCGAATCGGCCCGTTTTTTTTGATTACCTGAGTTCAATCAAGAATCAAGAGACAGATAGTCAATCCTTTTGGAGAAGACAACTGGCGGGATACTCTGCGCCAACCCTCCTTTTGTCCTTGCCCCCCAACAATCCGGATGAAGCGGACATTCTGCCTCAAACAATCACCCGCCGGATGATTACAGCCGCCTTGGTGGGGAAGCTGCAAGACTATGCCAAAAAACACGATCTTGATTTTGCAACACTCGTCAAAGGCGCCTGGGTTCTGTTGGTGTCCCGTTACTCCAATGAAGAAACTGTCATTGTGGGTCATGGGGTCACCGCTCGATGTCAGAAGCTACCTACCGAACAGATGATCGGTCCCCTGTCCAATGTCCTGCCGTTACTAGTCAAAGTGGAGCCCGGGATCAGCGTCCTTGAGTATCTAGCTGACCTGGACAACAAACTGGAAGAGCAGGCAGCTTATGCAGACAATGCTCTCGGCCAGATCAAAGAATGGATGGGCATGTCTCCGCTTGAACCTTTTTTCCAATGCCTGGTCAAAATTGATCATAGCCCTTGCCATCACATTCAACATGATGCCTGCCGCATTAGCGAGGAGTATCATGTAACGGGCCTGCGGGATATGGTTCATCTGGAGATGAGCCTGGGCCAACAACCTTCTCTGCGGCTGTTTCACCGGGCCGGCTCCCTTTACGAAGGAACACCCGAGCTGATCTTGGAACAATTGCACATTCTTTTGGAGGCGTTGGTTGAACGGCGTGATGAGATCCTCGTCCACCTGCCGCTGCTTTCCGTGGATGACAAGCAACGACTGCTGGTCACATGGAACGGGGATCCCATCGATTACCCGGAAGATCAAACCATTACCCGATTGTTTGATGCCCAGGTGGCCAGAACCCCGGATGTCGTGGCTGTATCTTATGAATCGGAACAACTGACTTTTGGGGAATTGGACCACCGCGGTAATCAATTGGCTCACCATCTGCAAAATTTAGGGGTTGGCCCGGAAGTTCGTGTTGCGGTCTGCATCGAACGGTCCGTAGACATGATCGTTGCCATCATCGGCATCCTTAAAGCCGGTAGCGCGTTCGTACCCATTGACCCCGATTATCCCTACCAGCGACTTTCGTTTATGTTGGAAGATGCCCGGACAGCAGTCGTTATTACCCAAAATCGGTTACAGGGTCGCCTACCGAAAAGTTGGGGATTCGTACTTTGCATGGACTCGGATTGGGAGATGATTGCTCACAACAAAACCGAAAAGCCGGTTAACAGGGTCCGCGCCGCAAACCTGGCCTATGTCATGTATACCTCCGGATCCACCGGTAAACCCAAGGGCGTCATGGTTCCCCACCGGGGGGTATGCAATTCTTCGGAGGTTTATGCCCGAGTCATTGACATGCCGCCCGGCTCCCGGATGTTGCAAATTACATCGCTGGGTTTCGACATGTCTGTTTTCGATATCGTTCCTGCCCTTTTTTCCGGTTTGACCCTTTGCCTGGCAAACCAGACGCCGCCCCTGGGTGAGGACCTGCTGGACGTCTTCCGCAAGCAACGCATCGAAATCGTTTCCTTTCCACCCTCTATCCTGGCTACGGTTCCTTTTGAAGACCTCCCCGATCTTCGATTCATCGGTGTTGCCGGTGAGGCTGTTTCCAGCGAATTGGTCGCCCTCTGGTCGCCGGGCCGGCGTTTTTATAATGCCTACGGTCCTGCCGAAGGTAGCGTCTGGTGTAGCGGCTCGTTTGTCGAGGGATCACAACGACCGCACATCGGCCGCTCGATAGCCAATGCCAGGATTTATCTTGTGGATCCCCATTGTCGACCTGTGCCCATCGGCGTACTTGGAGAATTGCTCATCGGCGGTTTCCAGGTTACCCGTGGTTACCTGGGGCGCCCCGAGGTTACAGCCCAAGCCTACATCCCCGATCCTTTCAGCGGCGAATCAGGCAGCCGTGTCTACAAAACCGGTGATCTGGCCCGCTACCTGCCGGACGGTAATATCGAGTTCGTCGGCCGGGTTGATCATCAAATCAAGATCCGTGGGATCCGGATCGAGTTGGGCGAAATCGAAGCCGTATTGGGGAATCATCCGGACATCAGGGAGAATGTGGTTTTGGCCCGTGAAGATACGCCAGGGGAAAAACGGCTTTGCGCTTACATTGTCTGCCAGGATAACCATGTTTTGAACACCACGGAAATATATACCTATCTTCGGGAAAAACTACCCGAAAACATGATCCCCTCAACCTTCATCCTCATGCGAGAACTGCCTTTGACACCGAACGGGAAGTTAGACCGTAAGGCCTTGCCGGCCCCGGATTCTTCCCGACCGAACCTGGCCGACAAGTATATAGCGCCCAGCTCTCCCCTCGAAAAGGTTATGGCTCAAATATGGCGGGAAATACTGGGATATGATGAGATTGGCGTTCATGACAACTTCTTCGAGTTGGGGGGTCACTCCCTATTTGCAACACAGGCCATTTCCCGGATCAACGAAACACTCCTTGTAAACCTACTCATCGTCAACTTGTTTGACATGCCGACCATTGCGGAACTGGCAACGGTTGTCAAAGACAACGACCCGGAGCCCCAGCGGGTGGAAAAAACCGCGGAATTGTTGATCAAACTGGCTGAAATGGGAGAAGATGAGGTGGACAATATGCTCGAAAGCATGCCGCCCCGGACGGGGTGAGGCGGGTCTTGCGATAAAATTTGTGGAGATGGTGCACTGTGGAACAGGGATAATTATGAAAACATCTTCGAAATGGTTCCTGCGATATGGAAAAACACAGAATCCAAGCACCAGTTTGTTCTGTTTTCCCCATGCAGGCGGGAACTCCTCTTTCTTTCACATTTGGAAAGAGAGCCTTGCTTCCCATATCGAGCTCTGCCTCGTGCAATTGCCCGGCAGGGGAAGCAGGGCCCCTGAGAAACCTATTTCCGATGGGTCCATCATGATCGATCGGTTGGCATACCACCTGACTCTTGAAATCGATAGACCTTTTGCCTTTTTTGGTCATAGCTTTGGCGCCCTGATTGCCTTTCGCCTGGTACAGCGCCTACAACGCATGGGCAAGACCCTACCGGAGCATCTTTTCGTTTCCGCACGGCAGGCGCCTCATTTGGTTTCCAAAACCCCGCATATGTTTCATTACCCGGACCATGTATTGGTTGGGATATTGAGAAGCCAGGACGCAATTCCGATGGAGATTTTGCAGGATCCGGTTTTGTGTACTCGTTTCCTGGCCGTATTCAGAGCTGATCTGGGGATTGACCATGCCTATCGTTATCAGCAGAGTCCCCCACTTCCCTGCCCGATTACGGTCTTCTGCGGCCTTTTGGATAAAAGCCTCGGGCAAGGCGACCTGATGGCTTGGAAAGATTACACAAACCGTAGCTTCTCCTTTCACGTGATGGCCGGAGACCACCATTTCCCCTATTGTTATCCTGACAGACTTACCAAAATTATTGCTCGGAATCTGAAAGCCTTTCGATAAAACGCCGGATCGGTATCCGATTTTCCTTTCTAATTCGATGTGAATTGACTGATGAGCGCCAACCTAAAGCGGCGTTCCCGGCAGGCCGGAGCCCGGAAGATTGACCCCGCCCGAGTCATTTTGCCCCAAAATCTTGACCCCCGGCGAAGCACCCACTTTAGCCCGAACTTCTCACCAATATGCTACGACGACCCGTACGCGGACCGGGCGAATATCGGCGCCTGAAACGACCGGGCCGTGTAGCCGTCCGGAGTATGCTTTGCAACGAACCGTAAAGTAGGCCTGGGCCTTTGGGTATAGTATTTCCAAGAATAATTTATATTTCGGTCGGTGATCTCGAAAATTTGTGCTGTAATCCTTTATATATGTGATATAGTGCGACTATGTGATATAGCGCTTTGTTAAAAGTTAGACGGCCTTAAGCAAAAAATACTTGAGGTGTCAGGAAATGTGGCAATGCTCGTCTGTTCTTTGCGGTTCCAGGATTCCTAGCAATACGGTGCATGCTGTGTCCGTCTGTCTTTCGAACCTCGAGGATTTGGTCGACTATGAAAAGCAGGTGGCGGCCCTGCTGGAGGCCATGGAAAATCTCGGCCTTTTCCCCAAAAGGACCGAATTCTCAATACCGATGCCGAGTCCCGGCTGTTCACACATTATCTCGCCGCGAGGTTTCTTCTCATGAGCTCCAGGCCCAAATTCTCTTTGAAATTATCCGATAAAAAGCGGAACTTGCTCGAAAAGCTCCTTCAGCAGGAAGGCATTACGGCCGGCCCGGGGAAAGGGATCCAAGCCCTGCCCAGAGAAGGAGCGCCGCCGGTTTCTGCCGGCCAGTATCGCTTATGGCTGCTCGAGCAACTCTACCCCGGGCGCCCCACTTACAATCTGGCCAGCTGTCTTGAGCTCGAGGGACCGCTCGACATTCATGCCCTCTCCCGGGCCATTAATGAAATGATGGCGCGCCATGAAATTTTGCGGACCATCATCGTGGGAAACACGGAACCCCGCCAGCAGATTGTACCGTCGATAAAATGGAAAACAGATGTGGTCCATTTAGATCATTTGAGCCGGGAAGACGCGGTTACCCACGCCTATCAAGAGTCCGAAATGCTTGCCGGCCGGCCTTTCGATATTGCCGTGGGTCCCCTGTTCCGCATCAAGCTGTTTCGCATTTCCGGGCACCACCATGTGCTTTTCTTTGTTTTCCACCATATCATTTTTGACGGCTGGTCCAATAGAATCTACTTCGCCGAGTTGTCTGAGCTGTACGATCACTTTGCAACGGGCAAACCCGTGCCTCCCCCCGAGCCTTCTATCCAATATGCGGATTTCGCCCAGTGGCAGAGAAACAAGCTGAAAGAACAGGAGATGCAGGCCCAGAGAGCATTTTGGCTCCGGCAAATGGCCAAGGCGCCTCCCGCGCTCGAGATCCCGGCAGACCTGTCAGCCCGCGCAACCTCTCCGGCAAGTGGTCGCAGCCTTATGACCCTGGGCCCCGAGCTGACCGGGAGGATCGAAAGTTTCCGGCTCCGACACGGAACCTCCTCCTTTATGATACTGCTGGCGGTTTTTCAAATCCTTCTCGAGCGCTTCTCCGGACAGGAGGATATTTGCCTTTGCTCACCCATGGCCTGCCGCAATCAACTCGACACCGAGAAGATTCTCGGTCTCTTCAATAACATCGTTTTCCTGCGCACCGACTTATCCGGCAATCCTTCCGGCAAAGAACTGCTCGAGCGGGTCAAACAAACCACCATGGAAGCGGGGCAACATGCAACCCTACCTTTTCAGGAAATCGGAAGCTTGCCCTGCCTCGCGCGCTTCCCCCTTTCCCGGGCCATGTTCGTTGTACAGGAATCGCCGAGAACAGCTTTCAAATTATCAGGGCTTTCTGTAAAAATCCTGGATCTTCACAACGGTTGTCATAACTTTGATTTCTCCCTGATCATCGAAGAGCGGGAGAAAAAGAATCTTGGGATTTTTTTGGACTATCGAACCGCCTGCCTCAGCGCGGGCGGCGCGGATGCCCTGCTGGCCGATTACCGGCAGATACTCGAGAGTTTTTTGGCTGATCCTAACCGGCGACTCCACGATTTCCCAACTCCTTCCATCAATCGAGCAGTTGATGCCGATGTCGTGGAATCCGCCCGCAACGGCAATGCCGCGCTCGCGCCTCACAATGAGCAGGAACGTCGTATGCTTGAACTCTGGAAAGAGATCCTGAATGTAGATCACGTCGGCATCACGGACAACTTTTTCTCGCTGGCGGGCAACTCCTTACAGGCTCTTCGGTTATGGGAACGTTTGGGCTTGACGGCAGACGGAAAGATACCCATCGCCACATTGGTCACCGCACCAACCATCGAGCAGCTTTGTCGGGTAATCCAGGAAAAGGACCCGGGAAAATACGGTTTGGCAAACAACAACCATCCCAGGAGTTCGCTTTGACGGAACTATTTGCCCGTGCCACCAAGCTTTCAACGGAAAAGCAATCGATCCTTATATTTCGAATGCGAGAACTCATTTTTGCAGCACGGGAAAAGGACAGGCCGCTTGTTCCTCTCCCGGCCGACGGCATGGAAGCTGCTCCTTACGCCGTAGGACTCACCAAGGCTGTTCCGCCCCCATTGGATCACCTGCCTCTGTCAGCCTTGAGGGAAGATGTCGGCGAGCTACCCTCTCACGAAGATCTGGCGGCGATGCCCGATGATGAAGTCACCCGGCTTCTGACCACGGTCCTGTCCGAAACATTGGATGAACAACAAGGCCGGCAACCGCAAAACCAGGCTCTCCAGGATGAAAATATCGACATTAATGAATTGAATCCCGATCAGTTGGATAGCCTTTCGGATGAACAAGTCACACTTTTATTGGGGGATCTGTTGGCTCAAGAGGCGACAACGTCCGATCAAGTGGACGAGATTTCGGCCATGAGTGACCAATCCGATGATGCCGCCGGTCTTTCCGATGAAAGGGTCGATGAGTTGCTGGTCAAGAGGCTGACAGAAGAATCCGGTCCGGAAGCATCCGACCAGGTTGCTGAAACAGGGCCGGGACCACTCGATTCCAGCGCCCTTTCCGATGATGCGGTCAAAGAGCTTTTGACCCGGTTGGCATCGGAAAACGAGGAAGATTTTCGGGTCATGTTATTGGAGGTTACCAACCATGCAGGCGGGGACAGCATTGATGATCGACGCTTGAGAGCCAAGGCGGGGGTTGGGATGCCTGGTGATGGAATTTATTTGAAAAGGGGGAACCGATGAGCGATGTCTCCAAAATTATTGCCGGCCTTTCCGCTCCGGAGCAGAGAGCGCTCCTGGCCAAGCTCATGGCGAAACAAGCGGCAAAGCCCAAAACAGCGCCCATGTCTTTTGCCCAAGAGAGAATGTGGTTTCTGGATCGCTTTCAGCCAGGTTTGGCAGTTTACAACATTACCAATAATTTTTTCGCACCATCGCCTGTAAACGAGCAACTCTTAAAACGTGTCTTCGAAGAGATCATTCGACGCCATGAGACCTTGCGGACAACATTCAGGGACAGCGAATCGGGAGCGGTTCAGGTCATCATGCCGCCCTCTCCCCTCGGCATGGAAATCCATGATTTGCGTAACCTCTCCGAGAAAGAACATCACCAGAAACTTCATGATCTCATCGCGACGGAAGCATCAAAACCCTTTGATCTGGAATCCGGTCCCCTGATTCGCATCGGCTTGGCGCGCGTTTCCCAGGACCATGCCTATGTGCTGATGACTATGCACCATATCATTACGGATGGTTGGTCGACTCCGTTATTTTTAAAGGAGTTCGAGATTCTGTATCAGGCTTTTCAGCAGGGCCGCCCCCCTTCTTTGCCCGATCTTCCCTTGCAATATGCCGACTATGCTCGCTGGCAAAGGGAATGGCTCAGGGGCGAGGTGCTGGAAAAACAGCTCGATTACTGGAAGGGCAAGTTGGCGGGGATGCCCGAAGTGCTCGACTTCCCCTTCGACCGGCCTCGTTCGCCAAACCAAACCTTCGAAGGCGGCTGCCAGGATTTTTTGGTTCCAGCGGCCACATATCAGGCCCTGCTGTCCCTCACCAGGAGCAATGGGGCCACGTTGTTCATGACTTTGTTGGCGGCCTTCAAAGTGTGGTTGGCGCGTTTGAGCGGGCAAAAGGACATCGTGGTCGGTATTCCGGTTGCCAATCGCACCCGCAGTGAAATCGAAAGCCTGATCGGCCTTTTCGTCAACACCCTGGTCTTGCGTACCGATCTCAGGCATGACCCGAGCTTCATCGATGTGCTCGACCAGGTACGGGGAACCTCCCTGGAAGCCCTGAGCCACCAGGATCTGCCATTCGAAAAATTGGTCGAGGAATTGCAGCCGGAACGTGATATGTCCTATAACCCGCTTTTCCAGGTATCCCTCCATCTTCAAGTGCTCCAGGGTGAAAACCAGCAATTCCAAGTGCCGGAATTGGATCTTTCCCAAGCGCCGCGACCCCTGCGGGTCAGCATGGGGACGGCAAAGTTCGATATCAACCTGGTGTTCTGGGAAGGCGGCGGTCAATTGATCGGGGCTTGGGAATACAGCACAGCCCTTTTTGACCATACCACCACCGCCCGGCTTATTGCCGGCTTCATAAGCTTCCTCGATGGCATTGCGGCCGACCCGAACCGGCCCGTTTCCAAACTCCCCATCATGGCGGCATGGGAATACAAACAACTGGCCGACTGGAATCCGGAACCTGAAGCATTGGATGACAGGCCGGTCCACCGGCTCTTCGAGATCCAGGCGCGGGAATCTCCGCGGGCCCCCGCGTTACGGCTGCCGGATGAGGTGATGAGTTTCGAGGCGCTTGACGATGATGCCAACCGGCTTGCTCATTACTTGCAAAGCAGGGGTGTGCAACCCCATCATCGAGTGGGGATCTGCCTCGATCTCTCGAAGGAGTTGGTGGTCGCGGTACTCGGTGTCCTGAAGGTCGGCGCCGTAATCGTTCCGCTCGAGCCGACCGACCCTGTTGCGTGTGTGACACAAGTTCTGGGGCACACGGAATTATCGCTGATCATCTCCCGCCTACATTTGATGAGCCGGCTGCCCGAGCAACACCCTGCTGTCTTCTGTCTGGAATCCTGGGCGAAAGAAGTGGCCGGAAGGGATCATGCCAATCCGAATTTGGCAGTAAGCCCTGACAATGGCGCCTATTTGTCTTTTACATCCCGATCAGAAGTAATCTGTCGAGGGGTGCTCCTAACCCATCGGCAATTGTCCTTCTCGATCCGGGCCTTGCTGAACCGCCTCGAACCAACACCCGCAAAACGGGTACTTCAATATGCCCCACTTGCCGTCAATACCGCGTTGCTCGAAATCTTTTACGCCCTGCTTTCGGGTCAGACGCTTTGCATTCCCGGCGCGAATGCAACGAGCGGGGATGCTCAGGCTGAAAAAATCAGGGAAGTCGAGGCAGAAATCGCCTTTTGTCCCCCCTCGGTTTTGGCCCTCCAAACCGATACTCCGCCCCCTGTCCGGGTACTGGCCGTCAATGGCGAACCGGGGCCTTATAAAGCCGCGGCTCATTGGGACCCGGATTTCCGCGTCTTCGAATTTCTGGGCTGTGATGAAGTCTGCCTGATTACTCAGGGCGCCTATTTCGAGAAAAACCAGAAGCCCGCGCTGGGAATGCCCGTGCCCGGCGCTCCGGTGCGCGTGATGGACGAAAACTTCAATCAAATGCCCATCGGGACTTTTGGACGTCTCTGTATCGGCGGTGCGGCTTTGCCTGTCGGCTACCATTGCCTGCCGGGCCTGACCGCCGCCAGATTTGTCCCCGATCCCTACAGCAACCGTGAAGGCGCCCGCTTGTTTATTACCCGGGATCTGGTCCGCTATCTCCCGGACGGCAAGCTTGAGTACCTGGGCAAAACAGACAAATACTTCAAGCAGCACGGAATCTCTGTCGAGCTTTGGGAGATCGAGAGCATGCTTATGCAAGCGGTCGAAGTGGCGCAAGCCTTCGCGCTTCCGGTGCCGGAGGCGGGTTTGGTGGTCTACCTTGTCTGCAGCCAACCGGTAACCCCAGAGCAGATGATTGACCATCTCGCCCAAAGACTTCCCCGTCACATGATGCCGGACAATTTCGTGTTCCTTGATCAAATGCCGTTGCTGGAAACAGGCAAAATCGACGTTGCGGCATTGGCGCTTGCCATTGGCGGCCCACCGGATGCCCACGTGCCTCCCGACGGTCCCCTGGAAATGGTGCTGGCGGAAATATGGGGCGAGGTTCTCGATGTGCCGCAAGTAGGCCGTCATGATAATTTTTTCGTTCTAGGCGGCCATTCGTTGTTGGTCTATAAAGTCATCTCCAGGGTTCGTGATGCACTTGGCGTCGGGTTGACGTATCGCAGCCTTTTCGACTTTCCCACTATCGCGAGCCTGGTTCGGTTTTTGATTGAAAATCAGCCTGATGCGGAACGGATCCTGAAAACAGCCGAATTGTTGGTGAAATTAGCTCAAATGGAAGACACTGAAGTCGAACATATGCTCGACAAAATCCCTTCTTCATGAACAGGAAAAGAAATCATGGCTCAGTCCTATAAATCATCACTGTTGACACCACGTCGGAAAAAGCTGCTCGGCGAGTTGCTAAAACAAGAAGGCGTGGGTCTGGTGGTCGATGAAAATATCCAACCGAGAAAACCCGACCAACCACTCCTGCTTTCCTATGCACAGGAAAGACTGTGGTTTATGGATCAATTCCAGCCGGACAACCCGGTATATAATGTAATAGCCACTATACAAATACAGGGGCCTCTCCACATGCGGGCCTTGCGCCGGAGCATAGCTGAAATCACCAGGCGCCATGAGGTTTTGCGAACCACGTTTCGAACCGAAGGGGGGCGGCCGGTTCAGGTCATCGCACCATCCCTGGAGACACCCTTGCCGATCGTAGATCTTCAGGGCCTTGCCCCCCATTTGTTGGGACCCGAGACAAGGCGCCTTACAACCATGACGTTCCGCCGTCCATTCGACCTTGCCGTCGGACCGGTATTCCGCATTCTGATTCTCAGTTTGCGTCCAACCCATCATCAATTGGTGTTGACCATGCACCATATTATCAGCGATGCGCGGACCATGGAGATCTTCTCGACAGAATTCCAGACCCTTTACCAACATTTTTCCGAGGGTCGCACCCCGAATTTGCCGGAGCTCCCCATACAATACGCCGATTATGCATTGTGGCAACGAGGTTGGTTAACCGGTAAGCGCCTCGATGAGCAGATATCCTTTTGGAAATCGAAACTGACCAGCACACGGGTTCTGGAATTGCCCAGGGATCCCGCACCACCGGGAATCGAAAGTTTCAGCGGTGCCCTGTTCGAGTTTCACTTATCATCCCAACTCTCGCGGGACATAATTAGATTGGGTCATGAAGAAGGAACCACACCGTTCATGACGCTGCTGACAGCATTCAAAGTTCTGCTTTTCCGCTATACCGGAGAACCCTTCATCGCCGTCGGCACACCGGTCAATAACCGAACCCGAGCCGAAGTTGAAGGATTGATCGGGTTTTTCGTCAATACCCTGGTCATATCTACCGATGCCTCCGAACCTGTTTCATTTCGAGAATACCTTTCCCTGGTCAGGAAAGTTTCTCTCGATGCCTATGCCCATCAGGATCTACCTTTCGAGAAGCTGGTCGAAAAAATGCAACCCGAACGGAACCTGAATCACAATCCGTTGTTCCAGGCATTCTTTACGTTGCAGAAATTTCTTCTAAATGTAGCAGGAGAAGGGGAGGACACGCAAGCGGAAGAACAAACCAATGAGCAGGTCGAATCACGGGAAGTGACGACGGGCAGGGCGAAATTCGATCTCAGCTTGATGATGAAGCAGACCCCACGTGGCTTCGGAGGGGGCTTTGAATACCGGTTGGATCTTTTTCACGAGGATCGCATCGGGCGTATGGTACGCCATTTCAAAAACCTGCTGAGCCAAATGATCAAACACCCGGACCAGGACTTTCGCCGGTTGCCCATGCTGACCGATGAAGAGCGGACCCGGCTCTTGATAAACCTCGCCGATACGGAGCATGAGTACTCCCAAGGACGCTCCTTTCTCGATCTTTTTCAAGGCTGGGCAGCAACATGCCCGAAGGCAACCGCGGTGGCATTCGGAACAGAGCAACTCACCTATCGGATGCTTGATGAACGATCCAATCAACTTGCATGGCACTTGAAGAAAAATGGCGTTGGGCCCGATGTCCTGGTTGGTGTATTCATGGAACGTTCTATCGACATGATTGTGGGCCTCCTGGGAATCTTGAAAGCCGGCGGCGCCTATCTACCTTTCGATCCTTCATACCCGGAAGAGCGATTGCGGTACATTATTACCGAAACCAGGGTTCCCATTATCCTGACCAGCGGGGAATGGGTGGGCATGCGCCTCGCGCCCGAAACACGGGCATTGTGGCTTGCCTCCCAATGGGACCTCATCTCCAAAAATTCTACAAAATCCCCCCGCTCAGGAACCTTGCCCGACAACCTTGCCTACCTCATCTATACATCCGGATCAACGGGTTCCCCCAAGGGCGTGGCCGTGAATCATCGGCTACTGTCCAACCTCATCACGTGGCAACTGGCCTGTGAAATGGTTAAACCGGGCCAGAAAACGCTTCAATATACGGCCTTGAATTTCGACGTGTCTTTTCAGGAAATATTCACTACCTTGTGTTCCGGCGGCACCCTGGTCATGATCTCCGAGGAAGATCGCCGGGATGTGAAGTTGCTGGTCCAGCGGTTGGACGATGCATCGGTGGACCGGCTCTTCTTGCCGTTTATCGCGTTACAACAAATTGCAGAGGCCGGCAGCCGTTCCAAGCGTTTTCCCAAGACCCTGGGTCATGTCATCACGGCAGGAGAACAATTGCAGGCCACGTCGGCAGTACGCGCCTTGTTCCATAACTGCCGGGCCTTGTTAGCCAACCAATACGGCCCATCCGAAACCCACGTGGTCTCGGAGTATCTGCTTTCGTCAGCACCAGACGAATGGTCGCTACTTCCGCCAATTGGACGGCCGATTCACAATACTCGTCTTTACATTTTGGACGCATTTCTGAACCTCCAACCTAGCGGCATTCCCGGGGATCTATACGTGGGTGGGTTGTCCCCGGCCCGGGGTTATTTCCAGCAACCCGCCCTGACCGCGGAACGATTCGTCCCCGACCCATTCAATCGGATGCCCGGCATGCGCATGTACCAAACGGGTGATCGATGTTGCTTTCGCGAGGGACAAATCGAATTTCTGGGACGCCGTGACGAACAGGTCAAAATACGCGGGTACCGGATCGAGCCCGGCGAAGTCGAAGCTACTCTGGTTCAGCATTCGGCCGTATTGGAAGCCGCGGTTGTCAGCTATACCACCCCATCCGGGCAAAATTACCTTGCGGCCTACTTTGTTGCCCTCGATGAGATCGAAGTGCACGAGCTTCGGGATTATCTGGCAACACGGTTGCCCGAATACATGATCCCGGCACATTTCTCCAGAATCGAGGCATTGCCTCGAACGCCCAGCGGGAAGGTGGCTCGCCGCGCTTTACCGGAGCCGAAACGCTCCCGGGCAGAACTACAGGTTGCTTTCTTAGCGCCTCGGACCCTGGCCGAATCAATCATCGCCGACATATGGTGTCAAGTATTGGGGCTCCCCCAGACAGGGGTTCGGGACAACTTCTTCGACCTGGGAGGCCATTCCCTTACCGCAACTCAGGTTGTCTCTCGTCTCCGCGACGTGTTTGGCATCGATCTACCCTTGGCGGTTTTCTTCGAAAAGCCAACCATTTGCGAGTTGGTTCCGGCCATCCTTCAATCCCAAATCGAATGGATTGGTGATGAAAAGGCATCCCCGGTCTTAAATGAGGTCGAAACATTATCCCAGCATGAGGTCGACTCGACTTCAGCAAAATTGACAACATCAATTCGTCAGGAACTTTTGGAAGTAGGGACTCACTGAATTCGAAACAACAACATTTTGGAATATTAGCCGGCTCTCTGGACAGCCAGGCAAGGCGACAAAAACAAAATAAGGAGGAAAAATGAGCACGGGTAGTACGAAAAACAAAGCAAAAGGGCCATTGTCAATCAATGACTTTCATAAAATCCACCAGAAATTTCAGCAAAAGACGCAAGAGATCGCCGAAGCATGCAATCAACGTCATATGGAATCCCATCAAGCCTATATGGAAAAAGAAGCGATGGTTGAGCTGGCCGATAAAAATGCTTTTTACAAAGCTCAGATGGCGCGTGAAAACTACGCAACCCAAATACGGATCGGCCAAGCCACGCTTGACCCGCCCAATTTCGAAAGACATGCCCAAACTTTAATGGAACAGCTCAGCCAGTCGTTAGACGAAATCTTTGGTGAAAGAGACGAAGCATTGAAAAATCGCAACGATGCTTTGAAAACCCATAACGACACCGTCAAGGAAGTGTCGGCTTCCGCCAGGGAATCACAGAAGAAAGCCTTTGATGACTATTTAAAGGAGAAAAGCAACGCATGCGATAAAGTGGGTATACTTCAGCTCAGCTCCAATGAGTTGATCGAATTTGGTAACTTGCTGATTGGGATGGGTCATGAGTTGAAAGCTCAAGCGGATTGACCCCTTTTTGCTCACTTTATCTGACAGCAGCGGCATCGCGCTGCCGAGTCGATCGGTAGCGCGTTCTTGCCGGGTGGGTCGCTCAAGCAAGAAAAAGACCATCACGTTAAGACCTTTCGGTCCACCGCGGGCTTCTTGCAAAACGGGAACACGGGCGTCATTACCAGCCAGCCAGGCCGAGATGGTCGACAACAGCAGCCATTTCGCCACCGGCTGGATCAATGAGGGGCTGGCGGCGGGCATCATTGCTCAGGCCGTGGTCGACAAGCGGACCAACTCGAAGTTGGTTGTCGACCTCGAGGAGAACATCTCAGATTGGTCATTCGCCGGCTCCTGGGTCAATCCTTTCCCTAACTAACCGGAAGAACAACGCTTGCAGGCAATAAGCCGGTCTTTTCCATCTATTTCTTGCCGGCCTTCTCGAAAACCTCTTAAACACCTTTGAGAGCTTTGGCCTCTTCTTTTAGGCCGTTTTTGGTTAATCGTTTTCCAACACGTTTGACGGATTCCATTCTGTAGTAATCTCCAATGGAGACGATAGCCAGATCCTCAAAAACTTTCATCCAGGAAGGTCTCAGGTTCTTCCGTTTTTTGGTAATCGCCGAAAGGTCTTGTAAGTTGGCCATGGAGAACTCATTACTGTAGGCCATGAGAAAGTCCGGGAGCTCATGAATAATGTTTTGAAAAAGAGCATCAAAATCCGTGTGACCGTTTCGCTCATAACTTTTAAGAATTTCTAGCAGAATACCTAATGAGTAGGGTTGAAATTCCAGACCGTCCCGCAACGCCGAACCAATATTCACTGACACAGCGGGATACCGGGTACCTCGAAGACAGGCTGCCAATGCCATTTTTTCAGACTCATCAAACTTCCCCGATAACTCACATGCAAGGGTAAGTATACCCTCCAGTAGATTGAGATCCAGGTCGAAGAAGGTACTGAGTAACCTGTTGCATCTTTCGGGTGGTATTTTCTCCTCAAGCAACTTACCGGCTAACTTGGATGAGATTGAAAAGACAAATCGGTAGAGCGACTGCCTGGCATCAACGGTGCTCTTGGAATAAACAGCATCAATCAGTTCTGAAAAAGTTCCCAAAACTTCCTGGCTTTTGGTTTCAAAGGGATGATTGGCAAGATGACTTGAATAGTAACGGTTTGCCGTTTCAATTAGAACTCTGGTCTCTCCCATTAGAAGCTGTTTCGAATCCCCGCTGTCCTGCACCGGCAGATGCCCAAAATTTTTGATAACTTTGGTCAGTTCGATGATGTCGTGTGGCGTCATTTCGGAGACATAGTTCAGAGTATAAAAGAGAAAGTGGTCGCCATGACACTGCCGGCGACATGCCAGCAGAATATTCAAGGTGACTGGTTGCTTATTGGCAATGCACACCAAAGTAGCATATACGTCTTGTGCTTTTGTTGAAATTTTTTGTTTCAAAACCGAAGGCATATTATCAAACAGATCCCTAGGATCAATGCATTTCCACCAGAAGACGCTAAAGGTTTCCATATAAAAGCCGGCTTCGAGGGTTTTAAAGATGACAGTCATAAGAAGGTCCCCGTTGCGATCTTCAAGTGCGAATGCCATAGTGTCGACCAGCGTATCCCGTAGATACTCGCCACTGCACCATGTATCGATGTATTCACAAAAAGAAATGAGGGCGTCCGGGTTAAGCTCTTTAAGACCTTTGTACATCCACGGAACCATCTCCCAGAATTTAAATCGCCACAGTTTGATATCCTGGGGAAGATACTCTTTCCGAGTATGATAGAAGTACACAATAAGGATCGCCCGTTCTTTTGCGATCGTTGTAGCTTCTAAAGAGAGGGTGTCGAGTTGGGAGAACAAGGCATGCACCCACTCAATATAAAGTTCCGAACCGGACGATAATTCATCAGACAGTTCTTCCCGGTAGCTCCTTGCAACAGTCATCGTATGAAGGAAAAGCTTTTGAGCAACCGCCTTCATAAGGGCTTTGCGCTTCCTTTCATCGAATTCCCGAAAGAGTCTGTCGGAAAATTGCCTGGAGTAAAAGGTAAGCGCCACAATCCAAACTGGAATATTTTGGGCGCTCACCTTGTCTGGAAAACCGAGATAGAACCTGGCAAGCCTCTTGTAATCAACAGGGTAATCGAATTCCCCGGCCAAATAGGCAAATGCGAGTGCCCTGCCGTCATCGTAGATTTTCGATTGCAGTACATCCAGATCACCGCTTCGAGGATCGCCGGACCAGAGCTTGGAATAAGACGCGGCATGTTGGTGCAAATCCGCATCCCGGTATTCAAAATCAATCTGTACACCGATGAGGTACCGACAGTGATAAATAAGGATTTGAAGGTGTTGTTTTTTAAGAGCTGCTCTTGCATTCGTCGGTAACTCGCAGGCGTGGCAGTGCTCTATCGTGACCAGGAGACGGCTTAAAAGCGCGCGATGCATGCTTAACGGGGAGTCCTTTACCAACAGACCCTCCGTCACGCCTTTTTCCTCCAATATGTCTAACAAATCGACTACCTCTATGACAATCTCCGCGTGGTGGGCCCGGTTTTCCAGCAAAGACCTAAGGTAGGAAAAGTAAACCGTGTCAAATATACCGACCGATTGAGATCCAGCAACCAGTTGCGACGCGTAAAAAAACCACTCGGGCTGAGGGATCTGTTCGAAGCTCTCCATCAGTGTTTCCAGGGTGATGCCGCCACGGGAAGGATCATCGCAATCCAAGGTCGCAAGGACACCAGGCATCATTCTTTCCAGGAACCCGGTGATATCCTTGTTTTCGGGAAGGCGCCTGGAGCCCGCGGCCAATTCTTGCCACCATGGCATTTGCTGAAAGAAGGTCATATCGTTTTCTTTTGCCGTTTGTCGGATGATTTTTACAATAATGGGAGAATAGATTGCGTCGGGATCTTTGGGTTGTTGAATGAGCCAGGAAAAAGCTTTCCTCAAATAGCCGATTCCGATGGCGTTATGAATTCGTTGCTCCAGCAGCCCTTCCAAAAACTGGATAGGACGCCCCCGGTCCAAAGAACGGAGATGGTCCAATACGGGCAATAGGAATTCCAGGGGGAAGAGGCTGGAATCGATTAAAACCATTCCACCAGGCAAATCAATTAAGATTTCGATGCCCTTGAGGTAGAGGTCGGAGGGAGGCGGGGATCGCGAAAGATAAAGCATGAGTTTCCTGACCTGTTTGGGAACCAGAACATGTCGAAACTTTGTAAAGGCAATATCCGCTTGTTTTAACCGGTCATGGCCCGGGTCGGCCAGAAGGTTTGCGAGCCGTGCCACGTCATCCAATTCATATAATGAGCATCCTTCGGGTATTGACAACCTGTTGAAAGCAATGCCTGAATCCCCGGTCACCCCGAATCGTTCGAGCCAGTTTTTCCAGGCGAAACCATTTTCAGCATCACTTTCCGGAGTCGCTTCGGGAGAGTGGTCGCTGAAGAGAATCTTGTATTCTTGAGGTTTGTCGGTCATGTGAGTTAAAAACGATAGTTTACTACGGATAACCGGGGGCACACAGGCGAGCAATTCTCCAGTCAGTTGAAGCCGTTCCCAAGCTGTCTTGCCACTACCGTCTATAATGGCCGGGCTACCCTGAAAAAGCTTGGGAACCAGATCCAGAACCCCGTCCCCAATTTTCCTTTTAGACGGGGTGGGCACGCTGATTTGAAACGGATCCAGGCTCATGGTTACGTCAGCGTAGCGCTTGTCGATAGGTTCAAAGCATGTGAACAGGCTAAGCAGATCATCGCCCAGCGCCCGGACACAGGCAGGCGGAACGATCATATAGTGCGCTTGAATAAAGTATTGGGGACGGTAGACGCTTTCAATATCCGGGCTGCGCTCGAAGTAACCGAGCAGCGCCCAATGATCCCGCCAGGGCATATAACCATAGGCTCCCTTGAAATCTCTCATGACAGCTTGATCCCATACGTCGATATTGAAAGTATAGGCAAGGTCGGTCATTTCATCTTTGTATTCGAATAGGGTGGGCGTCATCGCAACAATACGGAAGGCGGCGCTGAGATTCCTATTCTCATCGCTTGGACTCAGTTTTCCGTAGATAAAATGGTCGATACTGAACTCATTCATTTTTGGCCGGCATCGTTATCGAAATAACTTTTGGTGGGAGGGGGTTTTGTGGGAATCGGTTGGCTCTTCCGAACGGGCGGCTTCACCTGCCTTTTAGGTACTTTCGAGTGCTCTTCAACTTTGAAGTGATTGGCACGGTTGAAGGGCTTGGAAAGATCCGGCGGAGTATCACTGAAAGAGAGTTTGTACTTGCCGGCATGTTTGGCGATGTCCAGGAAAAGGCGATCAAGGTTTTCGGGTCGGATCCGTTCCGGACTGTGTACGCGGATCGTGGAACCGCCGTCGGCGAGATCGACCTGCTGGCTGACCCGTACCATCTGCCCCTTGTCATTCCTTACTCTTTTGTACTGTTCCTGATCCCAAACATAACCGAGGGAAGAGATGGGGTACCAGCGGATATCCGCCCAAGATTTTTCCTCGGCGCGAATTTTTTCGACATCTTCATGAATGGCCAGCATGTGTTTCCGCATCAGTTCCTCTGCATTGGGCATCGGTTGCGGCGTAACACGTCCAAGTAGATCCATTTTGGTTAGGCAAAAAGCAACCAGCACGCGATTGCGATTGCTATGTTGCGCGGATAGAGGTTGAACAATATGATTCTGCAGGTGTTTGAAGAGACGGACATTCTGTTGCAGTTCCTTTTTTGGGAGTTTGGTTCCCTGGCTGAGACCCACGCCGTCGACCAGGAAAATCAAGACATTGCAGAATTGGAGCCACTTCTCATACCAGCTTCTGGCATATTTCTTTAAATGTTCCCCGCTGAAGTCGACAATCTCCATGTCGAAATTGAAACCCTTGGTTAACAGGCCGCCCTGGTCGTTGACAAAATTGAAATGGTAATAGTTGAAATTACCCAGGCGAGTTTGGACCAGCAATTGATTCTCATCGATGATGTTGATGTTTGCCTGGTCGATATGCTGCTTGGTTTCAGCATCATCAGCAGGCCGGAGCTTGATTGCTTTGTAGCGCCAGAAAATGTTGGGAAGCATCGAGATCATATGGGTTTTGCCGCTCATGGGCATGCCTATGAGGCCGATGCGAATATGACTTTTTTTAAGTTTCGCCATGAGGTGTTCTCTCCTTACTCAAGCATGACCGGCTCGGCGGCTTTGGATTAAGTTCCATGATTTGAAGACCAGAAAGACCGTTATCAATAATAAAGTATACAGAATAGAGAAGGCGCCGAATACAGAGCCATGAATAGGCGTAACGATTGGGATGGCCACGGCAATCCAAATGATGAGACAGTATGCGATCGACAGAGCCAGCGCTACATTCTTCCCCCGATCCCGGAATTCTTGAAAAAACGAACCGACGATGTTCCATAACCGGTGGCCTTTGAACCTGACGGACGAAAAAGCCGCGGCCAGGATGTAGAAGAAAAGCCCGAGCAGGAAAAGTCCGTTGATGGTGAAGAAGATGGGCAGGGCCTGATTCAGGTTCAGGTTTTCCCCACCAAGGTAGATGACCGAACCCTGAAACGAAGCCAACAAAGCGCGATGTCCCAGGTAGAAGCCGAACGGTCCCAAAACCAGACTGGTGGCAATAAAAACGAAACGTATCAGCCAGGTTTCGAGAAAGGAGAGGATGGTCAATACCAGCATTTGCATTGTGTGGGCGATCAGAAGGATCATGTTCCCGATCAGCCAGATCGGAATGCTCACGATCACAAAAAGACTCGCCAGGAAGGGGTGGTTGGGCGCGCGCAGTACCTGTTCTTTGGTCATCGGCTTAAAAGGGTTTTCGTGGAACCGGATAATAGACATCAAGATAAACCCGATAATGATCAAGCTCACCGGAATCAGCTTGTAAGGCGCGGTCATCAGATAGCCCGTCATCCAGTCTTCAAGGATCTCCCCGTAAACCGAACCGGCCATGTACGTACTCAGAAAGGGTTTGCTGAGGAAATGCCAGGCAAGCATAAATACCTGAAGCGTTACAGACCAGACACTCAGAAGAAATCCTGCCAGGTATAGACTTGCATAACGGTCGTAGGTCCGGTTCATTGATTTGAACTTGACCGTCCAGGTGACCGCCGAGATGAGCCAGTAGGTGATAAACACCAAAAAAATAATTGCAACATAATCACCCACGGGCTCTTTTCTATCCTCATGCAGAAAAATGAAGTAAGCCATGGCCGCACTGCCGATCCAGTTGACAGGTAACCGCAACGTCAAGGTTTTTTCCTTGAAAACAACGAAATAGGTCAGGGTGAAAAAAGCTCCCTGGGCAAAAAGAAAATAAAGCGAGGCATCGGGTTTTATCATGAGCAGGAAGACCGTCAAACCGGTGCCTACCAGAATCGCGATATGCAGCGGAACATAATTGATCAAGGTGTGGGCAACCCTGTCACAATCGCTGCTCTGCGTTCCTTCTGCCGGTTCTCGGAAAGAACCAATCATTACCACCCTCGATGCATTCGTAACATGACGAATATTACTAGTCATTTATGGCATTTTGAAGACTGGGAACCACGACACCCGATACAGGGTTCCTCGACTCAATTCCACGGTGCTGCTTCTGTCTCTATGGAGACACCTGCTTTTTGGATCTATCCACACGGTCCTCAAATACTCATGCGGAAATAAGAACCAAAAAGGCTCACTTTTTCTCATGACCTACAATATTTTGACAACGCCCCTCAGGATGTGTCAAAGATTTTTTTTCACGCGCCATAAAAAATCGGCAAAACCGCCGCCGGTCCACCGGCGCCGCTTGCCGGGAGTTTCTGTTGTGAAAGATCTCCCGAGTCATCTGCATCGAAATCCATGGCCCCCACCGCGAAAGGGATTATACGGCCGAAGTGCTTTTATCAACCGGTTCAGGTCACCCGGCCTTCCTCGCGTAGCTTGGCGAGGTGCGATTGGATGTTGGCCATGGCGAACGGAGCCAACCTGGGGTCCAGTCCGACGTACACGCCTTCGAGAATACCCTGGAGAGGACGTCCCTCGCGCCATAGTTTGTAGATCTGGTCCTCGCGTTGTTGTCGGTGCTTCAAGGTGGCTTTCAGGCGATAGGTGGTTCCCATGGCGCCGCCGTGGCTGGGAATGATGATCTTGGGGTCCATTGCGATCACCCGCTCAAGGGTCTTGAAATAACGGCCCATGTGACCCTCGGGCGCGCTAATGACCACGGTGCCCACGCCTTGGATCAAATCGCCGACCACAAACCAGGCCAGGCTGTCCGGTGCAATCGCCAGTTGGCCCTCGTCATGACCCGGTACCGCATGAATGAACACGTTCTGCCCGCGCCATCGGGTCAAGACATCGCCGTCGGCGAGAAACTGTACCTCGATGCCGTCGAAATAACCCGTGTGTTTGTCTTGGATGCGTCGGTAACTGTCGCGACTGAGACAGATCGGCAAGCCGCGTTTTCGGGCCAGAATCTCGGCGAACTGATGGTGGTCGAAATGATGATGGGTCAACATAATGCGGTCCAACTGGAAGCGGTCCAGCACACGGTCCAGCCGCATCATTTCGGCCTGATCGGCGGGTGAAGGATCGACCAGGACGCCGCCCACCACGAAGGCGTTGGTTCGATCGGCGGGCGGCAGGGTGTTGCTGCGCACCGGAATCTGGAAGAAGTCCCGGAACAGTTCCAAACAGGGAACCTCGGTTTCCGCATTGTAGGTGAAGTCGATGTCGTCGATGACCGCGGTGTCCGGTTCGCGGATCAACCGTTCCAACATGCGTAACACGGGCGGAACGGCCAGCAGCAAACCGTGGTCATAGTGATTCATCAGTTCCTCGGGCCGGAACCAGCCGGATTTTTCGGCCTCTTGCTCGTCAACGATGAACTCGGGCCGCTCCGTGACGTCGATGCGAAAAAAGTAATTGCGGAAACGAACCGGATTGAAC
>JAAUYB010011423.1_pt1 | contig 30140 bp, 29 predicted proteins | sample 7278071 | NCBI WGS metagenome assembly JAAUYB01 (sample SAMN14350121, study PRJNA611818) | marine sediment metagenome | isolation source: surface marine sediment (1.8m) | place: French Polynesia: Moorea | collected 2018-08 | reverse complement strand
GGCCGATCAACCCTTCGGGTGCCAGATCCCGCACACCGTCGCCATCCGGACCAAAGGTCCCCAGGATGACCGGCACTCCTGCCGCGCGGGCGGTGTCGCGGTCGGTCACGGTGTCGCCGACAAGGCAGGAGCGCTGCCGGGCGCCCCCGGCCCGCTCAACCGCCGCCCAGTAAGGGGCAACATCGGGCTTGCGCGTCGGCAAGGTATCGGCGCCGATCAAAGATCCGAACAAGTCTCGGACACCAAGCTCCTGCATCAACCGCTCGGCCAGCGCCTCGGGTTTGTTGGTGCAAATGCCCACGGCGTAGTCAGCACTTCGCAGCGCCTCGACCGTTTGGGCGGCTTTGGGGTAGAGCACCGTGTGGTCGCAAATCGCGTCGCCATAAGCCTCCAACAGGCGCGGGTACCAGCGATCCACCGCCGCGTCGGTCAGCGCGCCCTCGCGCGTCAGCCCCAGCGTCAGCATCGCGCGCCCACCCCGAAAGGCTGTACCAGCGTCCTGAACAGGGTCCAGCCGCACCTCGGACCCCATCTCGGCAAAACACACATTCGCCGCCGCAATGAGATCGGCGCTGGTATCGGCCAGCGTGCCGTCGAGATCGAAGATTACAGTGCGCAAAGGCCTGCCTCCTGTCACATGCCGCAATCCAACGTGAACCAAGCCACCTTGCCCTGTGAGGTCAGACCGATAAAACGGGCGCAGGCAAAAGACAAACGAGAAACCAAAATGAGCATTGCCCTGATTGTGCTGGCCGCCGGCAAAGGCACACGGATGGAGTCTGACCTGCCCAAGGTCCTGCATCCCATCGCCCACGCCCCCCTGCTCTGGCATGCATTGCGCGCGGGCCAGGCACTGGGGCCAGAGCGGACGATTGTGGTGGCCGGGCATGGGGCTGACGCAGTGACCGCTTCGGCGTCAGCGTTTGATCCCGAGGTCACCACCGTTGTGCAGGAGGAACAGCTAGGCACGGCCCACGCGGTCTCCATCGCGGCGCCGGCTTTGGACGGGTTCGACGGTGACGCCATTGTGCTTTACGGCGACACGCCGTTCATTTCGCAAGAGACTTTGGACGCCATGGCGGTCGCTCGCACGCATCATGACCTGGTGGTTCTGGGGTTCGAGACGGCCGATCCTGGCCGATACGGGCGGTTGGTGGTCGAGGGTAATGACCTGCTGCGGATCGTCGAGTTCAAGGACGCAAGCGCCGCCGAACAAGCGATCACCCTTTGCAACTCCGGCGTCGTCGCCGCCGATGCCACGCTGCTGCAAGCGCTGGTGGCCGAGGTCGGCAATGACAATGCGGCGGGGGAATACTACCTCACCGATATCGTGGCGATTGCCCGGGCCCGCGGGCTGTCGGCCACCGTTGTGCGTTGTGACGAGGCGGAAACGCTGGGCGTGAACTCCCGCGCTGAACTCGCCGCGGCCGAGGCGCAGTTTCAGACCGCTGCTCGCGCCGCGCTGATGGCCGACGGTGTGACCTTGCAGGCCCCAGACACGGTGTTTCTGGCCTGGGACACCGTGATCGGGCGGGACGCCCTGGTGGAACCCAACGTGGTCTTTGGCCCCGGCGTCACGGTGGAAACCGGCGCCCGCATCCGGGCGTTTTGCCATCTCGAAGGCTGCCATGTCAGCCGCGGTGCCATCGTCGGGCCTTATGCGCGCCTGCGCCCGGGCGCCGAGCTTGCCGAAGACGTGCATGTGGGCAACTTTGTCGAGGTCAAGAACGCGACCCTGGCGCAAGGGGTGAAGGCCAACCACCTGACCTATCTGGGTGACGCCGATATCGGGGAAAAGACCAATATCGGCGCCGGCACTATCACCTGCAACTATGACGGTGTGTTCAAGCACCGCACCACCATCGGGCGTGAGGCCTTTATCGGCTCGGACACCATGCTGGTGGCCCCGGTCCGCGTGGGTGACAACGCCATGACAGCCACTGGCGCCACGATCACCGAAGACGTGCCCGACAAGGCGCTGGCGGTGGCCCGCATCCCGCAGGTGAACAAACCCGGCGTGGCGGCCAGGCTTTTTGACAAGCTGCGGGCGCGCAAGGCCAAACAACAAAAAGAGGCAGAGTAAATGTGCGGTATCGTTGGGATCCTGGGCTCACATGAGGTGGCGCCCAGCCTGGTTGAGGCGCTGCGGCGGCTGGAATATCGCGGTTATGACAGCGCGGGGATTGCCACGATCAACGATGGCACGCTCGACCGCCGCCGCGCGGTGGGCAAGCTGGTCAATCTCAGCGATCTCTTGGTGCATGAGCCTTTGCGCGGCAAGGCGGGAATTGGCCATACCCGCTGGGCCACCCATGGTGCCCCGTCCGAGACCAACGCGCACCCGCATCGCGCAGGTTCCGTCGCCGTAGTGCATAACGGGATCATTGAGAACTACAAAGAGCTGCGCGCGGAACTTGCCGCCCATGGCGTGACGCCCAGCACCGACACCGACACCGAAACCGTCGCCCTGCTTTGCCAGCACCATATCGATCAGGGGATGTCGCCGGAGGAGGCGGCGGAGGCGACTTTGGCGCAGCTGGAGGGCGCCTTTGCGCTGGTCTTCCTGTTTGATGGTGAGGGAGATCTGCTGATCGCCGCCCGCAAAGGCAGCCCGCTGGCCATTGGCCATGGCGACGGGGAAATGTATGTCGGATCAGACGCGATTGCTTTGGCGCCGTTGACCGACCGGATCACCTATCTCGAGGAAGGCGACCGCGCCGTGGTCACCCGCGAAGGCGCTGAAATCCGCGATGCCGAGAGCCGGCTGGTCAACCGCGAGGTCAAGACCATCCAGATGGACGCCACCCGCGTCGACAAAGCCGGGTACAAACACTTCATGGCCAAGGAAATCGCCGAACAGCCGAGCGTGCTGTCGAACGCCTTGTCGGCGTATCTGAGCGCGGACGGCATCGTTCTGCCCGAGCCGGGGATCGACTTTGCCAAGGTCGACCGGCTGGTCATGGTGGCCTGCGGCACCGCGTATTTCGCCTGTCTGACGGCGAAATACTGGTTTGAACAGCTCGCCCGCCTGCCCGTCGAGGTCGATATCGCCTCGGAATTCCGCTATCGCGAGCCGCCGGTAACGCCGGGGACCTACGCTTTGTTCGTCTCACAATCGGGGGAGACCGCCGACACCCTGGCCGCTCTGCGCTATTGCGAGGGCAAGGCGGCGCGCATCCTATCGGTGGTGAACGTGCCCGAAAGCTCGATTGCCCGCGAAAGTGACCTGTCGCTGCCGATTCATGCCGGGGTTGAGGTCGGCGTGGCGTCGACCAAGGCGTTCACCTGCCAGCTAAATGTGCTCTTGCTCTTGTCGTTGAAGGCAGCAGTGGATCGTGACGAGATGACGCCTGAGGCACAGGCCAAGATCCTCGACGCCCTGCGCGGCATGCCGGGGATTTTCAACATCGCTCTGGGCCAGGACGCGGCGATGCAGCGGGCCGCTTTGAAGCTCTCCGAGGCACGCGATGTGCTGTTCCTGGGGCGCGGGCTGATGTACCCTTTGGCCTTGGAAGGGGCACTGAAGCTCAAGGAAATTAGCTATATACACGCCGAAGCTTATGCGTCTGGCGAACTGAAACACGGCCCCATCGCGCTGATCGACAAAACGGTGCCAGTGGTGGTCATGGCCCCGCGGGATTCGCTGTTCGAAAAGACCGTATCGAACATGCAAGAGGTCATGGCCCGCGGCGGCAAGGTCTGCCTGATCACCGACGCAGCGGGGGCTGCGGCGGCCGGTGATGAGGTCTGGCAGACCATCATCTTGCCGGAGGTGCCGGAGCTGCTGACCCCGCTGCTTTATGCCTTGCCGGCGCAGCTGCTGGCCTATCACGCGGCGGTTGCCAAGGGCACGGACGTGGACCAGCCACGCAACTTGGCGAAATCGGTCACTGTTGAGTAGGGTTTTGGGCGTGGAAAAGGGGGCCGTCTGCCCCCACTTGGCCTTTGGCCAATTCACCCCCGAAGGTATTTGGAAACCAGAGAAGACAGGACCCCCGAGATGGAGTTGGAGGAGGCACTGGCGGGATTGAAGGCGCAGGCCGAGCCGGGGCGCGACGCGCAGATGGCCGCCTATCACAAGGCGCCGCGGGTCTATCTGGGGGTCTCCAACCCGGCGGTGAGTGATCTGACGAAGGCCTGGCGGAAGGGGCTGAACGTCGAAGAGCGGGTCAGCCTGGCGCGCGCTTTGTGGGACACCAACATCCATGAGGCGCGTGTCGCCGCCGCCAAGCTGTTGACCCAGGCGCGGATCCGGCCGGATGCGGAGGCCTGGGCGCTGATCCAGTCCTGGGTGCCGGATTTTGACGCCTGGGCGATTGCGGATCACGCCTGCATGGCCGGGCAGCGGCGGCTGCTGGCGGATCCGACGCGGATCGAGGATGTGGAGCCGTGGACGCGTTCCGATCACATGTGGACGCGGCGGGCGGCGCTGGTGATCACCCTGCCCTGGACCAAGCAGAACTTTCCCAAACCGGCCGATCTGGCGATCCGCGACCGGGTGTTGAGCTGGGCGGCCGGCTATGTGGACGACCGCGAGTGGTTTATCCAGAAAGCCATCGCCTGGTGGCTGCGTGAGCTCTCTAAACATGATGCTGAGCGGGTGCGGGTGTTTCTCGACACCTATGGCGCGCGGATGAAGCCCTTTGCCCGCAAGGAAGCCGGCAAGTATCTGACGTGAAAGTGCTTTTGCGCGGATCAGCCGCCGACGAACACCTGAATAGTCGGCAAATCCGTCAACGGCGCCTCAATCAGCCGCATGGCCGACAGCGAAATCCGGCTACCTGCGGTGGGCGGTCCATCGATCGGAATCAGGTCAACCTGCGCCGATTTCCCGGTTGCCGGGAAAACAACGCGACCCGTGGCGGGGCTGTCAACCAGCGGTGTCTCCAGCCAGAAGCCGGGGCGCGTGGGATCGCCCAAGCTCGCCACCGTTTCCCCCAAGGCGCGCTCCGCCGCAGGCGCTGGCGCCGCGGCGGCCTCGGCGCGTTGCGCAGCGGTGGTGGTGTCGAACTCTTCGGCCGTACGCGCCGCCGCCGGCGGTCGTACGGCTGCCGTATTCAACGTTTCCGGTCGGGCTTGTGGGCGGGGCTGTTCCGATGTCGCTTGCGGTCTCGGTGCTGCTTCACGCTGGGCAAACAGCGCAAAATCGCCACAAGCAGACAGTAAAAACAAAAGGGGCAAAAGCGCATACCGCATGCGCCCGACCCTAAGAGCTTGGTGCCCTCTGCGCAAGCCGCGCGCCCCCCTTGTGCAACCCGCCGCCGACCGCTAGCTTGACCCCCATGACCCAGCCTCTGATAGACCCGTTTTTGCGCCCGATTTCTTATCTCCGTGTTTCGGTGACGGATCGTTGTGATTTCCGCTGTGTGTATTGCATGTCGGAGAACATGACGTTTTTGCCGAAGAAGGAGCTGCTCACTCTGGAGGAGCTCGATCGGATGTGTTCGACCTTCATCCGGCTCGGGGTGGAGAAGTTGCGCATCACCGGCGGGGAGCCGCTGGTGCGGCGGGATATTCTGACGTTTTTCCAGGCGATGACGCGGCATCTGGAGGCGGGGGCTTTGAAAGAGCTGACGCTGACCACCAATGGCTCGCAGCTCGAGAAATACGCCCAGGCGCTGTTCGATGCCGGGGTGCGGCGGGTCAATATCTCGATGGACACGATGGATGAGGCGAAATTCGCCGAGATCACCCGCTGGGGGCGGCTGCCGCAGGTGATGCGCGGGATCGATGCGGCGCAGGCGGCGGGGCTGCGGGTCAAGATCAACGCGGTGGCTTTGAAGGGGTTCAACGAGGATGAGCTCTTTGCGATGACCGAATGGTGCGCGTCGCGGGGTATGGATCTGACGTGGATCGAGGTGATGCCGATGGGCGATATCGGCAATGAGGACCGGCTGGGGCAGTATTGGAAGCTGTCGGATCTGCGGGCGCGGTTGGCCGAGCAGTATACGCTGACCGATCTGCCAGAGCGCACGGGCGGGCCGGCGCGCTATGTGCGGCTGGAAGAGACCGGGCAGAAGATCGGGTTTATCACGCCATTGACGCATAACTTCTGCGAGAGCTGCAATCGGGTGCGGCTGACCTGCACGGGCGAGCTCTTTATGTGCCTGGGGCAGGAGGATAACGCCGATCTGCGCAGCGCCTTGCGCAACCATCCCGGGGACAACGGGCCTTTGGAAGAGGCGATAAGGGCGGCGATTGCGCGCAAACCCAAGGGGCACGACTTTGACTATTCGCGCCAGACCGTGGACGGGCGCGTGTCGCGGCACATGAGCCATACCGGCGGTTGAGCCAGAGGTATCGCCCTGATCCAAAGGAGCGCTGACGCGCTCATGTTGATTTGCGCTCAGGCCGCGCAGGCCTCGGGGGCAAAGCCCCCGAACCCCAAGGGGCGCGTGAGGCAACCCAATCACGGGATGGCGGGTGGGGCGATGCGGCGCAGCCGCGAGCGGCATCCCGACGTCCCTGTCACGGCAAGCTAACTTGTCCGCCCCCTACAGCCGCCGCAACTCCGGTTGTCCCCGGTGCTGACGTGAGCAATCCGCGTGCCGCTCGCACGGCGAGAAAGCCAAAGGCTTGCGCTTCGAGCATGTCGCCGTCCAGACCAACCGCCTCGACCGGCTGCACGGGGCATTCCAGCCCCGCCGCCAGCATCTGCATCATCACAGGATTCTTCCGGCCGCCGCCTGTCACCAGCAGACGCTGCAGCGGCGAGGGACAATGCTCCATGCCTTGCATCACGGCCGCAGCCGCCATGGCCGTCATCGTCGCCGCCGCATCCGCGTCGTCCAACTCGCGCACCAGATCGAGCATCAGGGCAAAATCATCCCGATCCAAGGATTTAGGCGGCATCTTGCGGAAGTACATGTCTTCCAGGAACAGCTCCAACGCGCCCTCCACCACGCGGCCTTGAGCCGCCAGTGCGCCGTCGCGATCACAATACAATCCGCGCCGTTCCGCCATCAGGTCATTCAGCGGCGCATTGGCTGGCCCGGTGTCAAACGCCAAGAGTGCACTTGGCTCCTCCGGCAAGCGCACCCCCGGATCAACCCAAGTCAAATTCCCAACCCCACCGAGGTTCAAAAACCCCAAGGGCGCCTCAGCCCCGATCCACTTGGCACAGGCAAAGTGGAAAAACGGCGCCAGGGGCGCCCCCTGCCCGCCCAGGGCCACATCGGCGCTGCGGAAATCCCAGACAACCGGCACGCCGAGAGCTTCTGCCAAAGCCGCCCCGTCGCCCAACTGATGTGTGCCCCGCCCCGCCGGGTCATGCGCCAGGGTTTGGCCGTGAAACCCAATCAGATCAGCGCCTTCGAACCGCGACAGCACCTCCAAATGCGCGGTTTGCACCACCTCCAGCGCCTCACCCACATCCTCCCCCGGCCAGCGCCCCAGGGCCGCGCGCAGCACGGCGCGTTCGGTGTCGCTATAGGGGCGGTACTCGGATGGTCCGAACTCCAGCACCTCATGCCCATCGGTGCGGATCATCGCCGCATCCACCCCGTCCAGCGACGTGCCCGACATCGCGCCCAGCGCCCAGACCGGTTCCGATCCCAACATGCTCTTTTCCTCAGCCGCAACGCCGCTTAACGCTGGCACTGAGATATAAGGGCTATTTCACATGCCATTCCATCCCAAATCGAAACACATGCGCGTCATGGCTCCACCTTTGCTTCAAAGTGACTGTTCACAGCATTATCAACCCGATGGCTGGGCGCGCTGTCGGGGTCAGAGATCAACGAGGCCAAGATCGCGCTTGCCAACGCGGTCACCACGCTCTGCCACGGTGCCGAGGCCGCTGCGGCGGCGGAGGCCACGGCGCGCGAGGTGTTTGAAAGGGGCGGTTCGGGGACGATCTGCCGAACTTGGAGCTGACGGATGGGATCTCCATTTTGCAGTTGATAGTGCGAGCGTGCCTTGCCAAATCGGGCAAAGAGGCAAAGCGCCTGATCGCCGAAAATGGCGCCCGGTTGGATGACGCGCCGCTGACCGATGCGGGCCTGATGCTGGACGCCGGCGCCCTTGTCGCGCCAATCAAGCTGAGCGCGAGCAAAAAGCGCCACGCGCTGGTCAAGCTGGCCGACTAAGCGCCGGTCAGTTGAGCGCCTGAAATGCAAACTGGCCCAAAGCGACCAGGGCAAAGGGGAGCGACAGGCCAATGGCCAACAGCAAGGCCGCCGCCGCGGTTGGGCGGGGCCGTGGGGCGGAAAGGCTGGTGGGGCGGGGCACATCCGTGCGCGGTGTCAAAGCGTTTTTCATCTTTGCAGTTAACACCGTAGAAACTTGTCATATGGTTAATGCCGGTCATGTCCGACCTGCTGTTGCCACTGCCGCAATCCCCTGAATACGCCCGCGCCTGCGCCGCCCTTGGGGTTGACGTGCGTGCCTGCCAACGGCAGCTGCAGGGCCAGGCGACCCTGCGCTGGCAAACACAATCGCGGCGGCTGGGCCTTTTGGGGCGGGTCGATCTGATCTCCCGCGGGCCGGTGGCAGAGAATCCAATGCTGCTGCGATCCTGGCTGGCGCGCTGGCAAAACTGGCATGATGGCCGGCCTTTGCTGCTGAACGCGGCAGGGATGGACGCGGCCGATCTACGCAAGGCCGGCTTCTGGCCGCTGATGACCCCTGCGTCCTTGGCACTGCTGCCGCTGAGCGACGCGGCCACCATGCGCGCCGCGCTACACCAGAAATGGCGCAACCGGCTGAACCGGGCCGAAGCCGCCGGGCTGACGATCCGCTACCGTCCGCTCGAGGCCCATCACTGGGTGCTCAAAGCGGAAACCGCGCAGGCCCGCGCCCGCGGCTACCGCGCCCTGCCCCCGGCCTTTTCGCTGGCCTTTGCCCAGGCAAACCCCGGTAAGGCTCTGGTGTGCGAGGCGAAGTGCAAAGGCGCCCCCGTGGCGGCGATTGTCATCCTGCGCCACGGCCACATGGCCACCTGGCAGATCGGCCACACCAAACCGGAGGGCCGCAAAACCCATGCCATGAACCTGCTGCTCTGGCGGGCCATGACTGAGCTCTCCGAGCAGGGCCACAGGATGCTCGATCTCGGTACCGTCAACACCGACGACGCGCCCGGCATCGCACATTTCAAACGCGGCACCGGGGCGCGGATCGACCGGCAAAGCGGCAGTTGGCTACATCTGGGTGCTCTGGCCCCGCTGGCCCGTCGTTTGCCCGCAAGGCTTGCCGCCTAAAGCTCAGTTCCCGAGCATCCAGGTCCCGTCCGGCCAGAACGCGTGGAAGGCAAAGGCAAACATCACGTCATGCGCCACATCGCGCCCGCGCGCGTCCCGCACCCGCACCGACCCGACATCCCGGCCTTTGGAGATCCGGCTGGTATCCAGGGCCGAGGCCTGCCCGGCCCGCCAGCTCAGCGTCACCCCGGCCTCGGCGATCTGCTCTTCCCGCGCCAGGCGGTCCATCGGCCATGCCCGGTCGCCCACCCGCACCACGCGCATCAGGGCTGGCACGCCATGCGGCGGCATCTCACCGGAATAGAGGAACGGCCGGTGTGAGCTGTCATAGCCGCGATAGGGGTTGCGCCCGTAATCCCGGTTATAGGAAGGTTCCGCCATCACCAGCCCATCGGGATTGCGGGCGCGAAACTCATCCCAGCTTTCCATCCAGCTTGGCATCAGGTCCAGCGTGGTGCCGGTCAGTTCGCCAACAATGGACTCACCCAAAGCCTGCTGCCACCAGCTTTGCGTCTCGCGGTCATACATCACCATGTCGGAATTACGCAGCTTGCCCGACACGCCAAAGGTCAAAACCCCCTGCGGAACGCGCCGGTCAAAGGTCAAAGCCGAGTTACACAACGGGCAGAACGTCACCGCCACCGGCACTCCGGCCACCGCGTCATTGACGATCTCGTGCCAGGTCAGATAGCGGATCGGATAGGCCCGCGGCTTGGCCCCTTCCAACTCCAGGGTGATCACCGGCTCGGTGCCGGAAATCCGCGTCTCGGATGCTGCCTCGACAAATCCCGGGTCACTCAGCGCCGGGATGCCGTCCTTCGGCGGCCCGCCCGACAGGATCTCAAACCAGCTCGTCACACTGGTCTTCTCAAAGTTGGTGTCGGGCCATTCATTGGCCCAAAACTCCGGGCTCGCCTGCGCCACTGGCGCAAGGGCAACCATCACAGCCGCAAAGAAAGAGGTCAGTCGCATGGCGAGTTCCTTTGATAACCTGACCCAAGAATGCGCTTCACGCCACCGCCTGCCTAGCCCTCCTTACGCGCTTGTGACCACCCGTGCGCGGGCCTTGGTGCAATGCCCCCGGGGTGAATGCCCGGCATTTATGCCGTGGCAGAGGGGCTTGCCCCTCACCCGCCAGTCGGGCCAAAGGCCCGGCTGGCTCCCCCTGCTGCGCCGTCAGGCGCGCTATTGGAAAACGCCCGCTTATTGCTCGTGCAAGAGCTGGTCCATGCTGACCGCCGGCTGGGCACAGCCCGCCTCACCGACGATCCGAGCCGGCACACCGGCCACAGTCTTGCAGGGCGGCACCTCTTCCAGCACCACCGACCCGGCCGCGATGCGCGAACAATCCCCTACCCGGATATTGCCCAGCACCTTGGCGCCGGCACCAATCAGAACCCCGTCACCGATCTTGGGATGACGGTCCTCTTCTTCTTTGCCGGTCCCGCCCAGCGTCACCGAATGCAGCATCGACACATTGTCGCCCACTACTGCGGTCTCCCCGATCACGATGGAATGCGCATGGTCGATCATGATCCCACAGCCAATCGTGGCGGCCGGGTGGATGTCAACGCCGAACACCTCGGAACAGCGCATCTGGAAAAACTGCGCCAGGTCCTTGCGCCCCTCGCGCCAGAGCCAATTGCCGATGCGATAGCTTTGCACCGCCTGGAACCCCTTGAAGAACAAGAGCGGCTGTAGGAACCGGTGGCAGGCCGGGTCACGCTCATAGACCGCCACGATGTCCGCCCGCGCAGCCATCGCCAGCTCCGGCTCACTTGCATAGGCCTCGTCACAGATCTCGCGGATGATCTGCTCGGACATCTCGCCATTGGCGAGCTTCAATGAAATCCGGTAGCTCAGCGCCCGCTCGATGGTCGGGTGGTGCAGAACCGAGTAATGCACCATGCCGCCCAGCAACGGCTCTGCCGCCACCGACTCTTCGGCTTCACGGATGATACGGGCCCATACCGGATCAAGTTCGGAAATGTTCGCGCGTGTTTCGGCCATCTCACCACTCCTTTGACCACAGCATCTTAGCAGATAGGCTGGGCGGCGCGAAACGCAAAACCGTGATGTAGGGGATCACCGATATGGATGAGCGCGAAGAGGCCAGGTTCCGCAGCCTGATCCAGCAACGGCTTGCGGCGTTGGATGACGAGGATGCGCTGGGGCGCGACAGTCAGTCGGTTGTCACGCTCGATCAGCAATCTGTCGGCCGCCTCAGCCGCCAGGACGCGCTGCAATCCCAGGCCATGGCCAAGGCCACCCAGGCAAGGCGTGACGCGCAACGGCGCGGTTTACACGCCGCCCTCACCCGGCTCGACGCGGGCGACTTCGGTTATTGTGACGATTGCGGAGACGCCATCGCGGTCAAAAGGCTGGAGCTTGATCCGACGGTAACGCGCTGCATCTCCTGCGCCTCAGCCTGACCGCGCCGGTTGCGCAACGCCTCCAGCACCAGGATCAGACAGTCACAATAGACTGGATCGTCCACTCGCGGTTCGGGCGGCAAGTCCCGCTTTGCCGCCGCCGCCCGCAACGTGCCGTTGCCCCAATCCGGATGCGCGCGGCCAAAGCGCCGGCGATAGCGGTCGGCGGCATCGGCGCGCGCCATCAAATCGCGCGCCGCCCGCCAGCGGGCCCCCAGCGGCACGGTCAGCAGATACCGCGCCGCAAGGGTCAGATCGCCGGGCAAGACCGGCCTCATCCGATGACGGACACCCGCGCAAACGGCCCCGGCCCATAGCGGTTCGACAGTTGCGCTACCGCGACGTCATAGGCCCCCGTCACCCCATCGGCACTCTGCGCCGCGGCACTGTAGGTCCAGGCCGGGCTGGAGACCTGCGTTTCCCGCAACACAGTATCGCCCTGCATCACCCGGATCAGATAGCTTTCGCTCTCTTCCCCCAAAGGCACCTCGATCAGATCCCAATCGTCGCCGTCAATCCGCGTGCGGCGAATCCACTGCACCTCGACATCACCGTCACTCTCTTCGGCGCGCAGATGCGCGGGCCGGTAAGGGCGCAAGCCGTTGCCATCAAAGGCCCAGACATCATAGCTGAAGGTCGGATCGTCATAAGGCCGGCGCGCTGGACCCACGCGGTAATGCTTGGCGATCCGCCGCTCCGCCGCGGCCAACGCGATCTGCGCCGGGGCGCCGTTCATCATCACCACAAACGACCCTTCCGGCCAGACCTCCGGCATGCCGCCATCACTGCCGAACTGCCCGCGCAAGCGATGTGACACCTGCCAGAGCCCGTCGCCCAGAAAGGTGACATCGCGGAACTGCAACAGCTCCCAGTTCCCCGGTGTGCCATCGCCAATCGCCATCAGGTTGCCACCCGACAGCAGCGCCGTGTCGGTGATGCTCTGCAACTCCCCCGACGCCATGCGGATCTGCAACGGCGCCCCACGGTCAATCCGACCGGCAGGCCCGGCAAAGAGCGGCGTTTCCGTCACGCCGATATCCGACCGGGCGGAAAACACACCGTTGAGCTCATAATCCGCATCTTGGGGTGAGGCATAGACCGCCACGCTGCCCGGCCACGGCTCCGCCGTCAGGGCCAGATGCGGCGCGTAGGGTACCTCTTCGCCCGACATCAGCGGCAGATCCATGAAGAGCGGCGTGACCGGCACCGCCGGAGTGAACGGTCGCAAGGCCGCGCCTTCGTCGCTGAACTCCGACGGCAGGTAGACATCCGGTTCGATCCGCACCGCCTCGACCAATTGCTGATGCGTCACCTCCACTCGGTCGATCCGCGCCAGCGTCGGCCCCGAGGGCGCGGGCAAACGCACGATATCGCCAGCGCCCAAGGCCAGTTTCGACGGCGGCAGCGCAAAGCGCAGCGTGTCGCGCGCCACACGCGCCTCGCTGAGCCAGCGTTCCACCGTCTGACGCCCTTCGGCCCGGGTCAGTGACAGGGCGAGGTCGGTTTCCGCCACCGCGTGGGTCGCGTCATCCGGCAACACCGTCTCTTCGCTCGCCACCTGGTGATCGGCATCGGCCAAGGCAAAGCTGACCCGCACACGGCCCGCCATCTCGGCATTTGCTGCACGGGTTTCTGACACATCGCCTTCGATATCGCTATCAACCGCCAGCTGCGTGAGATCCAGATTGACCGCCTGACGCCCCTTTCGCATGCGGAAGACCAGCTTGCCGTCCCGTTCAATCGCATCAAAACCATAAGCCAGGATCAGCGGCTGCAGCGCCCGGCGCGCATCGCTCACATCCGGGACCACATAGCCTCGGACAAAGCCATGCAGCCCCGAGGTATCCACCTCAGTCAGCCCCACACGGGCGCAAATTTCCTCGACAACCGAGGCCAGAGTCCGTGCCGAGGCGCGCCCGTTCAGCCAATGGCCGCGATGGTAGTTCGGCCCGTCGGTCCAAAGCGCGGTATTGCCCGGGAACCACGGATAGGGCCGCGCGTCCCAGGCCCAGACAAACGCCTTCGACATGTCGATCATCGGGCCGTCATAGAGCTCGGAGACCGGATTGTTCTCGGCCTCCCCCCAGTAGCCGTACATCGCGCGCAGATACTGGCGCTGGACCAACTCATCCCGCAAGCCATTGGAAAAATACGGCAATTGCGATTCAGAGGATTTCGGATCGAGGAACTTGTTTGGCTGGTTGGTGCCCTTGTCGATCGCCGAACACCCAAGCTCGGTGAACCAGACCGGCTTCAGCCCCGGCTCCCACGCCGTCGGGTTTTCACTGCGCACGCCACCGACACGTTCGTGGTGGCGGTTCTGCCACCAATTGCGGATGTCCTTGTAGCGCCAGACCCACGGCTCATCATGTTCACCATCGCTGATCGGCTCGCGCCGTTGCGCCGCGCGCGCCTCACTGCTTGGGTAATACCAGTCATAACCTTCGCCCCCCGCCACATTGGCGCGCAGGTAGTCGAGGTTGTGGATATCGCCCCATTCCGCATCCGCGTGATCGTCGCCATCCCGCCAGTCGGACAACGGCATGTAGTTGTCGATGCCGATGAAATCGATGACCGGGTCCGCCCAAAGCGGATCGAGGTGGAAATACGCATCCCCCGACCCGTCCTGCGGGTGATAGCCAAAATACTCCGACCAGTCCGCGGCATAGCCGATCTTGACGTCCGGCCCCAGGATCGTGCGGCACTCATTGGCAAGATCGCGCATCGCCTCGACGGCGGGAAAGCCGTTTGCCCCGCGGATCTGCGTCAACGCCCGCATCTCGGACCCGATGCAAAACGCCGTGACGTTGCCCGCAGCCGCACACAAGGCCGCCTGATGCAGGATGAAGCGCCGATAACGCCATTCCTCCGGGCCGGAATAGGTCACCGACTCTCCGCTGATGTCGAAATCGCTGGCCGACGCCGTCCCGAAAAATGCCGCGACTTCGGCATCTGCCGCCGCCGTCTGGTCCGGTGAGCCGTCGCGGCCCGGGGCCGCCGACAAAGTGATCCGCCCCCGCCAGGGCAATTTCGGCTGATCGTCGGCACCGCTCCACGGGTCAGTCAACCCATTGCCGTCCAACTGATCCATCAGAATGAACGGATAATACATCACCTCGAGGCCCTGCTCCTGCATCTTCTGGATGGCCTGGATGATGGATTGATCCGTGGGTGTGCCGCCATAAACCGGTCGCTCCGCCTCCTGCGGGACAAGCTCGGCCGTCGAGCGCGTCAGCCCGGCGACCCGCCAGGGCATCTTGCCCGGGTCGTAGTCCTTTTGTTCGACCTTGGGCTTGATCTCACAATCACCACAACGCAGGTCATCGCCAAACCAGCTAACGATCAACGACCCCGCACCACAATTGGGCAGCTCATCCGTTAGTTGCTGCAAAGACGTATTGAAATCAGGCTGTTCCGAGGGGGAATTCACGTTGGCCACAGCCTTTTTCCCACCCGAACCAAAGACCTGCGCCGACCCGCTGCCTTGGCGGTAATAGACCGGCTTGGTCGCCAGGGAATATTCCCCCGACCCCGGGATGATCGCCACGCCGGTCACCGCTTCTGGCACGTCACCGGGGTCGTCCTGGGCCGGGCGCGTGACTTCAAAGCTGAACTGCGGCACACGATTGCCAAAACGTTCCAGCTGCAGGTCTTCGATCACCACATAGGCCGTGCCGCGATAGGCGGGCACGGTGCCAGTACCCTCGACCGCCTCGATCTTGGGATCGGGCAGCTGGTCCATTGTACCCGCGTAAACACGCATGTTGAGGTCTGAAACCGGGATTTCCGCGCCATCCGCCCAAACGCGGTTGACGCTGGTGATCACTCCTTCGCACAGCGCAAGCGCGAGGCTCACCGAGTAACGATAGCGTTTCACCTTGGGCTGCGGCGGCGCGCCTTTGCCGCCCCCGCCGCCGGATTCTTTGACCTTTTCCTTGAACTCCGTAGCCCAGATCACGTGGCCACCCACGCGCATCCGGCCATAAACCTGCGCAATCGGCGCGCCTTCTCCAGCGCCGGTCAGACGAAAGCGTTCGATGCGGCCGGTCTCGACCACATCCGCGCCCTGGCCCATCAACCGCTGATCCAGCGCACGCCCCAAGCTCGCGCCGATAAAGCGCCCCACGGCCGTCATCGAAAGCCCTAGCACGGACCCGCCGATCGAGCTGCCGATCGCCGCCCCTGCGGCTGAAAGAAGAATCGTCGCCATCACACACTCTCCAGAGGAAGCTCAAATCGCGCCACGATCCGGCGGCGCCACGGTGCGCTGAGCGCGCTTTCGATCACCCCATGCCCGCTATAGGCATGGACAAAACCTGCATCTGGTCCAATCCGGCTCTGGATGCCCAGATGCTTGGCCACCGACCCGTCGCGCATGCGGAACAGCAGTACATCGCCCGCCGCGGCCTCGGACAGAGGCTTGGGACGCAAATGCCGAAGACCGGCCCGCCACAAGCGTTCATCGCCCTGCGGTTCGGACCAATCCATGCTGTAGCTTGGCACCGCCTCAGGCTCGGGTCCCAGCACCTCACGCCAAACCCCACGCAAGAGGCCCAGGCAATCACACCCGGCCCCTTTGACCGACGCCTGATGCATATACGGCGTGCCGATCCAGGAGCGGGCCGTTGTAACCACCTGGTTCATCGCCGGCTTCCCCCGTTCTGACGCTTGGCCAGCGTTGGATGCACAGTGATCCAGTCCTCTTCCGGGATGTCCGGAAAACCTTGGAAGTTCAGTACGTTGTTGAACTTGAACCGGCACGTGTCAAAGCGCTTGTCACACCCGGCGATCAGCTGCACCTCGTCACCTGGCACGATCTCGGCGCGCAGCGGCTCCCACAGCTCGATGCTGCGCTGATCGTCTTCGGTCCCGTCGCGTTTGATTGCACCGCCAAGACCGGCGGCTGCACCCGTGACAACGGTGAGCCGGCCACGCTGAAACCAGGCGGGCTCGAACCCCGGCAAATCGGGCAACAGGAACACCCGCCCCTCGCAGACCTCACTCACAGCGCCCTCATGGACGTAGCCCGACGTAGTCACGTCAAACCCACAAGCCTTATCCCCCAGCACCGCCGTGCAAGGTTTCTGGAACACCCGCCCCATCGGCCGGTTGAGCGCCTCGGTCAGACCACGCAGCTCGGCGTGATACGCCCCGCCACCGCGCCGGATCTCACCAATCGTGCCGCGAAAGAGCAGTTGGCGGGCCGAAACATCCTGCCAGTTCACCATCCAGGCCGTGACCTCGGCACCGTCATAGCGCCCCGCGGCGATGTCAGCCTCGGTGATGGAATCCGCGCTCAAAGCGCCCATCGCCTCGGTATTGTCGACCGAAAGCCCCGTCGCCTGGCTCAGCGCCAGCGCCGACATGCCCGTGTCAGCGCGATAGGTCAGGCCATCGAATGTCAGATCCCGGTCGTGATCGGTGAAGCCAAAGATCACCCCATCGGTCCGCTTGACCGCCCAGGCCCGCGATACCGTGCCAAGCCCATCCGCCAGATGCGCGTGCAGCGCCTCGACGCCCGACATCAAACCCGCACCTCGACGACAGGCACATCGGGCACTTGCCCGGCCTGGAAGCTTGCCACGCTGACAGTGATCCGATCGGTGTCGAACCGCACCGGCACGTCAAATTCGAACCCGGCGCTGATCTCCACATCGGCCAAGGGCGGCTCTTCGAACGTGATGATCCCGGTTGCAAGGTCGATCTCGAAATGCACTCCTTCGCGCATCTCCACGTCCTGCACCGCAGCCGTGATCGTGCCCGCAACCGGTTTGGTGATCGGGCGCTGATAGCTGGCCGAGCCGGAACGGTAGTTCTTCACCAATTGGAACGCCCGCGTCTGACCATCGCCCCGGGCGATGACCTGGTCATTCGGGCCCGTCTTGCGCGACGGTCGGCAGGATTTGAAATCCGCCCAGTCTTTCCAGCGAAACCCGAAAAGCTGCCCGCGCCGCGCCTCGAAAAACGCGATCAGCGATTCAATATCGTCGAGCGACCGCAGGCCCAGCCCGGCGTCATAACGCCGGCGCGAATCGGCCCAGGGCGTGTTGCGTTCTTCGTGGCCGCTGGTCAGCGTCACCACATCGGTTCTGCGTTCCGGCCCCCCGACCGAGCCAAAGCTCAGATCCGCAGGAAATCTCACCTCGTGAAAAGACATCTTTCGTTCCCCTTACCGATTGCGGGCGCCCTGCCCGAGAACACGGCTCATCTGTGCCGCGATCTGGCTTTGCGACCGCTGGAATCCTTGAACATCGGGCGTCTGGATATTCATCACGACGGTCACACCGCCGCCTCCGCCGCCCTGCGCACGCACCCCCAGCTTGCCATCCGGGCCACGGCTCAGCGGCATGATCGCCTCTGGCCCCGCTTCACCCATCAACCCCATGCCGCCGCGCATCGGAAAACTGACCGGCCCGCTAACCACACCGCCATTGGCAAAGGGCATCACCCGGCCCTGGCTGAATGACCCACCGTCCGCAAAGGGCGAAAAGGCGCCAAAGACCCGCCCGATCCCCGCGGTCAACATGCCGCTCAGATGGTCAGCCACGGGCTGCACCGCGGCCTTGTAGGCGGCGTTGATCATCGATTGCGCAACCAAGCCCAACGCCTCAGACAGCTTCATGCCGTCCAGCACCACGCCGTCGATGGCCCGGCTGAGACCCTGGCTCAGCGTGCGGTCCAGCTTGGCGGCATTGTTGCCCGTCGCGGAAAAGCTTTGGTGGATGCGCTTCAGTTCCGCGTCGAACCCGGCCGCCATGCCCGCCGCACCCGCCATCGACGCTTCAAGCGCTTCGACCTGGTCCTGCAGATCTTCCATCGTTTCTTCGGTCATTTCGATGATCCTTCGATCTTGTCGGGAAACGCGGCAATCAGCTCATCCAGCCTTTGCCGCCCCATCGGTTTGGTGCCCTGAGCCTCGCCGATCAGCAGTTGCAGCTCAGCCGGCGTCAGCGCCCAGAAGCGCTCGGGCGACAGCCCGAGCCCGCGCATCCCCGCCCGCATCAGCACTGGCCAATCAAAGCCTTGAGCCATCTCAGGTGGTCTCCGGCAGGGTGAAGGCGCGGGCCAGCAACTCTGCCGCCGCCTTCGCCGCCGCCATCGGACCGCCTTCGATCTCGATATGCAGCAGGTCGGCGCTTGATCCCGTCCAACCGCCACCGCGCAGCCCGGCGACGATCAGCGCCAGCACGTCGCGCGTGCTGAAGGCGCCGGTCTCAAAACGCTGCACCAGCTCCACCAGTGATCCGCTGTCCAACCCGGCCTCCAGCTCTGCCAGAGCCCCCAGGGTCAGCCGCATGACGTGACGCTCGCCATTCATGACCAGCGCCACCTCTCCCCTCCACGGATTGGCCATTACGCCACCGGCACCGGTGTGAATTGCAGCTGACCGGCCGAGGCCATCGCCACCTCAAAGGTCGCCTCGCCGTTATGCGCACCGGCATATTCGATGCTGGTCACCTGAAAGGCGCCTTCGACGGTGCCGAAATCCGGGATGATCACCTGGAATTCCGGCGTCTCACCGTCGAAAAAGATCTGCCGTGCACGCTCATCGGTGCTGGCATCCTTGAACACACCCGAGCCGCTGATATTGGCCGATTTCACACCGGCACCGGCCAGCAACTCACGCCAACCACCCTGGCTTTCCAGCGTCGTCACATCGACGCTTTCAGCGTTAAAGCTGACCCGCGTCGCGCGCAGCCCGGCCATCGTTTCGAACTGACCATCGCCAGTCAGATCCACCTTGATCAAAAGGTCCTTGCCGTTTTGGGCACCCATTGCATTCACTCCGTTGCTAAGTCTCAGTTGTCTTCCACGCGGGCGCGGAACGTCATGTCGATCCGGCGCAGCCCGCCTGTTTCGCGTTTCGCTTTGGCCGAACGGAACCACAGCCCGACCAGCCGGCCCCGGCTGAGCGTCAGACCCGCGCCGTCCAGCGCGTCGCTGATCGCTCCCGCCGCATCCTTGGCGGCCTGAAATCCTGCGGCGTCGGTGACCACGGACACGATCAGGTCGTGCCAGGCGCCGGCGCCGGAAACGTCGCCTGCCTGGCGTACGCTCTCTGGTCCCAATGCCACGTAGATCGACGGCAAAGGCCCGGCCGGCAAAGCGTCGTAGATCGCGTCACCCACAAATTGCTCCAGCGCGGTATCCGCCTGAAGATGCTGGTAAATCGCCGCCTGAAGCGGGGCAGACACCGCATAGCTCATGTCACCAGTTCCTCTTCCACATCACAGATCAGGTATTTGCCATCCGGCTCGCGTTCGGTAACCGCCTCGATCCGGAACAGCCGAACACCCATGCGGAACCTCTGTCCGGGAACCGGCCGGTTGGAATGGCCCAAAGGCGCCCCGCGCACCGTCACCCGGAACCGCAGCACCGACACGGCCCCGGCAGCACCGCTGGCCTCGCGTCCGCGCCCGGGCGTCACCTCGGCCCAGAGCGTGCCCAAAGCCTGCCAGGTCTCGGCAAAGCCCCCGGCGCTGTCCGCCACGCGCTGCGGCGCCTCCAGCACCAGACGGCGGTTCAAATTCACACCGGCCATCAGTTCAGCCCCATCCGCACGGGACGATACCGGGCCAAAAGCGAGGTCACGCCAAACGGCATGCAGCCCTGGCTCAGAGATGTCTCATCGCGGTACTCGTAATAATGCGCCGCCAAAAGCAGTACGGCCTGCACAAGATCCGCGGGCAAATCGTCAAACGCCGCCGCGTATCCGGCCTGAAAGCGTACTTCGGCAGCACCGCCCTGCACAATCGACGGCAACGCCGCGCCAATCGGCACCAGGTTCGGCGCCGTGGAATCCTGCTCAAGGCGATACCGGTCCGCTGCCACGGTCTCGGCAGCGCCGAACTGATCGACCAGTGTCACCTCGGTAATCGCCTGCACCGGCGCCACCGGCAAGGCCTGGCGCGACGGGTCACGCCACTTGTGCACCGTGACGACAAACCCACGGGTGATCAGCGCCTTCGAGGTCCGCGCCTCGATCGCTGCCATGGCCGCCCGCAGGAAGGACCCCAGCATGGCGTCCTGCACATCGTCTTCGGCAAAACCGCTGCCCAGCCGCAATTGCGCCTTCAACCGATCCACTGGCAGTGCCGCTTCGGGCACCTGAGTTTCTTCGACTAACATCATGATCTTTCTCCGCAATCCTGCTTTGCCTCTTTAGGGTCCGGGCATAGGCGGGCGCGCGCCGCCTACGTTGCTCGGACGGAGGGGAGCAGCTGGACAACGCAAGGCCCCGACGCGCGCCCCGAAGGACAGACCCGCAGCGGGCCTGCCCTCCATCTCAGACCGATCAGGCCGCCGCGCAGCGCAGCAGTTTGATCGCGGCAAAGTCGCTGACGTCACCGCCGACGCGCTTGGTGGCATAGAACAGCACATGCGGCTTGGCGCTGAACGGATCGCGCAGCACGCGCAGGTCCGGACGCTCGGCGATGGTATAACCGGCGCCAAAGTCACCAAAGGCGATCGGATCGGCATCCGCCGCGATGTCGGGCATGTCCTCGGCGATCAGCACCGGGTAACCCAGCAGACGCGCCGGCTCACCAGCGGCAAAGCCATCGCTCCAGAGGTGACGGCCATCGGCGTCCTTCAGCTTGCGCAGGGCACCGGCGGTTTTGGAGTTCATCACAAAGCTCGCCTTGGCGCGGTACTGCGCGCCCAGCGCATAGACCAGGCTGATCAGCGCGTCGCCGTCACCGATGTCGTCGGCAACCGTCGACGGCACGTAGCCGATATTGCCCCAGGCCCAGACATCGTTGTCGACCGTGGCGTGATCGAGGAAGCCACGCGGCTTGTCGACACCGTCGCCGTTCACAAACGCACCGGCTTCGGCGCGGGCAAACTTGTCGGCGATGCGGCCGGCCAGCCAGGCTTCGACGTCAAACGCGCTGTCATCCAGCAGTCGCTGAGACACCTTGGGCAGTGCATTCAGCTCGTAAAGCGGGATCGAGATGCGCTCGATCGTCGGCGTGCCGGTCTCGGTGCTGTCGGTGGTCTCGTCCGCCCAGCCCGCGCCGGTGTCGTTGCGGTCGATCAACACGTCAAAGGACGACGCCTCGACATTGACGACATTGGCGATGGCCCGGATCGACGCGGTCGAATCCAGAACCGACTTGATCTCTTCCGCGGTCTGCGGATCGACCAGGTAACCGCCGTCGCTGTTGACGGCCGTCGACATGGCCTTGCCTTCCAGCTCAAGGCCGCGCAGGCCTTCGTCATCGCCCGACCGCAGATAGGCGTCGAACGCCTTCTGATGGGGGGCCTCCACCTCGGTGGCAGTGGACAGCGCGGGGCGTGCGCCCGCAAGTGCGTGTTTACGATCCAGCATGGTCAGTCGCTCTTCCTGTTGTTGAAGCTTCGCGTGAAGGTCGGCCGAAAGGGCCTTGAAGTCCCCGACAAGCCCCGCCATCGCGGTGCTCACCCGGGTGACCGGAGACTGGTCGTCCTCGGTCCGAGAATGGGTCTCGGCTGTGTTCATCCCGTTCTTCCCGTTTGCTCAATGACGCGCGTCAGCCGCCCGCCAAGTCCCGACGCGCGTCCTCCAGGACACCCGCCAATTCGCGCCAGGCCGCGTCGTCCGGGGCTTCCCCCTTGGACGCCACCCGCGCACTGGGCAGCATCGGGAACGTCACCAAAGACACCTCCCACAGCTCCAGTTCCTGCAAGAGCCGCTGGCCCCTTTCATTCTTTGCCGCTTTCAGCGTGCGATACCCGATCGAAAGCCCGTCGATGGCGCCCGCCGCGATCAACTCAGCCGCCTCGCGGCCCTTTTCGACGCTCTCCAACAGCCGGCCTTTGACATAAAGACCGCGGCTGTCTTCGCGCACCTCGTCCCAGATCCCGATGGGTTGCGCCGGATCGTGCTGCCACAGCATCTTGACCGCACGGCCCTCAGCGCCCAGCCGCTTGAGCGACATCGCATAGGCACCCGCCGCCACCACATCGCCGCCCTGGTCACAGGCGCCAAACAGGCTCGCATAGCCTTCGATCTTGGTGCCGTCCTTGATCTGCACCTCGGCGTCAAAGCGGCAGAATTTGTGCTCAAGTTCCATTTCCGATCCTTTCCAACTCGCTCATGGTGCCGCCTGCAAAAGCCCCTGCAGGGCCTCTGTCAGGATCACCGCGACAATTCCGTAGACCGCCAGCCAAAGCCGCCGCTCCAGCCGTTCGATCAGCAGCTCCAGCCGGTCGAGCCTTGCGTTGATCGCCTCGACCTGCAGCTTGCTCACCCGCTCATGCGCCTCCAGACGCAAACCCGGCGCGCAGGCAAAGGGCTCAAACGGCGCCCGCAGGTCAGTCACCCGTCTCGTCCTCGGCCAACACCGGCAGGCCCAGCATCCGGCGCTTTTCGGCCGAGGTGAGGAAGTCTGCCCCCGCCACGCGGTTCCATTGCGCATCGCGTTCGGCGGCGAGCGCGGGCACCTGGTCCAGATCCGGCTTCAGCTCCAGCGTCTCACCTGAGAAATCAGACAGCCAGCGCCCCACCGCCTGCGTCACCCGCGTCGCCAGCGGCAGCACCGTCAGGCGGTAGAACGCCCGGTGCGCTTCGGCGTAATTGGCAAATGTCGCCTCGCCGGGAATGCCCAGCAACATCGGCGGCACCCCAAAGGCCACCGCGATCTCACGCGCCGCCGCTTCCTTGGTTTTCTGGAACTCCATGTCCGAGGGCGAAAAGCCCATCGGCTTCCAATCCAGCCCACCTTCCAGCAGCATCGGCCGCCCGGCATTGCGCGCGCCCTGATGGTGGCTTTCCATCTCGGTCACCAGCCGGTCATATTGCTCGGCGCTCAGATGCCCCTGGCCTTCCGCCCCACTCCAGACAATCGCGCCCGAAGGCCGTGCCGCATTATCCAGCAGCCCCTTGGTCCAGCAGCTGGCCGAATTGTGCACGTCCACCGCCCGCGCCGCCGATTGCAGCGGGCTCAAACCATAATGATCGTCCTGCGGGCTAAAGCTCTTGATATGGCAGATCGACGACACCGGCCCGGTCACGTCAAAGCGATGCTTGCGCCCACCCACGGCATATTCGTAGGCCACCGGCCAACCGTCGCTACCGGGCACCACGCGCATCCGGTCCGAGCGCAGCACATGCAGCTCTAGCGGTAGACCGGTCTCGGCGGCGACCGCCTCGACATAGCCATCGCCCGACAGCAGCATCTGACCGTAAAGCGCCTCAAACAGGTCCGCCCGACCCTGTGCCGCGTTCGGCGCACCGATCAGACCCAGTACCGGATGCTCGGAAAACCGACGTTCGGCATCCTGCAGCACCAACGGCAAGGCGCTGGCGGCCTCGGCGATTAGCTTGACCGCGCGAAAGCCCACCGGGTTGCCGGCAAAGGCCTGCTTGGTCAGCGATGCCACGTCCCGCGGCGACCACGCGACCCGGCCCGAGGTGTAATGCGCCACCACCGACCCGGTGGCCGAAGCCTTGGCCTCGGGGGCGCCATCCATGTCGGTCCCGCTCCGCCGCAGAAAATCGAAAACCATCGCCTGACGCTCCTATTCCGTTACCGTGTTGCGGGCCGCAGATCGCCGCTCACGGCCCCGCCTTCGCGTGACCCCGCCGATCCAAATCCCGTTTTGTTTGATAGCCGCCCGCCGTTTCAGGAGTGTCCCGTGGGGTGGCCCGCGTGCTTCGAAAGACAACCTATGAAGACCCGGTTAACAGGCCTTCACAGCACCGTACGGTGGGTGCGAGGCGCATTTCTATTTGCGTTTTCAATGTGTTATGAAGCGGGTGTTGCGCTCACCCCAGGCTGCGCACCTTCGGCGATTGCCATCCGCGCGCACCTTCCAGCATCAGATCGCTCAGCGCCCAGACCAAGGCATCGACCCGGTCCGGGCTGCCCGATCCCTGATACCCCGCACTCGACATCAGGCACATCTGATCCTCCAGTGTGTCCAGCCCCTGGGTATGCGCCACCTTCCCCTGCTCATAAAGCGCGGCCACCGGTTCCGCCCGCGCCGCTTTGCCGCGCGTGGCGTGCACTTGCGTGACCGGCAGCATCGGATCGATCTGGTGCAGCACCTCCTTGACCATCGCGCCACCCTGGTTGACCTCGGCCACAACCCGGTCGGCCTCCCAACGCGAAAACGCCTCCGCCGCCGCCTTGGCCCAGCCCAAGGGTGAGGCGCCCTGGATCGTCGCATCCTCCAGCACAACCGCGCGCCACTCCCGCGGTGGCCCCTGCTGCACCACACCGGCCACAACGATCCCGCATTCGTCCGAGGCTTTCCCAGCCCCAGCCGGCGGATCCACCGCCACCACAACCCGGTCAAACTCCGGCAACCGGCCGCAGCGCCCGCCTTCAAACATCTCGCGTGACCAAAGCGCCCCGTCGATGTCTTCGATCATCACACCATCCAGCTCCTGCCGCCCCAGCCGCGACCCGGCATAGCGCGCGCGCACCTCTTCCAGAAACGACGACGCCAGATTGGCCCGGTTGGCCTCGGTCGGCGCATGGGTGGTGACGGTCGAGGACGTCTCGAGCAGTTTGCGCAGCACATCCACGCTCCGCGGCGTGGTCGTCACGCAGACCCGCGGCGCGTCGCCCAGGCGCAAACCGAATTGCAGCATGTCCCAGGTCTCTTGCGCATTGCGCCACTTGGCCAGCTCGTCCGCCCAGGCCGCGTCGAATTGCGGCCCGCGCAGGCTTTCGGGATCATGCGCCGAAAACGCCATCGCCTCGGCCCCGTTTGGCCAGACCAGACAGCGCCGCGAGGCGACCCATTTCGGCATTCGGTCGGGCGGCGAACACGCCAGGATCCCGCTATCGCCAAAGATCATCACCTCGCGCACCTGATCCAGCGTCTCACCGATCAACGCCACGCGCGACGCCCGGCCCTTATCCAGCGGCTTGGCCCCTTCGACCATCGACCGCACCCATTCCGACCCGGCCCGCGTCTTGCCTGCACCGCGTCCGCCCAGAATGACCCAAGTCCGCCAGTCACCTTCAGGCGGCAGCTGATGATCATGCGCCCAGAACTCAAAAAGATAGGGGAGCGCAAGGCGCTCCCCTTTGTCCAGCTCATCCACAAACTGCTTTTGCATCGTGGCATCTGCGGAGGCGATCCAAACGGCACCAGATCTCAGATCGCGCATTGTCGAGGTCGAGTCCGTAGTCGCCGACGATTCCGGCTTCTTTTCGTCTGAGTGTTTCAATTTCCAGCTCCGTTTCTCGTGCAGCCCTCAGCCAATAGCGCAGCTCGTTCAACGCCTTGCTGGCGTCGCTGCCTTTCCCAACTTCCCCGGATCGAAGCTGCTCACGCAGGTCCGAAATATCCTGTTTCAGGTGTTCCAGCGTCTCCGCGATCTCTGCGCGGTTGCTTTCCAGACGCTCAAGTTCCGCTTTTGCGGTTATAAGGGTGGTCATGCTCGATACCTTTCTTGCCTGTTGTTGTCCCTCCAGGCGAGCCAACGAAAAAAAGGCCACCGAGGTCACCCCCGGGGCCGTTTGCCCATTTCGTCCAGCTTGTCACAAGTGCTACCTTGGACCGTGCGTTTGGTCAAGCGGGCCACCGCGCTTAACCCACTGTTAAAGTTAATCAATTCTGAAGCGCGCAGGCGCCGAAAATCGTTCAGAATTGGCCGCGCGCTGCGCGAAAAACGCCCGCAAACAACGGTTTGACGCAGCGCTCGCTTGCCCCACGCTTTGGTCTCTGGCATCACGTTTTCAGAGCGAAAAGGACCCTTGCATGCCCAATCTGTCGAAGCGCATCACCTCGTTGAACGATGGCGGTTCCGACGGGTGGGAGGTTTTCTACCGCGCCCGCCGCATGGTGGCCGAGGGAATCGCCGTTACAGAACTCACCATCGGCGAACATGACATCGGCACCGATCCGGCGATTCTCGACGCCATGTATGAGGCCGCGCGCGGCGGGCAGACCGGCTATGCCATCGTCCCCGGCCGCCCCGATCTGCGCAAAACGGTGGCCCAGCGGGTGCAAGACCGTACCGGCGTGCCCACCAGTGCCGACAACATCCTGATCACACCCGGCGGGCAATCCGCGCTCTTTTCCGCTCATATGGCCGCCTGCGATCCCGGCGACACCGCGCTGTTCGTCGATCCCTATTACGCCACCTATCCCGGCACGATCCGCGCCGCGGGGGCGATCCCGAGGGCGATCCAAACCCATTCGCGCGATGCCTTCCTGCCTGATCCGGCCGCCATCGACACCACAGGCGCCAAGAGCCTCTTGATCAACAGCCCCAACAACCCCACCGGCACGGTCTACCCGCCCGCAACCCTGCACGCGCTGGCGAAGCTTTGCCAAACAGATGACCTCTGGCTGATCTCGGACGAGGTTTACGACACCCAGGTCTGGCAGGGTGAACACCTCTCGCCCCGCGCCCTGCCCGGCATGGCGGACCGCACCATCGTCATCGGCTCGATGTCAAAAAGCCACGCCATGACCGGCTCGCGCATCGGCTGGATCGTCGCGCCCGCGCCGATGATCGACACGCTGATCGATCTCGCCACCGCCACCACCTACGGCGTGCCCGGCTATATCCAGACCGCCGCCCTCTTTGCCCTGACCCAAGGCGCAGCGCTTGAGGCCGACATCGCCCAACCCTTCCAACGCCGGCGCGATCTGGTGCTACAGGTACTGGCGCGGCAAAACACCGTCACCGCCATCCCGTCGCAAGGGGCGATGTACCTGATGCTCGACATCCGCGCGACGGGCCTCACGGGTGAGGCCTTCGCCAACGCGCTGCTCGATACCCACCGCATCGCCGTCATGCCGGGGGAGAGCTTTGGTCACTCCGCCGCCGGCCATCTGCGCCTGGCCCTCACGGTCGAGGATAACCGCCTGGTCGCGGCGGTGGAAACGCTCTGCGCGTTTGCCGAGCAGGTCCGGCAAGCGGCCTAAGGCGATGTCCGGCACCCCGATCTCGACCATCCGCAACCTCGGCCCCGCAATGCAGGACGCGTTCGAACGCGCCGGCATCCCGGACGCCGAAACCCTGCGTGCGCTGGGTGCCGACGCGGCTTATGCCAAACTCTTGGCCAACGGCGCGCGGCCGCATTTCATCGGCTATTACGTGCTGCACATGGCGCTGCAGGGACGGCCCTGGAACGATTGCAAAGGCAAGGAAAAAGACGCGCTGCGCAAAAATTTTGACGCACTCAAGGCCGGTGTCGCGCTGGACGGCCCGTCCCCAGACCTGCAGGCCTTTCTCCGCGATATCGGCCTGACACCCCCGCGCTGACACGAAAAAGGGAGGCGCGACGCCTCCCTTCACACATCCGCAGAACAGGTGGCGCTTAGCCGACCAGTTCGAGACCGGAAAAGAAATACGCAATCTCGACCGCCGCGGTTTCCGGCGCGTCCGACCCGTGGACCGAGTTTTCGCCAACCGACTCGGCAAATTCGGCGCGGATCGTGCCTTCGGCCGCATCCGCCGGGTTGGTCGCGCCCATCACTTCGCGGTTCTTGTGGATGGCATCGTCGCCTTCCAGCACCTGCACGACCACCGGGGCAGAAGCCATGAACTCACACAGCTCATCGTAAAACGGACGCTCGGCGTGCACTGCGTAGAACACGCCGGCCTGGTCCTTGGTCAGGTGAATGCGCTTTTGTGCGACGATCCGCAGGCCCGCCTCTTCGAACTTGGCGTTGATCTTGCCGGTCAGGTTGCGCCGTGTCGCATCGGGTTTGATGATCGAAAGGGTACGTTCGGTGGCCATGGTGTTTTCCCATTCTCTGGCGGATCGGACCCCGTGCCCGACCGAGTTAACGTTTGGCGCGGCGTTAACATGTGGCGTCTGCGATGAAAACCCCCGAGCGGAGCTCAAGGTGAATGCGGGCGCGGCTGTGGGGCGCTGCCCCGTCCTCTTTCAGAGGACTCCCCGAGGTATTTGGGAACCAGAGAAGCAGGGGATGCGAGCGCAATGCCGCGCGGATTGACAGCGTGACCGGGCTCTGGCACTGCGCCGACAATGCTCAGGATCAGCGACATAAGCTATGCCGTCGAAGGCCGCCCCTTGTTTGACGGCGCCTCAGCGACGATCCCCGAGGGCCACAAGGTGGGCCTTGTCGGGCCGAACGGCGCTGGCAAGACCACACTCTTTCGTCTGATCCGAGGTGAGCTGGCGCTGGAAAGCGGCGCCATTACCCTGCCCGCCCGCGCCCGCATCGGCGGCGTTGCGCAAGAGGCGCCAGCCTCCGAGGTTTCGCTGATGGACACCGTGCTGGCGGCCGATACCGAGCGCGCCGCGCTTTTGGCCGAGGCCGACACCGCCACCGACAGCGCCCGGATTGCCGACATCCAGACCCGCCTTGCCGATATCGATGCCTGGTCGGCCGAGGCGCGCGCCGCCGCGATCCTCAAGGGCCTGGGCTTTGACGACGCTGAACAGCAGATGCCCTGTTCGGCCTTTTCCGGCGGTTGGCGGATGCGGGTGGCCTTGGCCGGCGTACTCTTTGCCCAGCCTGATCTGCTGCTCTTGGACGAACCCACCAACTATCTCGACCTCGAAGGCGCGCTCTGGTTGGAGAGCTACCTCGCGCGTTATCCCCACACGGTCATCATCATCTCGCACGACCGGGGCCTGTTGAACCGGGCCGTGGGCGCGATCCTGCATCTCGAGGCCCGCAAACTGACCTTCTACCAGGGGCCATACGATCAGTTCGCCCGCCAGCGCGCCGAACAGCGCGCCGTACTGACCGCGCAAGCGAAAAAGCAGCAGGCCCGCAAGGACCACCTGCAGAAATTCGTCGACCGGTTCAAGGCCAAGGCCTCCAAGGCCAAACAAGCGCAATCCCGCATCAAGATGATCGAAAAGATGGACATCGTAACGCCGCCCGAAGAGGCCGCGCGCCGGGTGTTCAGCTTTCCCCAGCCCGACGCCCTGTCACCGCCCATCATCGCCATCGAAGGCGGCAGCACCGGCTATGGCGACACCACCGTGCTGTCGCGCCTCGATCTGCGCATCGACCAGGACGACCGCATCGCGCTTCTGGGCAAGAACGGCCAGGGCAAATCGACCTTGGCCAAGCTCTTGTCGGACCGCCTACCGCTGATGACCGGCAAGATGACCCGCTCGACCAAGCTGCGGATTGGTTATTTCGCCCAGCACCAGGTCGATGAGCTGCGCATCGAGGAAACGCCGCTGCAGCACCTGGCCCGCGCCCGGCCCGGCATCTTGCCGCCCAAGCTGCGCGCCCAGCTTGCCAGCTTTGGCCTTGGCGCCGATCAGGCCGACACCGTGGTCGGGCGGCTGTCGGGTGGGCAAAAGGCGCGGCTCTCGCTGCTGTTGGCAACGCTCGACGCGCCGCATCTTCTGATTCTTGATGAGCCGACCAACCATCTCGACATCGAAAGCCGCGAGGCGCTGGTCGAAGCCCTGACCGCCTATTCCGGCGCCGTGATCCTGGTCAGCCACGACATGCACCTGCTCAGCCTTGTGGCCGACCGGCTCTGGCTGGTGGGCGGCGGCACGGTGCGGCCCTATGAGGATGATCTCGAGGCCTATCGCAAATTGCTGCTGACGCCTGACAAGCCGGC
>JAAUYB010187254.1_pt1 | contig 30224 bp, 22 predicted proteins | sample 7278071 | NCBI WGS metagenome assembly JAAUYB01 (sample SAMN14350121, study PRJNA611818) | marine sediment metagenome | isolation source: surface marine sediment (1.8m) | place: French Polynesia: Moorea | collected 2018-08 | reverse complement strand
TGCTCTGTTTCATCTTCTTTTCTCCGTGTGCGCGTCCTATGCGCGTCTTGAGGTGGTGAAATGGTGAGTAATGCAGAGTAAAAGGGACTCTACACGGGTTGCCATGTATACAGATAAACCGTTCATATAAAACCACTTAGACGAAACAAGAGTGAACGGGCGTAACCATGAGTAAGGCTGTTACAAGCAATGGAATACGTCGACGGCGAGACCATCGACCGGTGGTGCGCCCACACCAGGCCTTCTCTCCGTCAACTTTCGTCGATCTTCGCTTCCGTTTGTTCGGCGGTGGCTTACGCCCATGAACAAGGCATCTTGCACCGCGATATCAAACCCCAGAACATCATGATCACCGCCGATAACCAGCCCAAGCTCTTGGATTTCGGCATCGCCGTGCAAGACCGGCAAACCAGTATCACCGCCGACGGCCTGTCGCCCATGACCCCGGCTTATGCGGCCCCCGAGCGCCTGCGCGGCGGACCGGTCACCCAAGCCGCCGATATTTATTCCCTGGCCCTGGTTTTCCTGAAATTGATCTGTGGCAAAACCCCGAAACCGGGCGGTTTGTCCCCGGAGCGCCTCCTGCAACAAGCCGGAGCCCAACGCCTGAAGGCAGACCTGCCGGCCCTGTTTCACTGCCTCGTCACCGCCTTGGACGAGGAATCGGCAAAACGTCCCTCGGTCGAACAGTTCAGGCAAAGCTTATTAGACGACCGCGGCGCCGGTAGCCCACCCCATCTAAACACGTTACAAAACCGCAAACACGCTCCCGCCGTTTCAAGCACCGCCACCACCGATGCGTCGCCGGCGGAACATGCGGAAACCTGCCTTATCCCGGCCGGCCCCTTTCTGATGGGATCCGTTCCCGAGGCAACGACACCCCGGTGCGAAACTCCGCAACACGAAATCCATTTGCCCGCATTCTACATGGCCCGCTACCCGGTGACCAACGCCCAATACGCCGTTTTCCTCAAGGCCAACAAAGACAGGGCCGGAAAAAACGCCTGGCTGCTTCACGGCGCCCCCGCCGACCGGCTCGACCATCCCGTGACCGACGTGAGCTGGTATGACGCCGACGCTTACTGTCGCTGGCTCAGCGATATCAGCGGCCGGCGCTACAGACTGCCCGGCGAGGCCGAATGGGAGAAGGCCGCCGGAGGCCTCGACGGCAGACGCTACCCATGGGGTTCGCAATGGGACCCGTCCCTTTGTTTCCAGGGGAACAGCACAACGGCCGTGAGCCGGTTCCAAGAGGGCCCTTTCGGCTGCTGCCAAATGGCGGGCCACATTCAGGAGTGGACCAACACCCGCTGGGGCAATGACCCCATCCAATGCGATTATCCCTACCCCTACCGAGCGGACGACGGCAGAGAAACACAAACCGCCGCCTTCCACATCCATCGGGGCGGCGCCTTCCGCGACCCACAGGAACGCATCGGTTGCCGCACCCGCGGCTGGTCACACCCCAACGGAACCTTTAACTGGCGAGGTTTTCGCGTGCTCCGCGAAGCCTGAGCCGGCGGAGACCCACATCATGGCGCGTATCAGGACCGGTCAAAAAATGGCGTCGGCTTCCTGGAAGGAATTCATCGACGGCCGCATCAGGGCGGGCAAGGCCCTGCCCATCATCAGCCACGCGCTGATCAGCCAAACCCTTTTCGGCGATTACCCCGAGTTGCTCCGCGACTATGCCACCTACCTGAATTACCCCGATCTGCCGCTGTCGGGCCTGCCCCGGCTCACCCAATTTTCGGCGATCACCGAACACATGCAATCGGATACCGGCCTGATCAGATACAACTACCTCAACTGGGTCAAGAGCCGGCTCTTTGAATTGGCCGAAAAAGACAAATTTCCCCCGGCCCTGCTGGAGGAGGCCGAAGCACGCTTCGACGAACTCGACTTTCAGGGTCTATGTCAGACCCTGGGTTACCCTCGCTTCGATGATCCCGGCAGGGACCCCTTTCTGGTCTTGGCCCAATTGCCATTGCCTATCTTTATCACCACGGGTTATCACGGCATGATGGAGGCGGCGCTCACCCGGGTCGGCAAGTCGCCCCGCGGCCAAACCTGTTTCTGGTCGCCTGATTTGCGCAACCTGCCTTCCGTCTGGGAGGACAACTACCAACCCAGCGTTGACCAACCGCTTGTGTTCTATCTGCTGGGCCGGGATTAGCTATCCGGACAGCCTGGTGCTGACCCAAGACAACTATATGGAATTCCTGGTGAACGTCTCTCGTGAAATGGGCCGCCAGACAGACCTCATTCCCCCCTGCCTGCGCCACGCGCTCACCGACGCCTCGCTGATCTTGTTGGGTTACGACCTGAATGCCTGGGAGTTTCGCGTCCTTTACTGGAGCCTGCTGCAACAGCGCAGCCGCAAACACACCTCGGTTTCGGTCCTGAAACTGAAGCCGGACGATTTGGAAAAGGACTACAAGAGCAATTATCTACGCGCCGGCGCCTTCGAGGTTTATTGGGGAGACCTGAACGGCTTTATCCACGATTTCGGCAATGTTTCGGAGCGACCATGAGCCCAAATCCCTTTGTCGGCCCCCGTACCTTCTCCGAGGCGGAAGGCAATGTCTATTACGGGCGTGAACGGGAGGCCCGCGAACTCTTCTTCCAGGTTGCCTCCCAACGGCTGGTCTTGTTCTATGCCCGGTCCGGGGCGGGTAAAAGCTCGCTCCTGACGACCCGCTTGATCCCACGCTTGAAGCAGGAGGGCTACGCGGTGCTGCCCATGGCTCGGGTGGGCGGTCAACTGCCCGAGGGCGTCGATGAAGTAGCCAACATCTATGTCTTCAATCTGTTGCTGTGTCTGGACAAGAGCGATCATGACCCAAACCGTTTGGCACAGCTTAGCCTGGCCGATTTTATGGCCGGGCTCTGCAGCGACGACGGCGAAACCTTTACCTGGTCTACGCCGCAAGCCGGGGATGACGAAGACGATGAAGAGACGCCGATCCACGTTTTAATCATCGACCAGTTCGAGGAGTTGGTGACCCACCACCCCAATCGCTGGCAGGAGCGCGAGGATTTCTTCAGGCAGTTGGACGAAGCCATGGCCCGCGACCCCAAGCTGTGGGTATTGCTGTGTTTCCGCGAGGATTACCTGGCGGCCATGGACCCCTTTGCGCCGCTGATGGCGGACAAGATGCGCACCCGCTACTACATGCAACGGCTGGGCCGCGATGCGGCATTGGAAGCGGTAAGCCGACCGGCCGCGCTCTTCGGCCGGCCCTTCGCGCCCGGCTGCGCCGAGCTTTTGGTGGACCAGTTACGCCAGATCCGCATCGACAACGGCGAGGTTGGTTTGGGCCAGTTCGTGGAACCGGTACAGTTGCAGGTGGTCTGTTACCAGTTATGGGAGAACCTGAAGGAGCGGCCCGCGGGTCCCATCACGATCGAAGATTTAAAGCAGGCCGGCGATATCGACACGGCCCTGGCGGCTTTCTATAACGGGGCGGTCAACGCGGCGGTGGCCAGGGGCGGCGCAAGTCAGCTCACCGTGCGCAACTGGTTCGAGAAACAACTGATCACGGATACGGGCGCCCGGGGCACGGTCCACCAGGGCCCGCACAGCACCGGGGGCCTGCCCAACGAACTGGTCTTTCTGCTGATGGAGCGCTTCCTGGTGCGGCCGGAGTACCGCGCCGGCGAGACGTGGTTCGAACTGATTCACGATCGGTTGGTGGAACCCATCCTGGAAGCCAATCGCGGCTGGCTACAAGAACAGGATCCCCTGCTCCGGGCGGCCCATGCCTGGAACGAGGGCTCCAGAAGCAAGGCCCATCTCCTGGCCGCACGGCAGTTGCAAGAGCTGATACCCGAATACCAGGGCAGCGCCGCGCCGGAACCGCGAAAGCAGGTTTGGCCCTGGTTGCTCGCCGCGTTGCTGTTGGGCGGCGGCCTGTTTGTCCTGGCGCGCCTGCACCTGTTGGGTGACCGCTTTTACCAATGGACGCGGGTCGTTACGGAATTTCTGATACCAGGGAGTGGCGGATGACAGAAAGTAAGTTACCCAAAGACCCGGCAGCCGAAGATGTGGTGCAGCAGTTTATCGAAGCCAGCCGCGAAGAGGCGCAAAGGCAGGCGGAACGGGAATCCCTGCGCCGAAAAGGCTTCCGTGTGGCGCTCTTCCTTGCCGTGGTGGCCCTGTTCCTGGCGGCTATGGCCCTTTTCTCGCGCCGGGCGGCGGTGCGCCAGATGGAACAGGCCCAACTGCGCCGTAACCAGGCGGAGGATCTGATCGACTTTATGCTGGTGGACCTCAAAAACAAGCTGGACAGCGTGGGCCGGCTGGACATTCTGGAAGACGTGGGCCAAAAGGCGATGGACTATTTTGCGACCCTGCCCGAGGACCAATTGACGGGCGATTCCCTGCTCAAGCAGGTGCGGGCCCTGCACCGTATCGGCGAGGTGCGCTTCAAGCAGAACAACAAACAAGGCGCCATGGAGACATTCGGCCAGGCCCTGGCCAAGGCGGAATCGCTGGCTCGGCGCGACCCCAATAACAGCGATTGGCAATATGAACTGGTGGTGAGCTATTACTGGATCGCGGAAGTCCACCGTATAGATCACAACCCCAAAGCGGCGATGCCTTACTGCCGCAAGTATTTGGAAGTGGCCCAACGCATGAATCAGGCCCAACCCGATGATGAATTCTGGATTTATGAGCTTGCATGTGCTTACCAAAACCTGGCCGCTATTCACGATGAATTAGGCCATTGGCGAGAGGCGCTTCGTTTTATCGAAATGAATATTCCCCTTACCGAAACGCTCACCCAAAGTAATCCCAAGAACTATCAATGGAAATACGATCTGGCTGACAGCTTGGCCTGGCGAGCAAAAATTCAATTGGAACATGGCCAGTTGGACTTGGCGCATCAGACCTTTGTACGCTCTCTAGACATTCAGCAGGCTACGGTTGAAGCAGAACCGAGCAATCAACGCTTTAAGTATTTTCTTTTGGAACTACACCTGCATCTATGGAATGTATACAACTTTAAGGGCGAAGTGATGCGTGCTATTGAGCATGGGAAGGCGGCTCTTAAAATCAACCTGAATTTGGTGACAATGGATCCAGATAACTATAAATGGAAACATGCGCTTATCAAATGTTATTTAAGTTTGGTGGATAGTTTTCGTGATTTAGAGAATTGGGATAAGGCTGAAAAATATAACAAAAAAGCGTTGAACTCTGTAGATAGTTTTGAAGGTGATGTGGGAAGATGGAAAGCGGCGAAAGTCAAGGTGCAGCAATCCATGGCACAACTATATCTGGAGCAGGGATTTGCGGAACAAGCTCTCGTGGCAGTAGGAAGTGTAAGCTCAGAGTCTGGGAAATCAAAAGAGGATGTCATACTTCTAACCAGGAGGTTGGTGATTTTGGCGAAAGCTAATCTTAATTTGGGGCAGCATGAAAAGGCTAGAGGATTTTGGCAAACGACACTCAAAGTTAGTGGGCCGAAGGAAAAGATGAATCTTTTCCTCCAGCCTCAAAAGGCTCTAGCCTATCTTTCTTTAAATAGAGCCGATGAAGCTCGCCCTTTGATCGATAACTTGCTACAGATTGGTTTCAGAGAAGTTTCTTTTTGGAGAGATGTGAATCGAATCACTGATTATTATCAAGATCAATAAATTAAGATTTCGTCATCAAAACCCTTATCGATTCTCCTTTCTTTGCGAGTCAAGAATAGCTGGCACCGTTGCATTACATTGCATTGTAGGATCCGACCATTCGTAATATGTTGTGCCAGTACTGGTGGTTATGCGGAATCTAATAGCAACACTTTCTGTACTATGAATAGAGTTGGTTCCTCTTGTAATAGTTATGCTGCCACCGTTAGTATTACTCCAATTTGGTCGATAAGATACTCCAGTAAAACTGCCAGTACCAATACTTAATGTAATAGTGCTTTGAGGATCAGCAGTGGAAGTAAAGGTTGGGTTACTGAAACTAGCATTATCGGAAGAGATTGTTGTTAATGTTCCATTTGAATTATATTCAACTTGGTATGGATGTGATTGGGTCCCATTTGCACCAGATGGTTGATTGGTCTTTTGTTGCAATTTTACATCTATTCTTGTCATCATCTTAACTCCTTTTTGGCCTGATTAGAATTCACAAAACAACTGACTGTACTTTCATTAAGGCGGTGTAAGTTGGCTCAATTGAGAATCGACTTAGCATAAGTTTAACCATTTGAGGCATGTTCATTCAACCCAAGAAAAGGACAGAAAGAGGTCCGTCTCCTACCCTTGAAAACTAGAGTTTTCTGGGGGCATCCGACATCTTTTGAGCCGGAATAAAGTAGCGCATTAGTATAACTAATTTTAAGACATTTTCTATTTTTGAAATCAGGGACGAGGTGTTGGACCCGCCCTGCTCGCCTCCTTAAATTTGTCAATGAAGGTCCAAAAGATCTCTTGATTACCTGTTCTGTATAGGTAGCGCAATCAACCTGGCAAAGGGCTCATTTTTTTCAAAGAATTTCAGTAGGTGATTTGTTGTCACGCCATCGCATTGGTTCGCCTTGCGCCTCCTCAAAACAAAAAAACAATGAGGTTATCATGGCACGTTGGAATACAAGTGAATATGCGTTTTTCGTAATCCCTGTCGCTAACATTAGCATTTTTTTTATGGGCACGTTTTTCTCCCAAGTTTAGTATTCAGTTGATTTCGATTTTCAAGGAACTCTCTTTTTCCGAAGACTTTAAGGCGAAGCACCGCACGTCTCCTCGGCACTTCATCCGTGATCGTATCCTTACTTTTCCCTTGCTGGTCCTCTACCTGGCTAACTTAAATCAAGGGCTCCTGCCGGGATCAACTTGTCATACATTCGTGTTAATCAGGTCGATTTCCCTGTATTTTACGATCGCGATGAACACTTTTCCAAAGCCGATCAAATCGCCCAAGACCCGATGGCTCTTCTGGTGAGAGAGGGGCGCATCTTGGAAGCCGCCTATCCATTACCCGGTTTCCCGGACTGGAGTGAGGCGTTCTATCAAAGGTGTCGCGAACTTGAACCATAAGCGACGGGAAAGGCCGGTGCGGCAAGCCGGGTATCGCCCTCCGGGCGAGACGAGGCGGAACCCCCGGGTTGCACGGTCTTGTCATCGGGTTGTTTTTCAACAGGTGGGCTCGGCGAGATTTTTCAGGCTTCCGGCCGGAAACAACTCGTTTTCCAGGTTTGACAACCAAATACAGCCGAATACGCACTCTTTGAAAAGATGTGCCTCACATTAATGCCGGATGGGTTGATTCTCGATGTCCCGGATCGAAGAGTGTGCTCTGATTTCTCGATTCCAAAAGTCGGAGAGCAAAGAATCAGTCCTCATTCTTAGCGCACCGAAAGTTCAGGATCAAAGAATCAGTTTTGATTCTTTGCTCCCGAAAAGTCAGGGTCAAGGAACCACAACTGATTTCTTTCACATTACTTTTCAGTGCGCAAAAAACCAGTTCACATTCTTTGCCCCTGACTTTTCCGGGTCGAGGAATGAGGCCTGATTCTTTGCTCCTGACTTTTCCGGGTTGCGGAATCAGAACGGAATCTTTGACCCTGAATTTATCGCTACAACCAATGACAACCGCAATAAACGGCCTCGCCACGCCGACTGACAATCAAAGCTCAACACGAAGCATTCAGGCCGCCGGTGGTGAAACCCCCTGGGCGCGCACGCATCCTGCATGCTCTTCCTTGGATGGTCATGTTTTGGGGTTTGATTAAATAGTAGTAGGGAGGCAATTCGCCTCGCCCGGAGGGCGAATCTTGGCTTGCATGCACGCGGGATGCGTGCGCGCGTACGCCCTTAGGGGTCCGCCAGGCTGGAGAACATGTTGGGGAGTTTCAAGGGATTTGATCAGGAGGTGCTGGAGAAAATGGAGCTCGCGGTCATCTACCGGCTTGTTTTAGACCGCCGGCGGCTCCACTCTTTCGTCAGGTTTGCCGCGGTGCCCAACACGCAATGCGATTAAATTAGGGTCCGATGTTGGTGTTGTATGATCTGGGACTTTCCGATGGGCGGCACGCTTGCCGATGTCTTCTTATACCCCGAAGGGCGTTTTGTAATGCCGGCCCCAGGTTGGGTGCGATGACTCCGTCATCGTGGCCTACCTGGGGTTAAGGCCCCCCATTCCCCCTACCCCGAAGGGCGTTGTGTAAGTGGGTGCCGTGGGACAAATCGGTGTGTCAATCCCAAATGGCTTGCTCACAATGGATCTGTCGTGTCACATCGGCAGTTTACACAACGCCCTCCGGGGTAGAAAAACCTTTTTAAACGCATAACCCCAGGTAGGCAGCCAAGACGGAGTCTTGCCTGCCAACCTGGGGCCGGCATTACAGAACCCCTCCGGGGTAGGGGCTTTTCATTGCCACAATCGCTTAACTTAACCGCATTGGCCCAACTGACAATTCGAGAGGCTCAGTAAGGCTTTGTACGGACGGATAGCGGTTGCGCGGGGCCTATCGGCGTCCATAACGTTACTCCTGAACCGACGGCCGTGACACGTCGAGGGGAGACGGGTCATTCTTTTGGTTTTTAAGAGAAGAATGTCACCAGCCCCGCTCCCGTATTACCTGTGCTGTATTGAGTCGCGCAAACTGTCGCCGACCAGTAAATGTCCTCATTTTTGGGAATTTCCGGGACGGTGTATGAGCCGTTAAAGGTACCATCCTCAGAATCAAACGTAAGGTGTACTCGGTCGATCACATGGGCGCAGCAAACATGGCGGATCTGAGCGCTAACATCGAAGTCGGATTCGGGCCAGGATCCCCCCGTTTTGATCGGACAGCCGCACATCATCGCCACCTTCACTTTGAATGGAATCTTTGTCCCGACTTTAGTCACCTGGAGATGTGTCTGAGGTTCCATGATCTGCACGATGAGTCCGGGTAACTCGAGGACAAAGCCTGGTCTCTCAATGTGTTGTCCAGGAACGACCCACTGAGTCGCAGTGACACTATGCGCTGTCTGTAAACCTGCCAGGGGTCCACGTGCAGAGATTTCCAGTAGGGTGGGTTCTTGCAGCGATAGTTCGGCAATGAATTTCGAAGTCGTCGGCTTGGCTGAGAGCCACTGAATCACTGGGATCTCTAACACAGGATCCATGATCACACGCTGAGAAGCATAAGGGCTGTATTCAGTGCTGAGATCCCCTGAGTCGCCCGCCGTGAATCCGGATGCAAGCAGTTCTTTCGTATGAGTGTTACGGATCGTGATATGAGCGCCGCCAATGTCATCGCCAAGGAACTTGCCACCTTTCGCTTGAACCCTGACGACGATTTTCGTATTTGGACAAGTTGACATCTTATATTTCTCCTTATATCGGCTTTATGTGTCCTACTTCCGTCAACCTGGCTGCTTAGATGCTTTTCGGTTGTTCCTTACCCTAAGCCGGACGAGCTGGAAAAGTAGCGTGACCCCTCAGGGTCGTGTTCTTCAATCGAAGTTTGTATGTTTGGTGTTCGGTGACCTTTAAGAGTTCGAAAGACAGTCAGGGAGTCGATCGATCAGGCAAACGCGACCCCGGCGGGTCACGCTACTTTGAAATTCTTGCTAAAAAATGGCAAATATTTCACTGTTGAGCCGGAACAAACCACTGCAATGTGTGTCACTGATTTTGAGGTTATTACCCTTTCCACATTTGTGGGCCGGGTGTTGCATCCGCCATACACGCCTCCAACAATTTGTAAAAGAAGATCTGAATGATATCTTGATCATTTTTTCTGTTTAGGTAGCGCAAGCAACCTGGCAAAGGGCTCATTTTTTTGCAAAGGATTTCAGCCGGCGGCATGTTGTCCATCAACCCTGCTGAAAATGCGGTGTTTCCTTCCCCCTCAACATGGGAAAGCCCGAGTTTTTAAAATTCATGTGGGTTATCAATCTGCCGGATTGTCCGCATTGGTGGGTGGTTCCGCTTGCCTCCGGATTTAGGTTTATGCCCGGTCATCACCCCACCGATAGCTCTTCCAGGTGACTTTGTGAGACGGCAGGAGGCTCCCGTGACGCCGGATGACTCGCAGAGCCTGGAAGGTCTCTTTGTCTCTTTATTGGACCTCGATCCCAGGGGACAGACTGCCTTCCTGGCTCAAATCAAACAAGAGGACCCATGTCTGGCCGCCAGGCTGGAGACCATGTTGCGCGGTTTCAAGGATTTCGACCGGGATGTGTTGGAGCGAATGGAACCCTCGGCCCTCAACCGCCTTGTTTCAGATAGTGCGCTGACCACGGTTGCCGACTGCCCAAAAGGCGCCGGCGACGATCTCATCCCCCGACAGATCGGCAATTATTCGATTCTCAGGCTGATTGGCGAGGGCGGCATGGGTCGTGTCTTTCTGGCCGAGCAAGACGTCCCCAAACGCAAGGTTGCCCTGAAGCTGATCTCCCCCAAAATAGGGACAACCTCGGTATTGCAGCGGTTTCGTTCGGAGTACCAGGCACAAGCCCAGATGAAACACGAACACATCGCACGCCTCATCGAGGCGGGAACCACGGAGCAGGGCGAGACCTTCTTTACCATGGAGTACCTGGAAGGCACGCCGTTGGTCACCTTTTGCCGGGAAAACGCACTCTCACCACGGCAACGGCTCCTGCTCTTTCGCCAGGTCTGCCGCGGTGTTCAACACGCCCACCAACGGACCATCCTCCATCGGGATCTCAAACCCTCCAATATCCTGGTGGTAGCCGGCAAGGACGGCCCGCGGGCAAAGATCATCGATTTCGGGCTGGCCAAGGACCTGTCCGGCGGTGAAGATTTTCTCGAGCTCACCCAGCAGGGTCAGTTGATCGGTACGCCTCTTTATATGTGCCCCGAACAACTGAAGGGACAAGCCATGGATATTCGGGGTGATATCTATTCGTTGGGGGTCATCCTCTACGAACTGCTGGCCCAAAGGCACCCACTGGACAAACAGCGCTTGAAAGCGCTCTCTTTACAGGAAGTGCTGAGGATTTGTACGCTGGAAGAGCCGCCGGCGCCCAGTGTGCGCGTGGCCGAGGCAGCAGCCGCAAAAGCGGTTTCTAAAAAGGAACTGAGATTTATTCGCGGCGACCTGGACTGGATTACCATGAAGGCCATGGCCAAGGACATCGACCGCCGGTACCCATCCCTGGCCGAGTTCATCGATGACCTGGATCGCTTCCTGGACAACCGTCCGGTATCGGCCCGGCCGCCAAGCCGGTCTTATCGGGTTTCCAAGTTCCTCAAACGCAACAAACTTCTTGTCGCCGCCTGCAGCCTGGCCCTGAGCGCCTTGATCCTGGGGTTTACCATCGCCACCATCAGCGCCGTTCGTCTGAAGCACGCCAAGCAGGAAACTGAGGCTGCCCTGGCTCGTTTTCGTGTCTCCCAGGGTTTTATGGTAGAAACCTTCGCCTCGCCCGATCCACGGAATACGGGTCCTCGAGCCCTGGTTGTGGATCTGCTGGAATCTGCCGACGGCCGTCTTCAAGCGCTACGTCAAGATCCCGAGCTGATCGGGACCCTGCGAACCACCTTGGGCCGGACCTACCTGGGACTCGGCATCGATCCCAAGGCCGAACAACAGTTGCGCAACGCCCTGGCGGCGCGCCGGGCCCTGCTGGGAGAACAACACCCGGACACCTCGCGCACCCGTTATTATCTGGCTTTGTCATTAATGCGCGCGGACAAACTACAAGAAGCAAGGCAAGTGGTAGAGGCCTGTATCGACTATCAACGCCGTGATCCCGGCGCCCGGCACCCGGACAGCTTGCGTTCCCAGGCCCTTCTGGCCATGATTTTGACCATGCAAAAAGACTTCGAGGTGGCCCAAACGCTTTTCGACGATGTTCTGGGCATCCAACAGGAGGTGTTGGGCCGCGACCATCCGGAAACGTTGCAAAGCCTGGTGGGTCTGGGTAATGTGCTGTTCAAGCAACGAGATTATTCCGGCGCGAAACACTACTATCGCCAAGCCCTCAGCTTTCAGGAGGTCCGGCCGGGCCCGCGCAGTCCGGATACCCTGGCCACCCGCTATCAACTGGGCCAAACCCTTCATCGCCTTCGCCGGTGTACTGAGGCGGAAGCCCTGATCGCGGAAACCGTCGCGCTACGTTCCTCGGTACTGGGTCCCGCTCACCCGCGCACCTTGAATACCCGCTATCTTTGGGCGACTTGTCTTTATCACCAGGAAAAGTTTGCGCGGGCGGAGGTCATTCTGCTGTCTCTTCTTGAAGACGGACGCCGACTGAGCGACGATCCGGCCGCTGAACAACTGCTCCTGGCCCAAAACCGCCTGGCCATGGTCTATCACAAGACACAACGAACAGATCAGGCGATCCTCCTCTTGAAAGAATTAGACAAAATCGCCGCGGAGAACCGACGCCGGAACAGCCGCCAACACCTCAAGGCTCTACATAACCTGGGGGATATGCTCCGGAAAAATGACGGCACCCTTGGCGAGGCTGAGCGCTACTATGAACGGGCCCTTGACGGCCGTATCCAATGCCTGGGTAGCGAGCATCCCAAGACGCTGAAAACCTGGTTTGACCTGGCGGAAGTTTATGGGCGTTTGGGCCGGGATGAAATGGGTTTCTTTATCAGCAGGCCCTGGCTTGTTGCCAAAACGGCCCCTTCCCGAAATAGACACAGAGCCTTGTTCGGCCTGGCCTATGCCGAATGGCTGATGCGGGCAAATCGCCCTGGAGAAGCGCAAGACATCTTGCGGGAACTCTATCGGGAGGCCTGCGCAAAAGACACGCCGCTTCTGCCCCGCATTGAAGAGGCCGTCTCTCAGGCCGTCGATCAGGCAAAACCGTCCGATCACAAGCAGTTGCGAAAAGAAAGCAAAAATTTCCAGATTTTTTGAGCAAAATCCGAAAGGGAAACGCAACCCAGAACAACCAGGTGATGACCACCTGAATCCAATCGGGTTCAGCCAGGCGGCAAGTGTACACGACCTGCCCGGCCTGCCCGTTTGGAAGGATTATATCGGGGCGGTTTCCCAGCCGTAAAACACCGGATCGGCCGGTAAACAGGCACCATCCAAAGGGGTCGGCACAAATCATATGGCGTGACTCCCCTGACAGAGGTGCGCCCGGAATCACAATCCTTTGATAAAAAATTTGGAGCAACTCATGTTATATTCTTTTTATAAAGCACATTTTACACCGGCCAATAAATATTCGCGCGTTCTTTTTTTCCTGATATGCGCGACTGTTGCCCAGGCCGCGGAACCAACATTAACGCGTTTTGCGAGCGATCGTGTGGTACAGGTTACTGTCTGCTTTGACCACGAAGCCGACCGGGGAAGCTGTTGGGTTGTAACCCAACGGGACCACGGGGGTGATGTAGCGCCCCGCTACCACTTGCACGGGAGCGGAAACCCGATGGTGAGCGCTATGGCAATCAACAGCTACAACGAAGTGCTTATCGCGGGCAGTTTCAGCGATCAGATTACTCTTGAAGACAGCACTTTAAAATCATCGGGCGGCGTTGACCTTTTTTACCTGCTTATCGACAGCTTTGGTGAAGTTGTTTCCTTCGGCCGCTTGGGCGGCCCGCGAGACGAGGTCTTCTTCGGCGTGGAATATGATGCGGCGGGGCAGTTCATGCTCCAAGGCGCGGAATCCGGCGACCGGCCTGAGGATACCCTGTATTTGCTCTGGCATGTGTATCCGGACGGTCATGTTGAAGCACAAAACCTCCTATTCAATGATTTGTCGTCGTCCGAGCAGTTAGATGACGATGACGATGCCCCGGTTGAAGACCCCATCGGTAAAGGTACATCGGATACGTCTCTTTGCCCCGCGGGGGATTGCGGGCAGTGAGCCGCAAAACCAACCCTTTCTGAGACTAAAATCTTTAGATTTAATGTGATTCGATATCCAGTCCCATGTCATCCAAATCGCCAGGAGCCGGGAACTTGCTCGGTTCAGGGGTTTTTTCTGTTTGTGCGGCATTGCCGCACAAACCTTTTCCAGGCTCGCTGAAGTCATTGACTTGATATAGCGTTAGCCAATTTCTGTGAGAAAAAAGGAAGAAGCTGATCCTTTTCAGGTTGATATTCCGCATAATAATAGGGAGGGTCAAGTTCTATGGAAAACTTGGGAAGTCAGTGACCATGTTTTCTGCATACACCAATAGAGGGAGCGACAAAATGGTCGACCAGGAGAAAAAATCAGGCCACGTTAAGCTACGCCATACTCCTAAAAAACCAGCACTTATAGTTCCCAAGAGTTTAGCTCAAGCTCAGATGGTAATGGAGGCCATCGACCGGGAGATAGCTTTTTATAGAAGACGGGCCGGCCAGGTTTTTTTCCTGGGATTACTTGTTGAGATCTTAATATTAGCTGGTAAACAGACAGACAAAGTAGTTATTCCCAATGATCCAGCATGGGTAAAGTCGTTTGCTTTCAGCTGTTTCTTTATTGCAGTTGCGGCAGTAGGCATTGCTCTTGGTCACGAATACAGAAGTAGAATTCGTTTCTTGAAAGATAGCCGGTCTGAATTATTAGAAAAGTTGGAATATGAATTTGTTTACTCTTCGGAAGCAGATCAAGGGCTTAGCGAAATCCAAGTTCTCTATGTTGTACTAGTGTTTCTCTCATCTTCTGGAATAATTCTTAGTTGGTTAAGTCAAATAAAAACACTTCAAGGCTTTCCGTTTTGGCTCTTTTTAACTCCTTTAATTTTAATTGGAACAATCGGAATCTTATATTCTCTTAAACAACTATTTCGATGGTATAAGGCGGTTTGGAGATCAAGAAATCGCAATAAAAAGTGAGAAGTCACTAACTCAAAATTTCCTTTGTCTCCTGAATACAAAGCGAGATCGTTTTTCTGTTAATAGTATTAACCCTGACATGCATCATATTAACCATTTAAGGTGATCTTATCACACCCAGGCTTGTTTCCACCGTCCCAACATATGGGCATTGATCCCTAAAACCCAGGTTGTTTCGGTTAGATAGTAACCTTACTCTATCACCAGCATTACGGCGTTTCGTTTGAACTCCGGGGTATATTTTCTTCTTGCTTTCCTCCTCATTATTTCTCCCACACATCATCGCCTGATCAGGTCGGTGAGCCGTCCCTTTATTCTTTATTCCCCTGATGACTGCTCCGGACGTCCATGTCGATAAGTTCGGTTAGCCCATCGAAACGTCCATATCCATCCGCGGGGGACTGTGTATTCTTCCTCCACAGCCGTTCACCTCTTGCCACTTTCTGTCTCTTGACCAGATGCGCTCCTTTCTAGCATTCTCTTGTTATCTATGCTATCCAGAAAAACGGGGGAAGACCATTTCCAGCCTTCATAGTCTAAGAGTTTGGCATTATTTTCAATGGCGTACTCCATCCTACTTGAGAAATATTTTCCGCTCAGATAGAAGCTAACTGATTGTAACAATAAAAAAAATGAGAGAAACAAGTAAAACGGATCCCAGAAGAAATAACTATTAAGCATATTAACGGGTAGCGCAATAATGCTTCCAACCACCAACACTTTGCTCATGTGTATCTCAGCCTTTAATTTTGTTATCCTATTTCCTATTATTGGGTTATAAAGCTTAATGAAATCATATTTAAGCGAAAAATCGACTTCTTCATTAGTGTCTCTTGTTGAAATTATCTTTCTGAATATGGTGAACTCAGATAGCCCAAGTAAGAAAACAGCGATTATATAGGACAGAACGAGTACCCCAATAAAAAGAAGGAATGTTGAGGTAGATGACTTTGGTGAATTAAAATAGTGTTGTAAAATATTATATCGCTGTGAGTACTCATTAGTAGAAAGGGCAAAAATGCCCAAAACGTATATTCCAGAGATAATTCTCGCGATTAGATCGTAAAAAACTTGTGGAATCCAAGAGCCTATTCCCACGGCTGTTTTGGGGTTTACTCCTGTTACCATTCAAGCCACCTATCTTCTTGTATGGTTAAGTTTACGTTTGCGATGTTTTTACCTGGTCAATGTCCTCTCGCAACTGATGGAGATTTTCTTCAGCCATCGGTCCTCCCTGATTGTCCTGACCAATGATCTAAATTAATTATATCATATAGATACTGCTGATTTTTCTCCCATAGTTCAAGGGAGTTTACAGGTTCCTACTTTTGCACGGGCTGGTTGAAGGGCTCAGACTAGATCAACTGCGCCGGCGCTTTCCTCTTGGACACCGCCAAAATGAACGCGGTCACGCACTAAACCCGGAGGTCTATAATCTCGAACGGGAAGCATCCGCATTTCTTTGCGGGTTTTATGACCGGCGAGGGTTGAGCATCGTTCGAGCCATGAGGGAATCAAAGCCGGCGAACGTATCAATCGCTCGATGGGCGGCTCACTTCTCCCAGGTGCTCGGCGAAGAAGGCGCCTATGCGCCGCCAACTGTCCTCGGCCGCTTCCGGATTGTAGCCTACCTTCATCGGTCCGATCGCCCCGAGGCGGGCAATCAGGCCCGTGTGGCGATTCATGTAGCTGTGACCGGCCGATTCGTAGATGCGTATGTCGCGAACCACATCCAGGTCGCTGAGGAGCTTCTCCAGCCGCCGTCCCTGCAGGGCGAAGATGCGATCACGCCCACCGTAGCCGGCAATGACGGGACACACCCCGGCCAACCGCTCAGAAGATTTCGGCACGTCACCATAGAAGACCGCGGCGGCCCCCAACGGCGCCCGGGCGGCGAGGAGGAGCGCGAAGCCGCCCCCCATGCAAAACCCGATCACACCCATTCGCGCGGCATCGACCTCGGGTCGCGCCCCAAGCCAACGTCGTGCCGCCTCCAGGTCGGCGAATGCCCGTCCTTCGCCTCGGCGCAATGCTGTCAATGTGCGTACCACGCACCAAAGCTTCGGACCGGGGCGCTCGTAGAGATTGGGTGCGAGAGCGACATACCCCAAATCGGCCGCCCTGGCCGTCAGGCGCCGGATATCGTCATTCAGGCCAAGGAGCTCATGGATCACAATGATTGCCGGCCGTGGTTGTGACCGCGGCTCCTCGGGACATGCCAGGAACGCCCGCATCTCCAAGCCTTTGTCGAGGGGAATCGTCACGTCTTCGATGGTCGCCATTTCAGGCCTCCTCAGCGCACATTCAAGCAGCATGATTGATAGGATGGGCTATTTGTACCATTTCGCTCACCGCTCGGGATAGGAGAAGTTACTCCTACCCTCGAGACACCGTGATAAACCATTCATTCTTTCCTTTTACCATGGTAAACGCCAGAGATTTATCTGGTAACCGAGCTTGACCAAAAGCGGTGCGGTCTTCTTTGCAAAGAATTCGTCAGGCGGCACCTCGAAACCGAAAGCATCCGCCAGCCGATCGATCAGGTTGAAAACAAACGTCACACCGAGGGCGTCTTCGACGGCCGCGTCGGACAAACCCGCTTCCCGCAGCCGCCCGGCATCTTCAGCCGACAGGTCTCCGGGTCGAAGGGTCGTCTTCTCGAGAAAGCGGAGCATTGCCTTCAATTTATTGTCAATGGGGGACGATTCGAAGTCGTTCAGAACCTGTCCCACCAGCTCTTTTCCAAGGACATGCGACGCGACCGCGCCGTGAGAGGCCGTTCAGAACGGACATTGGTTCTTACTCGATACGAAGGCGGCGAAGAGTTCGCACTCGCCGACGGTCCATTCGCGACTCAGTCGCATCACCGATTGGCAGATTTCGGAGTACGCGTTGCCGAAAAACCCGGGACGGTACAAGACAGTCCGCAGCACATCCGGCACACGACCGCGCAGGATCAACCGCATGATCCAAAGTTGGAGTCTCTGAAGCCCGTAACCGTTTTCTATCCGCTTGAGTCTCATTGAAGTCCTCTTTGCTCATCGCCGAGTGTGCCGAGAGCACATTCCAGCCTCGCCAGGGACGCGCCTATTGCAGCCGCTACGGTCAATTCGAAAAGCTGATCTTCCGAATACCCCGCCAGTCGAAGTGACTCGATATCCTCGTCGGTCGTGCGGTAGGCATGCCGTGCTACCTTCTCCACCCAGCCTGAAAGCTCGTCCGGCACTGCCGTATCGCTACCTTGCCGTCCGCTCAGGGCGGCAGCGCGTGCTTCGACTGCGAGACGTAACTTCGGGGTCGTTTTCCCCGGTCCGGACAGGACCGTATCGACGAGCCTGGTCAGGCTCTCCTGATATCGCACCATGATGTGTCTCCTTTGCTAGGGCCGGTCGTGGTAGGCCGTCTTGTAAACGCGGTTGTCGCTTCACCTCTTGCTCCCCACCGGCAAGCGGTCACGCTTTGAAGCCCGGCGCCGGCATGATCTATCGGGCCGGGCTTTCCCGGAATCGGGGGTAAGACCTCAGAGTTTCGGTTTGGTCGCAAGCACAAGCGGCGAGGGCGCGGGCACTTCGAGCAGCCGCACGTCCGTAAAGCCACACGCTTCAAGCCAGTCAGTCATTTCTCCGAAAGTGAAGATATCTCCCTGCTCGGTGAAAATAACCATGGTCATCGCCAGGAAGAGTGAGAGAGGCGGCCCGGTCCGTTCCTCATTCAGGATGAGATCGGCAATGACCACGACGCCGCCGGGGGCAAGCGCCTGATAAACTTTTTCCAGGAGCGCCCGGCTCCGCATTTCACCTTCAGAGTGCACGATATGACCCAGGACGGCGATCTGGTAACCCTCTCCAAAGTCCGCCTCGTCAAGATCGCCGCCGACAAATCGATACTGGTCAACTACTTCGAAGCGGCTTGCAAACGCTTGTGTGGTCTTCAGCATGGGTTCCCAATCCACTGCTGTCACCTGGACGTGGGGCGATGCCTGCGCCATGGGAATGCTCCACACGCCCGATCCGGCCGCAATGTCGAGCACCCGAACGGTATCCCCGGTGTTCGCAACATCGAGCGCCTGAGCCAGCGCGCGGGCAGGCAATGAATTGGGAACGAAGAGCGACTCGACCATCTCGGAGAAAAAGGCGACGCCCGTGGCTTCCCGGTTGGCCGGTACCTCCGGCCTTCCTTCGCGCATAACGCGGAATAGGTTGAGCCAGCCCGGCAGCAAGCGATTGAATACCATGTGGCTATAGGATACAAAGCTCACCGGGGTCTCGCTTACCAGGAAAGCCCGGCTCTCGGGCGTGAGGCTGTAGCGGTCGTTTTCCTTGAAGAGGAGCTGCAAACCTGCCAGGGCATTGAGGAGAGCACGTGCTTCGCGCTCGCCCACATTCATTTCTCGGGACAGTTCCTGAAGTGTCTTCCCCGGGTGGTTATTCAAGGCGTTGAAGACGCCTAGATGAAGTGCGTTTTCAATGAGAATAGGCGTCGCGAACCCCCAGAGCATCTTGAATATTCGTTCCGGTGTCGGCAAGGCCGCACTCGTTGTCCTGTCTTGAGCCATTGCTTTACTCCTTATCTAATCATTGTTGCAAGTGGTGCGGCATCGCCCTGCCTGGTTGCGGGGAAGGTGTGCCGCGATCCTGCGATATTTGTTGGTATGCGAGAGATGAATCGAGCCGAAAGCACCGCCTGGACGCGTTGTTTCAGATAGCGGCAGGCTTCGCATCACGCCGACTCCTCATCGAGGGCGATGTCGAATTGATCGATCATCTCCCCGAATCTCGCAATCGTTCGTGTTGCCCGACCCGTGTAGCGCGCGACCAGTACGCAGTCACAGCGACCATTGTCGGTGTAGTACCAGGCGGGCAGGTACGCCGTCGGAACAAAGCCGTGCCTGCGCAGACCGCGGATGAACCGTACCTTGTCGGCGAGCACATAGAGAAACACGAGATCCGCTGCCGGCGCTTTCTCCAGACAACTTTCCAGCCCGGCAAGCGTGGTCTCGGCATCTGCCGGGGGACCTGCAAAACCGGTGACATGTATCGTGTGCTCGGCAGGTTTGTAGGCCAATTCCATGCGCCAATCACCCGCCGCAACCCGGTCCGTGGACGGGGGGCCTACAACGGCGGCTTCCGGATAGACGCCGTCGACCGTTTCAAACGGAAGTTGCGCAAGGATCCGGTTTTCGATAAATGCCCGTACGGGCAAAGAAAATATCGGGCACGCGGGAGGAATGCGGCGGGGTCGGCGCTCAGGATGCGGGGTCATGCCGACGAGCAGATACTCCCGTTCACCGGTACCCCTGATATTACTTCCCCCCTCGTGTCCGAGAATGGCCAGTGCGTCCTCCGTAGCCCTGCGATAGATGGGAATAATCGAGCTTCGCAAGAACCCGAAAATAACCTCGCACCGCTCCTCTGCAAAGAGATCCCTCATGGACCTGGGCGCCAAACGCGTCATAACCCCCCGCCCGGTATATGCCGGATTGGTCAACCACCAGAGCGTCTCGTACATGCGGTTCCACGGGTGCCAGGCTCCCGCCGCGCAGGCTACGATGGTCGCGTCGTCATAGACAACAAGCCATTTCCAATCACGACGGAAGGAATCCCTGATAACCGCCGGATCTCGGCAGGCGTGTGTGCCGGAGCCGTACGCCCGCTGGAAAATAAGTGCTATCTCCTCCGCATCGTCCGGGCATGCCGATCGAGTTTCATAGTGGTAATCCATCTTCCCTCACCTCCCATGGGCATAGGCGACCCGCGTCCGAATATGATCCAGATCCGCGTTCAATGGCGCCAGGTCACCGACACGCGGTTCATCCGCGGGCCTGAAAAGACCGTCTTTCTCCCACGTCTCCGGTTGCAGTCCCACCGCATAGGGGTTGACCCATGCCGTAGCCGCGCGTTCCTCCGCGTCCGGGTACACATCGGCAACCGCCATGCGGAAGAATACGCGCGCGTAGTCTTCAAAAAGCCGGAGCGATGCGGTCATCTCCGCGAGAAACTGCCGAGGGCTTTTTTGACAGACACTGCCGCGCACCACGTCAAGGATTCGCGGGAAGGCTTTGACAGGCTCGTAGAGTCCCGCCGGGAGCTTCTTTTCCGGACGCAGCCCGGCCCACGACACGAAGAGGTTTTGGACCTGTCGGTTAAGGCGAATAAACCGCCGCGCCAGGGCAAGGTACTCCGGAAGGATCTCCTCGTGCTCCAGAAACCCCAGGAACAGGAGATGGGCCGGGCCGGCAAAATATTGCCCGAAATCCCAGACCGGTTTCATCAGCATGAGGTAATCATCGCCCAGGACGTCGTACATGCCGCGGAACTTGTCGATGATCATGCCGACCCAGCCGAGGAAGAGTTCGTTGTATTGATCGACGATTTCCCTTGAAAGCCGTTCCTCCAGTTCGAGCCGGATGAGGTGCGTGACGATGGTATTCGCCCAGGCAATCAGGTCCGAGCCGTTACTGAAGAAGGGATCCGTAAACGCGGCGGCCTCCCCGATCGAGAACCATCCGTCGATATCAAACGCCTGCTCGGTCGAGTGGGCAAGCTTTTTGTAGGCGAGAAAATCGATCGGTTCGGTGTCGGCAAGCCAATCGGCCACTTCCGGCTCGTGCTGTCGGAGCCATGCAAACGAGCCCTCATAAGAGCTTCTTTCGGCGATGGGATGGTGTCGGCTTCCACCCACGATGCCGATGCTGGTATAGTCGTCGGGCAGGGGAATAAACCACATCCAGTACCCTTTGCCGAAAAGATGCAGGGTTGTCTCCCGCCTGGTCTCCACCCGCCGGCGCCAATCCGTATTTTCTTCGGGGACGAGCTCGGAGACATCGAGTGCTCGCTTTACGCGCCACCAGGTGGCGTTTGCCGGATGCTCGGCCTCCTTTGCCAGCCCACGTTTCATGGCCAACAGCCTGCGCCGGCCGGTGGCATCCACCACGAAGCGGCACGATACTGCAGTTTCTTGACCCGTTGTGAGGCGCCGGCAGGTCACCGTGTGCGACCCGCGTCCTTGGGTCGTGATGTCCTTGACGAGACAGTCTTCCCGCATCTCGATACCAAGCGCGTCATTAGCCTCGCGAAGATCGTTCTCGAAAAGGCCGCGATCCAACTGGTAGGCCGGATACCCGGTCAGCGGCCGGGCGCGCGCCGTGAATTCGATGCGCTCTGCAAAAGGACCGGTGCCGCCGGTCCCGATAAAGTGCAGGCCTTTCTTCTCAACGTGTTTGTCGACCTGTTCTTCGAGACCCAGGATCTCGCGCAGCCAGAAGGTAGGCGCCGTTCCAATGGACTCGCCCACCTTGTAGGCCGCGACCGGGAGCGGCCGCTTTGTCCGTTCGATCACCAGGATCGAGAGTTTCGGGAGGCTCAGGCGGAGTTGGCGCGCCAGGGTCAATCCTGCAAATCCGCCGCCGCAGATGACCACGTCGTAATATTGCTGCTCTTCATGTTCAGGCATATCGATTCTCTCCTCTTGGGGGAATTCTTCATCGGGAGGTCATGTCCCGGATGGGTGAGACGGGGTATTAGTCCAAAAACCGGAGAACGTCTTCCAGGGGACGCCGAAGTGACCGCCGGGATGGCGGTTCGGCGTGGGCAATCCGAAAGAGAAACATCTCGCCGCGGGGCTCCTCAGGAACCAGTCCAAAGAGCCGTTCGAAGCGGGGCCGCAACGAGAGAAGGCCCGCGCGCAGGTCCTCGTCGAGCCCCGCGCCGTCGCTGCCCGAGAGGCGGGCGAACAAGTATGGGAGGACGGCCATGGGCTGTACGGCAAGGCCTTCCCGGGTAGCTGCCAGCCATGCCCGCTCAACCGCACGGCCGCCGTTGAAACAGTCAATCGGCCGCGCGCGGGGCATGGTCACCAGGCCGACTGCCGATGCCGCGCGAATCGCTTTCTTCGACATCTTTTCGAGCCCGGCCCCGCCTTGCCACTGTTTGACAGGCTCGAGTCCGTCCCATTGGCGGCAGAGCCGGAGTCCGGCCAGATCAACCGGTGTGAGTTCCAGTTCTGCAGGCGAGATGCCGTCCGCGCGGCCTCCGGCTTCTTCTGCCGGCCACCGAAGCTCTTGCATCATGTCGGCATGCAAGCGTTGATTCAGCATCCGCAAACGATCGCCCCGCCCGATAATGGCGCCCGCCTCCGCCAATGCGTCGGGATGGGTCAAAAGCCGAAGCTCTGCCCCGGGAACCGATTGAACCGCATGGGTAACGGCCGCTTGCTGCCCGGGCGACAATTCTCTTCTCGCCCCGAGGTGTCGATTGGTGGCGCGTTGGGTGACGGCCGGAAATAGCTCGTCCAGATCATGCGGTTCGCCGCTACCGTCCGAGGGGCGGAAAAATTCGAACACCGCGACCATTTCCTGATCGTTCGGGACGGGAAACGGATGGAGACGGACTTCCAAGTTCTGGTGGTGGGCCGAAAGCACGAGGTTTTCTGCAGCGGCGCCAAGACCGATCAGGCTGCCGATGTACTCGTAATCGATGAGTTGGCCGCTATGGTCCCGATCACGCATAAGCAGGAGCAACGGTCCATGGGCAATCCAGCGCCAGGGCTGTAGGTTGCCGCCCGAGGGTGCGAGCGCAGCATGGGCAACGAGCGTCTCGATCTTTTTGGGATCGAGCGTCAGTGCATGCGGCTGTATCCGAATTGCTTCACGCACGCGTTCGACGGCCTCCCGCGACCGGTCGGCCCCTACCGGAACCGGCCGAGATGCCGGCGCCGTTTGGACCGCCTCCCCTGCCTTCGATTGAACAAGGTTCTGCTCCGGGTCGATGTAGGTACGACCCGAGGGGACTCGCAATCCCAAGGCCAGCCGGCGCGAGATATCCGCTAGCGTAGAACCTCCCCCGAGCACTTCCGAGGCGAGTTGGGGAAACGCCTTTATCTTCTCGCCGATTTCGAGGAGCGAGGCCCGCCAGCGGGGGGACATCTCCTCAGGCGGCATGACTTTCAGCATGAACGGGATCTTCTCTTTGGTGGTGAGGCCGCGTAGCGATTCCAGGGTCACTTTGCCAAGCGCGCCGTGGAAGATCGGACGGTCCGGCTCCTGATCGAAACGCTCGATATCCAGTTGTCCTCGATCGCTGGTGTGCATGCAAACGGGAATACGCCGGCGGCGCGCCTGTTCCCGCACCAACACCTTGATCTCCAAGCTGTCGCATTCTTCGGCAACCAGATCGAGCCGGCCGTTGTCGCATAAGAAGGCGTCGATGTTTTGCTCGGTGATTCCTTCCGGGAAGCAGGTTACCCGCAGGAATGGATCGATCTCTGCAATCTCCCGGGCGGTGATATGAACCTTGGAGAGTCCCAGGTCATGCACACCCGTTCGAATTCGGTTCAGGTTGGAGAGTTCCAGTGTATCGAAATCGGCAATCCGCAGCTCACCGCAACCCCGTTCGAGCGCCAGAGCCAGGGCAACGGCATTTCCGGCGGAAAGCCCCACCACGCCAACACGCCATGAGGCGAGACGCTCTTGTTCCTCCGGCGTGATTTTGTACCTGTTGCGATTGGTCCGCAGCTCGATGAACTCCGCCTTGGGGAGCAGATGAACCAGGCGGAAGCTCCACGGATAGTGGACCCATACCCCGTAGGTATCGACCATAGCGCCGTCAAGCAGTTCCGCGACATACCGGCTCGTCTCTTGTGCGGACAGCGTCCTTTGGGGCCGGCGCGTTGCCGCCAGGTCGGCGAGTTGAAGCGCGAGCGTGTCGAAAATCTGAATCCGAGGGTCCGCCTGCAACGCCGCCAGGGTTTGGGCGTCGGCCTCGTCTCGAGGGTCCAGGATGTGTGGTGTGTAGGCTGGATCGCCTGTCTGAGTGCGGGTGGGAATCATGCCGGCATCTGTCCTACTCATGGCTGCAGCGCCTTGTCATCCAGCTTGTTGAGCCTGGCGGCGGGTACGGCCTGACCGAGTTCGCGGGCAAAGTACGCCTCCAGCGGCTCGGTATGGACTTCTTCGGCCCACACGCTTTCGAGGTCTTCAATCACGTGATGGGTGTTGAGCAGCCTGCCGTGGGCATATCGCCGGATAACCGGGTGGATTGCCGTACTCAACTCTGCCCTGTCGGCATCGTCCTTATGAACGCGTTTCACGGCAAAGGAATCGGGTTCGCAGTCGATCCGCTCCTGGCCGAACTCCAGCGTGACGGTGTAGTACTGCGCGCACGCGCCGAATTTGTCGTGCACGTAATCTAACGTCAGATCCCCATAGTAGGCTGCCTCATCGCCCTGTACGATGAGGGCGTCGCAAAAATAACCCGTCTGCTGCCATAGGGACGAGGCGTAGTTCACCCTCCGGATCACCGCCTCCATTAAAGTTGTCGGATCCGGCCTGAGGCGACGAAACGCCAAAGGCAGGTCGTGATACTTTTGCTCCAGGAGCCGGTGCAGGAGCTCGATGTTGTAGCGGAAGCCGTGAATGAAGGCCGATTGCTTTTTCTTGTAGTCTCTCGACTGCATGATGACTCCGGCAAAATACAGGTCCGGGACGTTGGTGGATTCCCACTCGCTGGTCATCGCGGGAAAGCGATCCTCAAACACCAGGGCCGGCCGGCAGGGTTCATCGAAGGGAGAGACGTCGAAACGAAAACCGGTGCACGCCACCACCCGATCGTAAGTCAGTGTTTCAATTTCATCACCGGCATGACTGTAGTGGTAGGTGACCAGAAACTTCCCGTCCTTGCGCTCGATCTTCTTAATGGTTGCGTCGATCAGCACGTTTTGGGATTTGAGCAGGTAGGAATCGAGCAAGGTCATGTTGACCGAGCGGAGATGCCCGACGAAATGGCTGCGCCACGCCAGGTTAAGCGAATTCGGGCTTGCCAGATGGAGCAGCGCCGTCGTGTGGAGGAGATGGTTGGCGGTCTCAAAGGCAGAATTCCCCTTGCCGATCACCAGCACTCGTTGACCCGCAAAATCCCGGGGGTCAATGGATACTCCCGTATAATTCTCCGTGAGCTCAATCCCCGGGATTGACGGCATAAACGGCTGTGATGCACCGGTAGCCATAATCAACCGTCGGCTTGTATACGATCGTCCCCGGCCATCGGTGACAAGGAAATGACCGTCGTGCTTTTCAATCCGGGTCACGGCGGCATCGTACTGAATATTCAGGTCGAAATGGTCGGCAAAATCCTCGAGGTAGGCAACCATCTCGGCGCTCTTGGGGAAATAGTCCCTGCTGTACTGCTTGAAAAGCATGGCATCGCTTTCGCTCAACAGCGAATTCCAGTCCCAGCGCAGGTTGATTTCTCGATCTTCATAGCCCGTATGGACTTTGTTGATCGAAATCAGTAGGCGATGGCGCGGGAAGGTATGAAAAAACTGACCCGGTGTCCGGCCACGCTCGAGAATGACGTAATCCCGGCCCTGTCTGTGCAGGAAATAACCTAATTGCAGTCCCGCGGGACCTGCGCCAATGATCAGATATTCATGTTGCACTGATTTCACTTCGCACCTCGTTTAAGCCGGCAAAGTCAGTATGCACAATGCCGGCTAGTTATTCTTTTTGATCGATAGTATCTTTGATCCGAGATCAATTTAATATTGCAAAAGTAAAAAGTCAACAGAATTCACAAAAAAAGATCCAGCTTCAAAAATATGAAAGTAGCTGTAGGGTTCGCCAATGGGCCGGATGTACTTGGTAAGATAGTGGGTCCGGTAGAGGTAAAGATTAAATAAGCTATTTTTTATCAGTTATTTGTTGCTAACTCTAAAGAAGATTTAAAACAAGTTCCGCACAACTTTTTCTGGATCAAGGTGGGAAAGGTATACTTATGTGTACGTCGTTATATATAGTATTTAGTACTATGTTATCTAAGTTAGCAATAGTATTATTTAGATAAGCTATTTGATGATTTTGAGGCACTTATAGATAACTATTTAGTTATATACTGTTATCGATTGATAATAAAAAGAAAAGATATTTTGTCCAGGAAGGCGACTAATGTTTAATGCATATGAAATAGTTAAATTGGAGAATAACTGACCGTCAGGTTTTCGGTTGGGACCCTGTACCGAAAAGTCAACCTGTTACGAGGTGTGGGTCTGCTTCCTTGCCACCGACCGGTATCGAGATGAGTGGAAAAAACCGGCGGGTCATGCAAGGCGGTGGTTTGTTCAATAGGGTGCAACATGTAACGGTGCCAGGTACGACCATGGGACACTTGCACCGGCCGTCGGTTGGGTGTGGGTTCGGTGTGAAACAGGCCGGCCGGTTTACAAGGTTTTTGGCCTTTTTGGCCCAACACAATGCCTTATCCCGGAAATACAGCCGTCTGGTCGGTTCTTGCGGAGATATCCCTTGTTTGGTGGCCTCATTCGTTGATTATCCTGGTCCGGGATCGAGGAGTCACGACTGATTCCTTGATTCCAAAAGTTGGGGAGCAAAGAATCGGTCCTCTACCCGGGTCAGCTTGCTTTTCCCAAATGGGTCAAGGTTTTCCCGCTGTCGGTAGTAGGCTTAATTGATAAAAGAAAGAACCAGATCCCGGCCGGGAGATATGAATTGTCCCTGCTCGGGATCTTGCCGGGTAATTTTGCTTTCAGGTTGCAGTTGCTCTTCTTCACCTTCTTGAATCACAAAGGAAATATCCAAGCGGTCCAGGATTTCGCCGGCCTCTGCCAATGTTTTTCCAATAAGTGCCGGGGCCACTCTCAACTGTTCGACCGAAGGGGAGGGTGGAACCGGAACGATGCGGAATTTTATGGAACTGGCTGCCTTGAGTTCCATATTGAACTTATTGGTGTAGCTTGCATTCATGGGCGACCCGTAAAGCCTGAGTCCTCGTCCGCTTATGAGACCTCCTGAAGACGTAGATTCCTTTTCTTCTCCAATCGTCAAACTCATGGAGACTTCTCCCGTTACTTCGGGAATGGTATACCAGGTGGGTTGGTAACCAATGTCTCGCAACAACCCAAGTAATCTGTCGTCTCCTTCCTCGTAAATGGCTTTAACAGTGTCCAGCGTTGCCGCGTCCAATTCTTGTTGCGCTTGTGCGACGCCTTGACCTACCGCGGCAATAATGTCGCCGAGAGGGGCGGAGAGAACCTCGAGGTTTTTGAGAGGATCGTTATTGGCCATCACTTCATCCTTGCGATTGAGTATCTTTGCCTATGATTAAGGTCACCACTTGCCCGGGCCGTGAGTCCTTACCGGGTTTGGGGATTTGTTTGATCACCCTGCCGTTTCGGCTGGGGCGGCCCTCTTCGGGAAGGACAGCCTGGTAGGTGACCTTGGGAATGAGCCCTTTCTCCTTCACCTTCCGTTGGGCTGCCAGTTCGGTGAGGCCGAGGAGGTCGGGTATGCCGATGTTTTGCCCCGTGGTTCCCCTTTGGCTTGGGTCTGTTTCTCTAAAGTCAAACCTCAGAGAACTGAGATTGACACCATCAAACTTTTTCAGATCCTCTTTGTTCGGGAAAGAAAAGCTGCCGTCCGGCAAGGGGAGAGCCTTCAGGTCGATACTGACGCGGCCGAGTTGGAAGGGGCCGCCGGCTGAGCGAAGGGTGTCCTGGACCTGGGCAAATTGACTTCCGGTGGTTTGGACCAGGTCTTCCAACTGGGCCGGTGCGTCCAGTGTTTCCCTTAATCCGTCGCGCTCCGCTTCCAGTTCCGTCACTTGGGCCTGGGTATCGCCCAACGCCAGATTCAGGGAATCTCTTTCCTCGGTGAGTGTCAGGTTCAATTGAGTCAGGGTTTGTTTATCGCCTTCCAATTGTTGTAAGTTACTCTTAATGGCAAGATTTTGATTCACTAAATTGGTGTTCTCCGCGGTCAGGCCGGTAAACTTATGGGTGAGGTCTTGAGTCAGGAGGCTGTAGCGGTTTATCTCTGAAGTCAAATTGGCGTTCTGAAGATTGGCATCGCGAAGATCGTCTCGCAAGGTAACCTGGGCTGTTTTGATCTCCGCATTCTCCGCGGCAAGACTGCTGTTTTCCGTTTGCAGCGAGTTGTTTTCCGCTTCCAGCGCGGTATTGGCCGATTGCAGGGAGGCGTTGGTTTCTTTCAACTGTTCGCTTTCTTCAAGTAATTGAGAATTAGTGAGTTCAAGGGTGTTCTTTTCCTCCGTCAGCTCAGACACGGTTTCGGCCAGACGTGAGTTCTCTTGGGTAAGGTTCTCATTGATCCCGACCAGGCGGGTGTTTTCCCCGGTCAGTGTCGCGTTCTCTTCTGCCAGTTGCTCTCGTTCCCGAGCCAGGATTTCATTCTCTCCGGTCAGTTTGTCGACGTCGCTCAGTAATGACTCGTTTCTTTGCTCAAGGTCACCCACTTGCTCAGTGAGTGTTGTGTTCTCTCGGGACAACTCGCGGTTGTCTTCTTCCAATTGGATGCGTTCCCGGTTCAGGCGTTGATTGTCTTCTTCCAGGGCCAGATTGGCTTCTTTGAGCTCCTGGTTCTCACCGGTCAAGCGCTCATTCTCACGTTGGAGATCGGTTTGCGTCTGTTTCAGGATTTTGTTTTCTTGTTTGAGGGCCTGGTTTTCGTCCTGTAGCCGGGCATTTGCCTGGGATAGGGTTTTATTTTCTCCGGTCAGGCGCGCGATCTCTTCTTTCAAGCCTTCGTCGCCTTGCTCTAACAAGGCGATCTTCTCTTTTAATCTCTCGTTTTCTTTCGATAAGGCATTGTTCAGGTCACCAAGTTGCAGGTTGGCCTGTTTCAGTTGTTTGTTTTCTCCGTTCAGTTCAGTGATCGTTTTCTTTAACTGTTTTATTTCTAAAGAAAAGGCGTCGTTTTCTTCTTTTAGCCTCGCGTTCTCGGCCTTCAATGCTTCCAGTTCACGGTTGGCGCCCTCGTGGTCCGTGTTCAGGTCTCGGAGTTCTTTTTTCAAGCCGGCGATGCGTTCTTTGAGTTGGGCGATGAGGCTGTTCGCATCTTCCAGGATGTTTGCCAATGCATTTTTGTGAAAGCCGAAGAACGCCGACCGTCCCAATTGAAACATGGGCTCGCCGCCGAGGTCGTCGACTGTAATGGTGCCGAAATCGATCTTGTCCGGTCCGATGGTCTCGGGAACTTCCGCAACCAGCCGTTCCTTTTGTTTACGGCTGTCCAGGACCCGGATTTGCACGCTGGGAATAACTGGGAGGGTGCGCTTGCCCTGCCATACACCACGGATCGAGCCGGAACCTTTATTGCTTAGTCTGGTTCGTCCCAGCTCCAATTCAGTCAGGTTTTTTCCATCGACATATCGCACAACGGCCTTGACCGTGGCGCCGCTGAGGGGATTTCCGCCGGTATCCACAAGGGTCATGTTTATTCTGATGGGAAATTTCAAGATCTCTTCTCCCGGGTCGGCTTAAGGTTCCAATTTCACAATCAGCGTTTCCGTGAGGTTAACCGCATCGATAATTAAAGAAATGTTCACGCCCATGGGTTCGCCGGGTGACAAGACCAGGGTGGTGGCCGCGATTCCTTGCTCATTGGTCTTCACGATACCGTCCTGGAGTTGGGTAGCGGGTTTCAACCCGGTAATGACGACATTGTCC
>JAAUYB010075261.1_pt1 | contig 30346 bp, 29 predicted proteins | sample 7278071 | NCBI WGS metagenome assembly JAAUYB01 (sample SAMN14350121, study PRJNA611818) | marine sediment metagenome | isolation source: surface marine sediment (1.8m) | place: French Polynesia: Moorea | collected 2018-08 | reverse complement strand
GTTCATAACTTTTTGTATGGAAACTGACAATATGGAATAAGAAGGGTCCCTGAGTATGGAAATCGAAGGGATACCGTGCCCCCCTTCCCAATAGCCCTAGCTGATATTACTTGCTATACGAAGACAAAACAAATGGGCCGTAAAAAGAAGGGGGTTGGCAGGGCCTTCCCTCTCCCTCACTCCCCTCTTTGTCCTGCTAACGATTGTCCTTTCTCTCACATTGTTGGCCATCAGGTTCTAATTGTAATATGTAACCGGAAAAGAATTGGTAAGAACAGGGGGAGGAAAAGTTGGAGGAAAAAGTTTTTTGAAGGGGGAATTTGGAAAAAAATCCTTAAGATTCCCCACGAAAGCAGAGCGAGAGTTCGAAAAAAACAATTCAGGCCTTGCGTAACTCAGACAGAAAGAGGCCCTTTTGCTTATAAAACTGCAATACTGTGCTGGGAAGGAGAGAGAGAGAGAGAGAACGGATACGAAGAACGAATGCCCTCCATAATTCGGGGCCTCCTCGACGCATATCTCTGTGTGTATACAGGCTGTATTTGTCTCTAGTGCTCACGGCGCCTCCCTCCACCCCACAATATATCCCGTCTATATCTTGGACCTCCACATGCACCACGTACGTGAAACAGCGACGCAGTCATTTTTTTACACATATTCTCGATATCTGCCTTGTTCTAGACTTGAGCTGGACATTACCGCAAAAAAGGTAATTTTAATTTTAATTGACCCTTTCAAGGGGGCGGGATATAGCCCAAAGAATTCTTCATAGCCTCTTCTCGCTTTCTGGGCAGTTTTTTGGGGGGGCGGGGAGGATGATAAATGGGGGGCGAAAACAAGACAGAAGTGGAGTACCTGTTTTGGTCCTTATTGGCATGCCCAAAGGTTGTAATTTTCCTTTGCTGCAAAAGTAAATCACAAGAGTACAAGATTTTTTTTGATGTGCTTCATGGGTATACCCGTACCGACGTTGAAGAAGGGTGTGGGAGGGAACACACGTGTTTGGTCTTGGTGCATGCCAGGAAACATTATGGGGAATTCAAAGGGGGGGGGGGAGAATAAGAATATTGGGCAAATTTCGATGTATCAGTCCTTCTGGGGTTTACATAACTTGAGCAAACCAATGTCGACCCTCTCAGAGCGCGGAGTCAATGGATTTGGACGTACGTACGATAGACTTTAGACACAACAACAGGACGGTTCAATCGACACTGAGACGTTTTATATAATTTGGATAGTATTATGGCACACTTGTCCCTTCAAACAAAATACGGTTTAACTCTTTCTTCTCAGCGTTCGTGGGGGGGTGGAATCGAGAGGGCAAATCACATTGAGCGTTTCACTTATTCATCACCAGGCAGTTTGCACTTGCTGCACTTGCTTTACACAGTCGCTAATCGCTATATATATGCTTCTACAAAGAGCTCACAATAAACACGATATTCCAGACTTGAGGGTAAACACCGGGCAAGGGTTGGGATATAATCGCTACATAGTCAAGGGTGGTCACACCGATAAAGATATTCCTTACTTTTGACAAGAAAGCTAAACAGTCTTCTCTCCGTGCGTAGCATATGCACTATTTTGCGGTATTTATGCCTCTTTTTTTGATATTCTTTTTCTCCAAAAGCCTAATCTGAGGCCGCAGCCGCAGCCGCCGCAGCCTCGTCCGCCAAGAGAGCCCTTGCCGTAGGCTGCGGGGCGGCCGCGGCGGCTGCGGCCGCGGCGGGTGCCTCGCCGCCCGAGGACGACCCCTCCAACGCCCCCTTCTCGTGGATGGCCTCCACGGCCTCGGTGGTGAAGGACCTGCAAAAAGATGTGCGAAATAGCCTTTATAGCATTTCCTGGCGATTTGGTAGAATAAGCAAGAAGCTGGCGACTTTTGTTCATCGATCTATTGTAGCTTGAATTACGCCTCTTGTACTAATATATAGTGACATTTTGGACGACTGTCCTCATCACTGACCTGCTCATGTTGATCTGGCTGAGCTCCCTCAGATCTGCCACGCTGGCGAGGACCTTGTTGAACACGATGACCGCCCGCTTCCTCATCCCGGGGCCGCACTCGCTCTTGATCCGCTTCTCCATCAGTTCGCGGAGGCCGTTCTGAACGAGGGAAACCGATTGTATTGGAAATTGCATACGTAGATCGATTCAAAAATTAAAAGGTGGGAGTGGCAGAACATAACCACTCCTCCCGACATCGCATGGGAAAAGCGATAGCAGCAAAAGTCGTCTACGAACAAAAAATTCAGAGTAGCAGAACCTAACGTTTTTGCCGCCGCCTGAATAAATTTCATAGATATTAATTAAAAAAACACAGAAAATAAAGTTGAGCAGGCGTAATTGTGGCCTCACAGGCGGACGAATTTTTATGGATTAAAGGAACAATAGGTGGAGAATATCATATGTGAAGCCTTTCAAAAGAGTTAAAATATTGTTCCCGGCAAAGTGAAAGCTGCTCCGCATTTTTTGCAGTACGTCGCTTCGCATTGCCGACTAAAATCCCGGCGGCACTTGTGTCGAAATGTTGTTGTCGGGAGAGGGAGGGAAAGGGTATCATCAGCAAAATGTTCGCAGCCAAAAAAAAAAAGTTTGCTAGACAAATTACGTGGGAGAAAATAGCGCATCCCCACTATAGAGCCTAGTTTTGCCCGTCACTCCGAACATTTTTCGTGCGCTATTTTGTGCTCCGCAAGAGGGCGCGCGTCACCTGTATCTTGTGAATCTGCGCCATCCACTTGGCCTCGTGTCCGTCCTCGGGCTCGTCCGGGAGGGCGTCGGTGGCGAACAGGGCCATGAACGAGATGAGCTTCATCAGCTGGGGATTGCGCGTCACCACCGCCCCCACCCGGGCCATCAGCATCTGGAACCTGAAAAAAAAAACGATAGTACGGTGACGCACGGGGTTACTCTTTTTTTTGCAGAGAAAAAATATGGGAGTGAAAATACGTAGCAGGAGGTCGCGCAAGAGGGGCGCAAGTGTGGGTGAAAAGGCGCTACAAAATTTTTATATTGCCGAGTCTCGTGCGCAAGTGCTTTTTTGAAAATGGGAATTGTCGGTTGTCCCGTCTGCTTTTTTTGCTTGCACATGTTGAGCCTTACCCAAAAGATTTTCTAACAAAAAATCTCCTCTCTATAACACCAAGAGATTTAACCTACCTCTCTTCCCTGGCCTTGTCCTCTAGTTTCTGAATGGAGTTGAACTTTTCGTAGTCGATCCTCTTGAAGTTCGACCCTGTGTTTGAGCGGATGGTCTCCATGATCTGCTTGCCGAGCTCGAGGTCCTGGTGCCCCATGGAGTGCATGATCTGGTCGAATCCCTTGGCCTGGCCCTGAAAGAACAGCGCGCCCTGCAGCAGCACCATCAGGTCGGCGTTGTGCCTGAGCAGCGTCTTCTGGTGCCTGTGCGGGAGCGCGGCGAAGGCGTCGCTGCCCTTGGCCACCTTGGAGACGCGCTCCACCATGAGGCGGTAGGCGGCGATGGAGGAGGCGGCCGAGAGCGGCACGCCGCACAGCGAGGAGAGGATGATCTCCTTCAGCAGGTGGGCGCCGAAGGGGACCGAGTTGTACTGGTTGTCGTAGGCGTCGCTCATGCGGGTCATGATGGTGCCGCTCAGGTCGACGGGGACGAGCTCGGCGGGGAGGAGGACTGCGTCGGCCGGGGGGAGCGGGAGAGACGCGGCGGAGCAGGAGGAAGAGGAGGAAGACTTGGGGCGCTCGGCCTCGTCGGCGTCGGCGTTGGTGTCGGCGGGCGTGGCTCTGTCGGGCGGAGAGCTGCGATGAGAAGTGCTAGGCCCGGGAGAAGGTGCCACGTCTTGGTGGCGGGGAGGAGGGATTGGTTCTTGCATTCTTCTCTCTTCCTCCAGTTGTTGTTGCTGCTGCTGCTCCTGTAGTTGCTGCTGCCGCTGCAGCCGCCTTTGTCTCCGCTCCTCCTCCTCCTGCTCAATCTTGACCCTCCTCTCCCTGTCCTCCTCCTGCTCCTGCCGGCGTAGGCTGGCCAAGAGCTCGTGTGCCTGCTCGAAGTCGTCGTCGGAGGGGTCGCCGCTGTTGAGGGGCAGGAGAAAGGGCCGCCCTCCGCCTCTCTCTGTGGACGGAGAGGGGTTTGGCCCGAGGGAAGAAGGAGGCGGGGGCGGGGGTAACTGTCGCTCCTGCTGCTGCTGTATCTCATCGTCGTCGTCGAGCACCTCCCGCTTGACCACGATGTCCAGGCCCGCCGCCGCCATGGCGCCTCCACCTCCCATGGGGTCCATGTGGCCCGCCCTCTCCCCCATATAGTAGCCGTTCGGGATACCCTGGCCTCCTCCTCCTCCTCCTCCTCCTCCATTGTTTCCCCTCGCCGCACTGGGATCGTCCGCCGAGTCGGACCTCCTCCTGAACCTCCTCTGCCGCTCCACCTTGCTGAGCACCCAGCCCGGCTTCATGCCGACGGCCAGGCAGCGCTCGAAGCGGCACTTCTGGCAGTGCTTCCTGGACTGCACGCCGATCTCGCAGTTGTTGCTGGCCCTGCAGATGAACTCCCTGGCCACGTCGTTCTGGATGGCGCGCCGGAAGAAGGCCTTGCAGGAGAAGCAGGTGATGGCGCCGTAGTGCATGTGCTTGGCGGCGGGCTCGGCGCAGATGCGGCACTTCTCCGTCGTCGCCACGGAGGAGTAGGTCTTCTTCTTGGCCGGCGGCTGCTTGGAGGAGGAGGGGGAGGAGGAGGAGGCCGCGGCGGCGGAAGGGGACGAGGGAGAGCTGGGGCCATCCTCAGGCGAACCCCCGCCAGACGAGCGGTTGCGTTTTCTGTCGGAGAAAGAGGACGCCATCAAATATTCAATTATTGGAGAAAGAAAGTTGTTGACCTTCAGAAAGTCGCCCTTGGTACAATTTGCTAGTACAAAGAATTTAACCGGATCTAAGCGTAAATGGACGAATTGAAGTAGCACCATTGCGGTACGCTATACCTTGACTGCTGCTTCAAGAACGCGCTGAGCGGGCTGTCGGAGTCGTCGGCCAGCCTCATCCTGACCAGGGTGTCTAGCGCGTCGGGCGAGGCTCCGGCCAGGAGCACGGACTGCTGCTGCTTGCAAGCCTCTATCTTGGCCTGTAGCTCCTGAAGCTTCTTCAGTCGCTGCATATCGTTTGCAGGGCTGACGTCGCCTAACTGTCGTTGTTGCTCCTCTTCCTCCTCCTCCTGGTGTTGTTGCTGGTGTTGTTGTTGCTGGTGGTGTTGTTGCTGCTGTGTGCCTCGTGATCTGCCGTGCCGAGATGAGGACGATGCCATCATGGACGAAGACTGCAACAAGGCGGGAGGCGGCGAATTCGCAGGAGCCTGCGCGGTTTGAGGTAGATTTTGTTGCTGGCGAGGTAAGTGTTGCTGTAGCTGCTGCTGATGGTGCTGAGACTGCAGAAGGGGCTGTCGCCTTTGTTCCTGGTGCTGCTGGTGGAAGTGGCCGTGGTAGGGCCCCCCACTCCCCATTATGCTGACCTGTGACAGAGGGTGGAAGGGGTTGGAGGAGGAACCTTGTCCGTATAGTGGCGCCCCTGTTGCTGCCGCTGCTGCTGCCGGAACCGAAGACAGCGAAGATAATTGACCATGCAGCCCAAAGAGGTTCCTTTCCCCGGTGCCGCCTACGCCGCCTACGGAGGAGCCGGAGGCATGGTTGGAGAGGGCGCCTGCCAGGCTGGAACGAGGAAGACCCTGCTCCTCTTGCAGCCGCAGGTGCTGGTGATGCTGCTGCTGCTGCTGGGTGCGTTGAGAGGGATACGAGGTGGGGAACATTGACATGCTTTCTTTGCGGTTCTGCCTCCTTGGCTGCCTCGGCTCTTCCAGATCTTTTCGCTCGCGTTGCTGCTGGTGCAATAGTAATTGCTGCTGCAGTAGCTGTTGCTGCTGTTGCTCCTGCAGCTTTTGTTGAAATGTCCTATGCTGCTCCTGCTGCCGTTGCAGCTTCCTTTGCAGGATCACGTTTTGTTGTTCTTGCTGTTCTTGCAGCTTCCTTTGCAGAATTATGTTCTGCTGTTCTTGCTCCCGTTGCAGCTTCCTTTGCAGAATTACGTTCTGCTGTTCCTGCTCTTGCTGTTGCTGTAGTTGCTGTAGTAGCAGTTCTTGCTGTTGCAGAATGAACTGTTGCTGCTGTTGCTGTTGCTGTTGTTGTTGTTGTTGTTGCTGTTGTTGCTGCTGCTGCTGCTGCTGCTGCTGCTGCTGCTGCTGTTGTTGTTGTTGTTGTTGTTGTTGTTGTTGCTGCTGCTGCTGCTGCTGCTGCTGTCCGATTTGCTGAAGATTTCCCCCCGATCCCTGCAGCAAGCAGGAAAGAGAATTCTGCACAGCACTGGAGCTGGAGCTCTTAAACAGTCCACTAACACTGCCACCACCTCCCACTTGTCTCTGAGTCTGACTTCCAACGGCACTCCCGACACCGCCGCCGCCGCCGCCAGCGCCGCTGCTGGACCCGAAGGAGAGTAGGCCAAAGTCGTGGTTCGAGTGCGGGTCCTGCTGCCCTTCTCCGCGGCCCGCCGCCTGCTGCTTCTCCTCTTCCGTGGCCTGCCAGGCGTCCAGCAGGGAGAAGATGTAATCTGCAAAGATTTCGAGGTATTGATCTCTCAACTCAATGTACTGCGCTGCATTTCTTGAGAATTGCTATTGGAGGGCGACTTTTCGCTTGCGCACTTCCTACGCGCCCGCATTAGAACGTCCGTGTTCCCAACCTTGCTAACCAGCTCTCCTTTTCGCACCGGACGATAAAAAAGAACCTGTTTTCCCTTCGCCCTCGATCGACGTCTCCTCACCTAGATCCTTCTCTTGCGCAGCCTGACTGCCTTCGCCGCCTCCAAGTCCGCCGCCGCCGCCTCCTCCTTCACCGTCTCCTTCTGCCGACATCTATAGCGACGCTCCGACCTCCCGCGACCGCCGGAGGCAGCGGAAGCATTTGGGGTCCTTACAGTTCGGTGTTTCTTCCGCACTGCCTCTGCTCGAGAGAGGTCCGTCCCTCTTCCTCCTCCTCCTCAGACTCTGAGTCCTTTTCTACACGTATTTTCTCCGGAGTACTATGCCTCTGACCAGCACAGCAGCGCTTGCAGTCGAGGCGGCGGCAGGCCCGCCGGGCGGGGGAGGATGAGAGAGAGAAGCGAGAGAGTGAGGCAGCCGACTGTCTGGCTCAGCCAGCCAGGCCTCGAAGCCTCGGCCTCCACAGAGGGCAGCAACAGAGCCTCGCTCTCTCTCTCCCCGGTCGAGGCCGCCCTCCCTTTCCTCAAGTCCAACTCTCTGCTCCTCTCTGCCTGGGTGTCTGCTTCACGAATCCTACGTACAGAGCAGGTAGGGAGGTAGGGGGAGGAGGAGGGACGAAAGTACGGTTTACGAAACGACGGAGGAGGAGGAGGAGGACGCAGCAAAGCAACAGCGCGCAAGCACTTTTTTCCCACCTCTCTATACGTATCTGCCTTTCCTCCCCCGACTTCCTCGGCGCAAAACTTGGGGAGGAGGGCGCTTCTCTCGCCCGATCGCTGCTGCCTCGATCGCAGGAGGGATAATAGCCCAGGTCCTCCGTCGTCAGAGTCGAGATGGCAAGTGTTCCATCCCAACTCACTACTCCGTATGTACGTGCGCGTCTCCGCTCCGTCCTCCTCGCCTCACTCGCCGCGGGCGTGCCAAGCGCGGCATTACGCTTACGTCACACCTTGTACGTAGTACAGAGCATTGTACATTGGTGTTGAACCGAAGCGTGTACAGCTTCCGCGACGCGGTTTCCTGTTCGCGTGGTGGTGTAGCTACGGTACATATTTTTTACGAGGAAGGTGCTTCAAAAAAACCGGTGTGCGTTCTTGTTTTGTTGAATCCCTCTCCCGCAAACCAATGTACGGATAGCCTTTCATCGTACTTCGCTTGTTTTTTTATCTGCGGCGCAGCCGACAGATCAGGGAGAGGAAAGTGTTGTTCTTGTTGTTGTTGTTGGGCGGGGACCATTTTCAAATGTCCCATGTACAGTTTTTTGAGGTGTGAGAAGCAAAAACTTTTTCCTTTTTTCTCAAAAAGTCTTTTCCTTTTCACACCCCTTCTCAAAACATTTCCCATGAACATTTATTTGAGGTGTGAAAAGCAAAAACTTTTTTTCCTTTTTTCTCAAAAAGTCTTTTCCTTTTCACACCCCTTCTCAAAATATTTCCCCTAAACAGTTATTTGAGGTGTGAGAAGCAAAAACTTTTTTCTGTTTTTCTCAAAAAGTCTTTCCCTTTTCACACCCCTGTTTTGTAGGAATTACAACTAGAACTGTTGCAAACGCCGCAGATCAGTGAAAGGATCCCTTTCTTGTTTGTGGTTGCTCACTGTACGTAGAAAGCTGGAGCTAGCAAAACCTTTAGTCAAGGAGCCCTTCGCAAAGACTTGACTGTGAGACTATATATTGATCGAAATGTCATCTTCATACTTATCAGTTGGTAAAAAAGAACACAGCTGTGAAGACGTTTCTACCCAGGGATGCAGTCTACTTTCGTACGACGCTACTAGTTGTTTGCATTGTCTAAACTACACACACTTTCGAACGAACTGTCTTACACCTACACCTGTCTTTTTGTAAGAAACCCTGGATCATGGACGGTTTCACAGCATTAGAAGAAGAAACCAGCTCAGACGTTATATCCAAACGTAATCAGAAACCTACTAAAAGCAGATTCAATTCTAGCGGCCTAAGAACGCCATCCAGGCGGAGGCGGTGGCTCAAGTGGACTCCGATGACAACGGCGGGCATCAAAAACACTTGGCAAACTGCGTGCACTTGCCTAAGTCTTCGTCGCGCTCCTCCTCTTTGTCGCGTTTTTGGGCGACTTCGCCCTGCTGACGTTGCTGTTGCTGCTGCGACTGGAGTCTATACTCTTGTTGCTGCTGCTGTTGTTGCTGCAGCTGGAGCCTATGTTCTTGTTGTTGTTGCTGCTGCTGCTGCTGTCTTTCGAGGTCCTTCTGCCCCTGCTCCTCCTCCCTCCTCCTCCTGTTCCCAAAGAGCCATCCGGATCTCATGGGGCATCTGTTCTCCCTCCTCCGCCCGCCGCCAGCGCAAAACACTCCTCCTCCTCCGGTTTCAAGTAGTCACTTGATGCTGCTGTCACTTGATCGCACTCTATGTTTTTGAGGGATTCGGGGTGCTCCCTTTCCCAAAAAAGAATAATGTCGCAAAAAAAACCTCTCTAGCTTGATTCTTCCTTGCCGATTCCGCGATCCCGGGCGAACTGCCGGTGGTGGTGGCGGAGGCGGAGGCGGGGAACAGGTTCTCTCCCAGCCCAATTCTCTCTCGCACACACTCTCTCTGACGGGGTTTTTGCAGCGGGCGACGTTGGCTCCGAAGCGCTCAGAACCCCCCGCGGCCTTTTCTCCTTCTCCTCTCCCTATTTTTTCTCTATTTCGAGAGCGTACCGGTATATGAGGTGCAAAAGAGAGAAGGGAGACGAGAGAGACAGGGATGCACGCATGGGCACCATTTTTAAAGCTACCCGCCACCACTTTCGCAGACTGTTCATAACGATTGCAATAGTAGCTCGCGAATACGTGCCTATGTACCATGAGCACAGGACAGGTATCAGTGCAGTGTACAATGCATAGATTGGACGACGATTCTCCTCGCTCCCCTAAAAAACTAGCTGCAATTTTGCAGATCTCGAAAATTCCAGTGTAGGAAACGTGGCAAGGGGAGGCTCCTGAAAAAAAAGCAGGTACAAAAAGTGAACACGAACTCAGTTCAGGCTTATAGCAAAATCCTCTTTTGACAATATTTGTGTCTGGGACAAACAATATCCACGGAAACCCTGAAAAAAAAGCTGCTCAAAGCGCTCTTCAACTTTCAGCGGGGAACGAAAAAACCTCCTCTTCGCCCTACCGTGCCGCAGTCTCAAGGGAGGGAAGAAATGGTACAGCGGGAGCTACGGAGGCGGAGGGGGCCTCATCTTACGGAAAGATGTAGGATGCTAAGAGACATTTCAATACTGAAGAGGGATGTAGGTCCAACGTACGTACAATACTGTACCGGTATAGGCACGGAACGTCATTCCACTGGCATGCAGATGCAGTACAGTATACAGTACTGCCTGCAGCACGTTCGGTCAGGCAGGTTGGACAATAAAAACAAGGATGCGACTTACAACTTTGATCTCCGGCCTTGAAAATGGTGCTCCATCCTTGCGTAGCAGCAATGTCAACTTTTTCTTTATTGTGTGTCTGTATGGTCTTTGCTACGGAAATAAAATGTACACAGGGTACGTGCTACAAAGTACGCTCGGGCAGCTAAGTTTCCAAGTTCCTAATCCATGTCAGGCTGCAAAAACCTAGGTAATAGCTAGTTTTTGCTCCTTTTAATCTCAGGAGCTTTTTCCCCTTCACTCACAGTATAACTCACGGTATAACATATAATACTAAGAGAACCATTGTGAGGGAACATGTCATTTTGCACGGACTAAAAAATACTCTCGCCCTTCCCAAGTGGATACAAGTCCTAACGCTTTCTCCTCTTCTACGTTAGTCGATGACCTTTCCCTACGTATTCATGGGCACCTTTACCTCCAACCAAAAAGCAATTAATGCACCATTTAGTAAAGAAATACACGTGTAGCGAGCGAATGACATGAGGGGTATATAAAAAAGGACGCGTTTTCATGTTCCCATAGCAGTGTCAGTGGGTCCTATAGGGCTCCAATACTAATGATAGCATTTTTTCTATATCCGCCAAAGCGAAGGTCGCCACGCCCAGCTCCTCACTGACCTCTCCTCCCGCAGAGGTGGAATATCGACCAGGTGACGCCATCAAAAAATTAATTTTACCAGTCGCTAATTTTACGCATGACTGACTTTTTAATTCCTCCAAGACTTTGTCGGCGTCCTGCGACCTGAAGTCGACAAGGGCAAGACGCCAAAGAGATAAATGGGAGGGAGCAAGATAGAGAGAGCCATAGATTCACGTGAGATCAATGAGCAAATTGGCAAGAAGAGGGTTTTGCGAGGGGGGGGGGAGTCTCAAAAAGACCTTAAGCTGCATTCGTATTTCGTACTAAAGAAGGAAAAAGCGAGTTCGTCTTCTAGTCACTATGCATGGCGATGGCATTCCGAGCTTCGCCTGAAATTCCTTCCTTTCCACTGTACACTGTAGTACACTACACCCCTCCCTCTTATTACTGTCTGTCGGACGGACCCAAAATTTTAATAGGAATTATATCACGAAAGGCCTCTCCTTCATCTTTGTAGGCGGTAATAGCATGCAAGCAGAACCTACCCCATCAAGATAATGCTGTGTTACGAGAGAGTCACCTAACTTGGCACTTCGAAAATTCAAAAAACTAGAGAAGCTGGCTCTTAATTAAATATTACAGCAATTAAATACTTCAATGACACTAAGGGCTGAGTGCACATAGTGTTATAGTACATTTTATATAATTATAAAAACAATTTCGGGTATTTTCCGTCTTGTACCACGAGGGCGAGAGGGGAGAAGAACCACGTACTTATTTTTGTGCGAGAGCACCTCCTAGCTTTTTTTTTGCTTCCTGTGGGGCTCTCCGGAACCACAGTCCTTCGGCCCCAACTTTGCCTTCTTCAGGGAAGCCCTTGCCATTCTTTGACTTTTGGCGGGGTATGGGGATGGATTTTGGGCTCCAAACTGGCCGAAAGTTGGTGGGGCGGCACCGGGATTTGAACCCCGGACCTCCTGCATGAGAGTCAGGAGTGCTAGCCATAGCTTATATCTTTCATGACTAAAGATGGGAGAGAGCACTTCCTAGCTCTTACTTTCAGAAGAAAAAATTGGCAAATTTCGGTATTGAGGCCAATTATGTATGATTTTGCGCTGTCAAACAGACAGTGAAAGTTTGCAAACATCTCATTTCGCGTTTCTCTCCCAAACAAGTGCCTTTCCGTAGTTTGCACGGCACATTTTTAGTCGAAAGCCCAAGATAGACGTATGTTAAGTATCTTGCTCTACATTTTCACGGAACATTTCATATTCTTGTGTCTCTCTTTTTAACACATCGTTGAAAAATATCCCACTGGTTCCTTTGAGTCCACAAAATTTGGCGGTTTTGGGCTGAATCAAGAAATTTTTGGACTTTATGTAGTAAAAATGTCAAAAAAATTATAAAAATAGCCAATATTTTGGAAAAACATGTTGATACATATTTTTTAAAAAAGTAAACCTACCCTGAAACATCCAAAAATGCAATAAAAAAATTGACTTTTTGGGTTTGGCGGAATTTGGCGGTGAAAATTGTCCAACTAAGCGGAATTTGACTTTTTAGACCTGGCCACCCTGGCGGAACCCGTGACTTATTTTCCGTCGCCCGTAAAATAATGACAGTCTGCTTTTATATGCTGATGCTGACGAACAAGCTGCGGATATTTCCCCCGGGTAGGCCGCCACATTTACTCAGTTCTCTCCTGATCGTATATTGTTTCCTGTGCCAGCAAGGATGTATGTATTTTCAAAAGGAAAAAAACCACTTTGTGACAGAGTTATAGAGCTACAGCTACCGGCAATGATTCCGAAATCGCATTAAAAAGATCACACTCTCCTGCACGCATACGGCACACTCGCTTTCCCATCGTCGGAACGCATACAGTACACCCCCGAGCGTCCGAAGTTATCGCTTAGTTCCACGCAAAAACGACACAGTGCTCTCACAAAAAATCACAGATATGCGGGAAAAACATTTCCTCTCCTTAAGCGTCGTTGTACATGCCGTCGATGAGGAAGTCGTTCATCCTCCTGTACTCCCGCCTCCGCTTGACGGCGTCCAGCCGCTTGAAGAGGAGGAAGCCGAGGGCGGACAGCAGGAGGAGGCCGAAGACGGCGCCCACCACCAGGGAGGTGCCGGGCCGAGACATGGCGGCAACGGCATCTCTGCTGGTCATGCCCGGCACTTTTGAGGAAGGCGGTAGAGTGGGCTGCCGCTCGGTGGTCGTGGTGGCCACCGGCTTGGGCCTGGGGACCTCGGCGCTGTGAAAGGAGGGCCGGTGGCGGCCGCGCGGGGGCAGCGACGGCGGCGGCGGCGGCGGGGGCGGCGGCCGGTGGCGGCGCGGGGATGGGAAGGCCGGTCCAAGGTCGCCGCCGGGCGGGGGGGTGGGTGGGCCGGCATAGGAGGAGTCGGGGTGGAAGTGGGGCAGCGGGGAGGTGGTGGTCGTCTCTTCGACTTTGTCCGTTGATGCTGGTGTTGTTGTTGTTGTTGTTGGAGTGAGGTCCTCCACTCCCTTCTTGGCGACAACGCTGTCCCCGTCGTGCTCGTCCGCCCCTTTCTTAGGAACGACGCTGGGACCGCCCTCGTCTTCATCCTTTTCCTTCACTCCCTTCTTTGGCACAACAGTAGGATTGTCGTCCTCGTCCACACCTTTCTTTGGCACCACGGTGGGTTTCTTGTCGTCTTCGTCCACTCCCTTCTTGGCCACGACGGTCGGCTTCTTGTCTATGTCTTCCACCCCTTTTTTCGGGACCACTGTGGGCTTGTCGTCCGTGTCCTCCACCCCCTTCTTCGGCACTATCTTTGACTTCTTTCCCTCCTCTTCCTCCCCGGCTCCGTCCTCACCCTCCGCCTCCTTCTTGGGGAGGGCGGAAGGGGCCGACGATGCCTCGGTCGTGCTGGAGGTGGTAGGAGTGGAATCGCCGTCCTCCTCTTTCTTCCCGTCAAAGACTGCCTTCACGTCAGGAGGGTCCTTCTGGCCCCTCGATAGATCTGGGACGGCCTCGCCAGTGTCGGCGGATTCCTTTGGGGCCTCGGGCGGCTTGCAGTCGGGTTCGATGCAGGGAGGGGTTGGCGTCGGGATCGAGTCCTCATCCTGAAAAAGGCACAAGAAAATTAAACACTCTATGTCTGCAGAAAGCGTCTAATTTTACAAGAATGAGAAAGCTTCTGTAGCCACAGGATGTAATCCGTTCGTGAGATAATGAGCAGGTGGGGTTTTCTACGGCAGGAAATTGAGCGATAGGGAGGGAAGGATTTAGGAGGCGGTTCATCCCAACGAATAATGGTTTCGTTACGAGGGGAAGAGCTTTTTTTAAGTGCGAGGTTTCCGTCACGATCAGACAGGTAGGTACGATCATAGCAATTTCCAGCCTTCTATTCTACTGTTCATACGTACGTGAGATGCTCGTGAAAGCGTTTTATCCCTCGCTCGACTTGAGTCCGAAAGCCTTCAAATTCAATAAAAGCTTCCAGGAGACCACGGGTCTGCCACATCTCCCCTTTCCACATATTTTTGTTCGAAAAATCGACACGTGATAGCTCTCATACTGTTTGATAAATCCATACTCGAGGAGAAAACGGTAAACGGCGAATTTTCCTTGTCCATTTACGATGCTGTACGGTACGAACTGTGCAACACCAGCAGCTACTTCGCCACGCTCAGAGCTGAAACATTCCACCTTTTTCGAAAGTTTAAAACTAAAATTTACCTGCTGGTGATCCACAACCGCGCCCTTCTCTTGACGAAGGAGGAGGTCCCCGTTCAACGGCTTCTGGGGCAGCGCGACCACCGCCGACGCCGACGCCAACAGCAGGACGAAGCTACGCAGCTCCATGGCTGCAAAAACCCGATGCTGAGCGCTTCTTTCGTCAAAGGAGCTGTTGTTGCTGGTCTAGGTAATGTCCAGCATGCTACCGCAAAGGGAAAGAATTATTTTTTCCTTCCTGCAGTAGAGTAGTGCAAGTAGAACTTCTCTGGTAGCAAGAAAAGAGGAAAGAGTTTTCTTAGAATTTGATGCCCTTGTGGAGTGAAGGGTGGGGGGGACTGCTGGCTCTGGCGCACAGTGGAAAACGCGTTCCTTTTCCTTCGACAGCAGCCAGAGCGATCCCAGGCAGCGTTGGAAGCGGAGGTGCCTCCACCTCCACCACCACCACCACAAGGGCCTGCACAGAGCCTCTGTCCCAATCCACCTGCATGCGGACGTGGAAAAAAGGAGCGACCGAGGAGGCAAGAAGACGTTGGCGGAGGAAGCAGGAACGAACGCTGGCAGGGCGAGGTGGGGGGGGGGGGGGAGATGTAACGTGTTGCTGGGTGATCGTATGTGGAGGAGGATATGGACTCACTTTCATAGAGTACAAACTACAAAGGGATTTCCCGCAGAATGATGAAGATGAAGAATTTCCCAGCAGTGAATTATCTGCTACGTACGAACAGGACAGCGACGAATGATTTTTTTCTAAAGTACGAATCGATCGCTAATAGTTCTAAATTAACCCTGGTCTAATATTGGTGCAAAAAAATTGCCTCTACAGTATATAAGTTTGGTTGTTTGCATATCTGTCATGTAATGTTAGTCCTTGTACGTATGCTGCCCAATGTCCATGTTTAGCAAGCTATGAGACTGATGAGGACGATGAGGAGTGATGACGATGCTGTTATTGTCGGTTTGCTGTGCTGTTGCTCAATGAATGCTGATACAGCTTGCTGTTGTTGCGCAAATTATAGCCGACGAAGCTTTCATTAAAAGTCAGAAATACATATCCGGAAATTTTGTAATTTATGTCATGAGAAGAAAAGACCACTAAGACAAATGCCGTCCTTTTCCGGACACCCTTTTTGCGGCATTATTTCCCTCTTCTCCGTTTCTGCGAGGTTTTGTGCCCCCCGCCTTTCTTCCCTCGCAGCCCAACCCAACAAACAGAAACAGATGGAACAGAAAAGAAAGAAGAAAGAGCAGCAAGTGTCAAACTAACTCGGCGTCGGCGTGAGGCTCCGTCGCGAGGCCTCGCACGCCGTGACCTCTGCCCTCTGATAACTCTCTCGTCGTCCTCCGTGACCTCCGCAGCAGCCCTGCGCGGGGTAAGATAAGCCCCAGGCAGGAACAGCGGCGATCAGCGGCGTCCAGGACCCGGCCGTCCGCCATGAAGTCGTCCTCGTCCGCCATGGACACCCTGAACCGCCTGGCGTCCTCGCTGTCGTCCTCGGTGACCTCCACCGTCTTCTCCACGGCCTCGGCCATCAAGGACGTCCTCCCGGGCAACCCGGTCAACCGCGAGTTCGAGGCCCAGGAGCACGTTGCCTCGGCCGGCCCCGGACTCGTCTGGAAGGTGTACTCCGGCTTCAAGAAGTCCACCCGTCAGCCGGCCGCCATCTTCGTGCTGGAGAAGCGCGCCCTGGACAGGTTCGACCGACAGGAGCGGGACATGCTGCTGGACCTCTTCCGCAAGGCCATCTCGCAACTCACCAGGTGAGGTTGGCATATGGAGGGGGTGGGGAAAGGAGTTATGACGTCATCAACAGCCACGCATGATGGACTCGCTGGTGCCGAGGGCTGCAATTTTCATATTGATACAATGCATTATAATACTGGGTTAAAAGCGATAGATTATAATTCCCTGGCCCCTTCGTCCCTTTTCCCCTCCAGATTGCGGCACCCTCAGATCCTGACCGTGCAGCACCCCCTGGAGGAGAGCCGCGACTGCCTGGCCTTCGCCACCGAGCCGGTCTTTGCCAGCCTGGCCAACCTGCTGGGCCGCAGGGACAACCTGCCCTCGCCCCCTCCCCAGGCGGTGCGGGACTACAAGCCCTTCGACGTGGAGATCAAGTACGGTCTTCTGCAGCTCAGCGAGGGGCTACACTTCCTGCACGACTCCGTCAAGATGCTGCACAGGAACCTCTCGCCAGAGTCCATCGTGGTCAACCACCAGGGCGCCTGGAAGATCTTCGGCTTCGACTTCTGCCTGCCCAACTCCGCCCCGGCCAACCAGCCTCCGTCGTGGGTAACCCCTGAGTACAGCCACAACACCCCTGTGGAGGGCTACCCGGACCTGGACTTCCTGGCCCCGGAGTACGCCCTCTCCGACTCCTGCTCGCCGGCCTCGGACATGTTCAGCCTGGGCATGGTGGCCTTCGCCCTCTTCAACTCCAAGCCGCTCTTCTGCAACAGCGGCAACTGGGGCGTCTACAAGAGGAACGCCGGGGAGCTGAAGCAGCTGCGCGAGTCCAACCTCCAGCTCATCCCGCAGGAGCTGAGGGAGTACCTCAAGATGCTGCTGAGCGCCGCCCCCGAGCTCAGGCCCAACGCTGCGCAGCTCTCCAAGATCGGCTACTTTGACGACGTGGGCGTGCGCACCCTCAACAACCTGGACTCGCAGTTCCAGTGGGACAACCTGCAAAAGTCGCAGTTCTACAAGGGCCTCCCGGCAGTCATCCCCAAGCTGCCTCATCGCGTCGCCCTCCACCGAGTCGTCCCATGCCTTGCAAAGGAGTTCGTCAACCCGCACATGGTCCCTTTCGTCCTCCCCTCCGTTCTCCAGATCGCCGAGGAGGCCTCCAAGGAGGACTTTGTCCAGCACGTGCTGCCGGAGCTCAAGCCGGTCATGAAGATCACAGACCCGATACAGGTACCGTCAGCACATTTTTGTCCCACTTCATGGCTGCTGTATTCATTGCGTTCCCTTGGTTTTGGCAGGTGCTGCTGATCTTCATGCAGCGGATGGAGCTGCTGCTGTCCAAGACCCCGCCTGGAGATGTCAAGTCAGACGTGCTGCCCATGATCTACCGAGCCCTGGAGAGCGACGCCGCCCAGATACAAGAACTCTGCCTCTCCATACTCCCCGGATTTGCCGGTGAGGTTTTTTTTTCACGACGAGACAAGTGTGCCGTAAAGGATGTGCTCTGCTTTGATCTCGTGGTTTTTCCTCGCAAGACTATTTTGCTTGAATTTAATCTGAGGGATTTCTGCTTTCCCTTTTCCCTCCCTTGTCTTTTGAATAATGTCGTGGAACCCGACTTTCTGCACCTGCAGGAAAAGGTAACTAATGACCATGCTGCTGAGTTCGCCTTTCCACACATGGGGCTTGTAATTTCTATAGCCGAGGTGATGACTTGACGTTATCTTCTCCTCCTTTCGCAGGCCTTTTAGACTACCAGGCGACGAAGAACGCGGTGCTCCCTCGAATCAAGAAGCTCTGCATATCAACTACTCTTCTCTCCGTCAGGGTCAACTGTCTCATATGCCTTGGTACGTCGAAGAAAAATAATGCGGAGAGAAGTAAATTAGTCTTAATATTTCTGTCTTTTCTTAGGGAAACTACTCACGCATCTGGACAAGTGGCTTGTCATCGACGAAATCCTGCCACTTCTTCAGCAGATCCCGTCCAGGGAGCCCGCGGTCGTCATGGGCATTATAGGTGAGTGGGCCGATGAGTCTTATTGCAATTTTCCATTGGGATCTCAACGATACGGCCCGTGTCGTCCTTTACCTTGACGCCGGTGCCCACTAAAGATCCCAAGATGAAACTCTCCCTCTGATGACTGCGGCTGATCAAAGACTGCCGCCGCAGACAGATACGGGGCGGACAAAATTCACTCTGTTCATATTGTGAGCCAGCAACTTAGTTATTTCAGCGGTATTTGGAAGATTAAATCATTTTCACTCCGTTTTCCTCATATTCCTCCTAAAAGGCATCTACAAACTGGCGCTGGAGGACGACAAGCTGGGCCTGACCAAGGAGGTGATCGCCACCAAGGCGCTGCCATTCCTCTTCCCCCTCAGCATCGAGAACGGCCTGACCCTGAAACAGTACGCCGTGGTGATGGCCCTCATCCGCAACATGATGGACCGGGTGGAGGAGGAGCACAGGGTCAAGCTGGACCAGCTCAACTCTCTCCAGGCCGAGCAGAAGTCGGCACTGCAGGTCAGCATGTCCGAGAGCGCCACGCAGAGGCCGGGGCAGCTGGTGCCGGAGGGTGCCGGGGTCGAAGGAGCCGGTGACATGTTCGCCGGACTGGGTCTGGACGAGTACGTCAAGGGAAAGGAGTCCGCTGGGTCCATCGCCACCGGAATGATGTCCCCGGCCTCCTCGGCCACACCTGCCTTGCCTCCGCAGCCGGGAAGGTCGGTTTCCCCCTCTTCGACCTCGCTGTCGCTGGAGGAGAAGCGGAGGGTCATGCAGCAGTCGGACCAGGCCAGGAGGATGCAGCAGCAGCAGCCCGGTGGGGCCGGCGGCATCATGAGCCCGGCTTCTGCGCCGCAGCAGTCGGGAAAACCCGCCGCCAAGGACCTCACACAGTCGCTCATGGAGAGAAACTTGACTCAGATGAAGCCACAACAACCGCAGCCGCAGTATTCCCTACCGCCCCAGCAGCAGCAGGCGCCGTCGTCGTCTGGGGGTTGGGGTGCCTTTACGGGGACTCAGCAGCAGCCTGGCATGACCATGATGGGCTCTGCTCAGCCGGGGATGTTCCAAGCAACCCCACAGCAGGTGAGGCATTAGACTTGACTATAATTTCTTGGGAATGACATTCTCTCGATTTGCAGGCCAAGCCCGACCTCTCCGCGTTCGACAACCTTCTGTCGATGCCCTCGTCCAACAAGCCTCGCCCCATGGGAGCCGCCATGTCCCAGGCGCAGCAGCCTCCTCCGCAGCCCATGGGGATGATGAGCATGGCGAGGCCGCAACAACAGTCGCCGATGATGGCGCCGACGGCGGCGTCCTCGGTCAAGCCGCTCTCGCAGAACGACATCAACGACCTACTCGGTTGAGAAGTGATTATTTGAATGGCCCTCTAGAAGTATTGAATTTTTTTCATCCCATCTCCCCTTCTTACTTTTATGTGACCGCATTGCAAGTCAAGTTGTTCAATGTACCGGCAGTTTATGACCGCATTTGTTTAAAAAGTTTATGAAGAGAATTTTATATGTGTGAACCAACAACCGCATTTAACGCACAATAAAAACGACTCCATGCGTGCAATTTCGGTTTCTGTTTGTGACTCACGTTTTGTCTTTTTAAAAATCGTGCCAATTTCAACAGGAGGAATATGATAACGAACGTATACAGATTCAGATCCAGGGAAAACAAATAGAGACTCTCTCTTCGAAAACTGCCAGACTACACAACCGCCGAGAGCACTCCCCTTCCTCCTCACAGTCCTCCGCCCTTGGGCTCCACCTTGGCCTTCCGCGCCGTGTCCATGTCGGCCAGCATGGCGAAGCGGGAGTGAGAGACCTCGCCAGTCTTGATCGCGGACATCATCTGCAGGGGAGATGGAAAACACGGTCTAGCAATCTACAGTAGAATAAACGAATAAACGAAGGAGCAGCCGTCCTCACCTGAAGGTACTCTGCCAGTTCGACCTGGCCGTTGTTGTTGGTGTCCAGCTCTCGCAGGATACTAAGGGCAAAATCAAGGAGACTTTCTACTGCAGTATACGAACTGAATGAGCAGCAGCAGCAGGAGCACGAGTTTTCAAAAGTACAGCAGCGGGAGCAGGAACAGCAAAGTAATTCAAATTCCATAAGGGAAACAACCTACTCGTGCATCTCGAGCCCGGAGATCTGGTAGCCGAGAGACTGCAAAAACGGGGAAAAAAGGAGCTGAGGTTAGAAGAATCACCTGGAGGTACTCTTCCACGTTTGCCATGCCATTGTTTGCCAACTGCAACTCCCTCAGGAGGAGGCCCACATCGTGGGGGCGGCTGCCGGGGACATCGGCCTCGGTCTAGGAATAGTGGGCGCCAAGGAGGTACAGGGTATCGTAGGATCGGGAAGGAACGGATTTGGGGAAATGTCTGGCCCAATAAGTAAATGCGGAACGTAAGAACCATCCTTACCTTCAGATGCTGCTTGATGTCGCTGACTGAGACGAAGCCCTTCTTCCCGTGATCCAGCGCGTTGAACCGTTTCACGTACCGGTCGATCTCCTCCTTGCTTAGGCTGATCGGGATGGCCTCGCGGGAAGCCCTGCGAAAAATGTTAAATGCAATTCAAAATACGAGTTATTAAAAACCGTGGGAAAATGCCGTCAGACACTAAATTTGACTTTAAGGTGATACGTCAATACCGTACGTCAGAAAGCTGCTGTGAAAGTCAGGTGGGGAAATGCGAAGGAATGCTTGATGATTAATCGAATTTCGCAGCACGATGAACAGCTAACTCACTTGTTGGCGTCCTTGCCCATCTCCGCCTTGAGGAACTGTATGGCGGCCTGGTGCTGCCGCTCCTTCTCCCTCCCGGACCACCCGAGCTCCTCCGCCATGATGCTGACGATCCTGGGCAGGCTCTCCTCCGCAGCCTGCACGTTGAGGAAGCTCAGCCTGAGGCGCTTGGAGATGACGTCTACGGCGGTGGCGGCGTACTCGTGGCAGGCGTAGCGCACCTCGGCCTCGATGTAGGGGTACTCCTCGTGCAGCCTCCGCCCCACCACGGGCCACCGCTTGCCGGTGATGACGGCGTGCTTGCCCACGCTGAAGGCGCGGTCGCCGTACGTCTCGGCCAGGTGCTGCGCCACCTCGGAGTCTACACCCAAGTCCTGCACCAGCCGGATGAACATGGTGGGCGTCCAGTTGTGCGCTCCCTCCAGCAGCAGCCCGTCCGTGGCCGAGGGCCTCTTGGCGCCCAGCCCCAGCTCCTCCACCGCCCGGTCCACCGTCTCCACCGCCATGGCGCGGTACGTCGTCCACTTGCCCCCGGCGATGGTGACCAGCTTTCCAGGCTCTGAGACGTGCACCACGTGGTTCCTCACCAGGCTCTGGGTGTCGGCCTTGTTGGGATCCTTTACCAGCGGCCTGATACCGGACCAGGCCGAGAGGACGTCGCCGCGGCGGACCTCAATGTCAGGGGTCAGGTAGTTCTTGACCTCGTTGAGGATGAACTGGATGTCCTTCTCCGGCGGCGAGGGCGAGTGGGTGACCTCGCAAGGGGTGTCGGTGGTGCCGGCGATGGTGACGCCCTGCCAGGGCAGGAAGAAGATGACGCGGCCGTCAGAGGTGGCCGGGTCGAGGAGGCCCATGTTGGACGGGGAGTAGTAGCTGGGAAGGATGATGTGGATGCCGGCGGACGGGCACACGATGCCCTTGGCCTCCTGGTTGTCCATCTGGCGGATAGAGTCGGTGAAGGGGCCGGTGGCGTTGATGACGCACTTGGCCTTGGTCACGAACTCCTCGCCGGTCAGCTCGTCCTTTAGCTTGGCGCCGCAGATCTGCATATAATGTAATGTAATTAAAGTCCAGTTTATTATCACCCTACAACAGTTGTTTGTTAAGAGTATTCGCACACCTTTCCCGTGTCGTCCTTGACTAGATCGGTCACCCGGGTGTGATTGGCCAGCGTGGCGCCGAGGCGGGCGGCGGTGATGGCGATCGACAAGCACATGCGGGAGTCGTTGTGAGACCCTGAAATGAGTCGATGCTAATTATTCCTAGCGCGATAGCAGGGGAAAAGTTCAATTCTCACCATCGTAATAAACGATGGCTCCCTTCAGCTTGTCGCTCTTGAGCATGGGGAAGAGCTCGAGTGCCCTCTCCTTGTTTAGGTAGTAGGACGACTTGAGGCACTCATCCCCCGAGACCAGGTCGTAGGCCTTGATTCCAGCCCAGAAGTAGGGCACCTGCCACCACCTGGCAGAGGCAGATAGACCTTTTAGTTATTATTTTGAAACGAGTTTGCACTTCAGTCTCACTTGTAGACCGGCAGCATGATGGGCAGCGGGAAGGAGAGATGCGGCGCGATGTCCAGCAGGTTCGCCCTCTCGTGCAGCGCCTCCTTGACCATCTTGTACTGCTCGTAGTCGGCGGAGAGGATGGCCTTCTGCAGGTAGCGCACCCCGCCGTGGATGAGCTTGGTGCTGCGGGAGGAGGTGCCAGAGGCGAAGTCGTCCAGCTCCACGCAGGCGGTCTTTAGCCCGCGCGTGGCGGCGTCGAGGGCGCACCCGGCCCCGGTGGCGCCCCCGCCGATCACCAGCACGTCGAACTCCTCCGTCTTGAGGCTGTTGAGCATGTCGGAGCGTGGGGCCAGCGGGCGCTTCGGGCGGGGGTTGAGGCCGCGCTTCACGCGGTCTACGTGAAGTTCGGTCCTCTGACAAAAAAACCAAAAATATTTGCGTCAATTGCAACAAAGTTATTGAACAACCCAAAAAAATACCGACGCGATTCCAAGAAGCTTTAACCGATCTAAACAACATTTTCGAAAAAAAAACCCACTTTTTCCTCGTAGACAACCGTTTGCATTTCAGAAACCGTACCCTGGCGTGCCTGTCTTCGGCGAAGAAGAGCTTCTGGACGAGCACCCCGCCGACCACCACCCCAGCCCCCGTCGCTCCCAGCAAGACTTTCTTCACCGGACCCCGCATTCTGCCACAGGAAGGATTTTTGCGCGTTTCCCTGCGTGAAGAAAGAAACATATGTACGTCACTACATGTGAAAGTTTGTAGTGTTTTTTTCCGGTAGTTTTTACCCTCAGGTAGGGCTATATTTCAGGCATGTTTCCGAAATTCAGGTAGTGAAGTTGGAATAAGCGTATCATCGTTGTACTACAGGTGGTAGTAAAAAACTAATACAAAATTTTTCTTGCTACATTAAACACCGCACACAGTATTTACACACAAGCAAGGCCACACCATAAAACGACTGTTCCCCGATCCGCTTATTTATTAGGCCATCATGTTCCTCTTCTGCAGGAGCAGCTCCGCCCTCTTGTTCAGCCTCACTCCCTTGATCTGGTTGACCCTGGTCCCGGCGGCGGCCTTGGACGGCCCCGCGGCGGAGGCCGCGGCTGTGGGCGGCCTCTTGGACGCCGCCGACATCCTCTCCTTCCTCTTCTCTTCCTCAAAGTCCCTCAGCTTCCCCTTGTGCGGCTTGTACGGCAGCCTCTTGGCCAGGCTGGCCTTCAGGTCGAACTTCTTCCCTGGCGTCCCGGCCTGCTCTCCCTGCCCCTGGGCGGCGGTGGTATTGGTGATGTTTCCCAGGACTCGCGGAGACGCTGTGAATGCGAATGGTTGCTGCGTCTTGCCCTCGGACTTGCGGCCGCCAAAATTGAAATTCTTTCGGTCGACTGCCAACGCCGAGGGAACAAAGGCCTTGGCCGGGGACTTGTGCGCCTGCAGCCTCTGCTTCTGCTGCTGCTGGAGCCTGGGCGAGACCCTCCTGGCGGACCCAGGCTGCCCCTTGATGGCCGCCACGGCCCTGTTCATGTCCGCCCTGGTCTCCTCGGCCACCCTGCGGCAGTGCGCCACCGTCTTCTTGATGGACTGGGTGCGCTCCAGCTTCTTGCTGAGGTACACGTCCAGGGAGTCCATCTTGTCGAACTGTTGGGCGTGGAGCTTGGCGAAGTTCGGCGGCCGTTTGCTCACAAACTTGGGGATCATGGTGCCGTTGGGCTTCCTGGCCGCCGCCGTCGGGTCCTTGCCGGGCGTCTTGGGCACCCTCGGCACGGCCGCCGGCTTCTTTGAAGAAGACTTGTTGGTGTGGGGCGTCTTGGCGAAGCGCTTTGTCTTCTGCACGGACCCGGGGGTGCCGGCGAAGCGGGCGCGGAGGGTGCTGTCGCGGGCGGAGGCCCCGGCGCCACGGAGCGAGGACTTGGGCGGCCGGCGGGGGGCGCTCCCCGTGGCGGGGGTCTTGGCGGGGATCTTTTTAGCGGAAGCGGAGGGGGTGACAGTCTTGGCGTTGGAGGGGGTCTTCTGGGCAGATTTGACGGCGGGGGCGGGTCGAAGGGTCCCCCTGGGCGTGGACGCCCTCTTGGCGGGAGTGGACACCTTGGCCTGCTGAGGAGTGGAGGCCTTTGGGGTGCCAGAGGAGGGAGGGGCGTCCTTGGCGATATCTCCTGCAAACTCCACGAATCTCCCGCTCTGTCTGGCCCCCGGCGCGGGGGAGGCGGGGGACTCCCTGGCCAGGGCCTCCACCAGCTGGGCCTTGGGCAGGTTGGCCTTGACCCTGGCCTCCTTGGCCAGGCGCTGCAGGTCGCGGTACTTGAGCGACGCCAGGTGAGACCGGCTCAGCGTCTTGGCAGCGGGAGACATCTTGGAGGCCAAGCTGTCAAACCGGTCTCACCCTTCACACGAGGAAGGAGGGAGGGAAACCGGGACTGGGACACACTTGGATCACCGCCAACAGAGGGAACAAGTGTGCAGCGATGAAGAACCCGCCACAAATGTCCCCAATGTCCTCCGCAGCCTCGAAACACAAGCAGCAGCCTCAACAGGACACGCCAGCGGCCTCCAATCCAACCTCGATCCACCTCTCGCTTTGGGGCCTCCTTTCTTTCTCCTTTTCAGCTGATGTTTTTCAAATTTCCTCTTCCCTTTGCGCGCAACTAGGAAGAAGGAAGAGCGCACAATCTGCCCCCTCCGCCCTCTCGGCCAAAACAGCCATTTCGGCCAAATATGACAGACCAAAGAAGAAGAAAAAGTCTGGGAAAGGGAAGAGAGTGTTTTTCTTGGTTTTATTTGCAAACTTCCATGAAGTCAATTTTGTCGTTGTGGAAATGTTCGATAACCATTTTCTTTTTTTAGTGTGCTAATGTTCCGTATTTAGCTCGATGGAGAGGGTCAAAAACCCAAGTCGGTCTTTTTCTGTCTTTTCTGTTCTTTTCTTTTGGCAGCTGATTGTTCCTCTTCTTCTCTTCTCTTTTCTTGCTCTCCTCGACGGTCGGTCGACCACTCAGCCAAAGAGGAAGGAAGGGAGAGGAGACTCAGCACTCAGGCGAGAAGGCCGAAGGGCAAAAAACAAGAGAACAAACTTGGAGGCCGTTTTGGGAGGACGGAGGAGGAGGAGCACAATTGGAGGCTGTCGTCGTCGGCGGCCAAAAAGTGTCACTCAGTCCGGAAGAAGTGTCCTCGGGGTGAGACTGAGGCTGAAGACCATCCTTGGTGCTGGTGCCCCTCTTGGTGTTTTGGCGGCGCCACGCCTACTCCTGCCTCCAGAGGCCCTCCTGGGTGCTGTGCGGCGGCCTCTTGGCCCACTTCCTCTGGTCCCTCTTGGGGAGTGCCTAAGAAGATCCCGGAGGAGGCTTGACACGGGCGGAAGGACGCAACGAGAAGGTAAGAGGCAGAGAGAGAGAGACCTGCTTGCAAAGAGAATACCACTATCAAAAACCCTAGAGAAACAGGGTCCTGTTCCTGAGGTGCCTTGTCCATATTTCCAAGACGGTGTCCTAAAGGCTCCTTTCCCGGTTGCCCATCTCCCTGCGCGGCGGGGGTCGCACATTGGCCCATAGGAAGAAAGGATTGGGGTGGGGTGGGGTCCTCGTACATAATATCCCACGGTTGAGTTCCTTTATGATCCCAAAGCGGAGTTAGTCAGCGCCTTCTTCAAAGACCACAAAAACACAGGGAAGGCACAGAAAAGATATTGAAATCTAGCGCACTAGTTTAAATGAGGCAGGTGTGTTTTGGTATTTAGTTGGCAATGCTGTCTTTGTTCTAATTCCATGCGGGATAATGATTTTTGCACAGGAAAGAATATTACGGTACTTTGATCATTGACGGCTGACCAAGAAAATGGAGCCCTGCCACCTTCCTCCCGCCCATCACTGCTTGGCTGGCGGCAAAATTGTCCCCATTTGGTCTGGAACACGATGGGGGGACGGTTGAAACTTGGAAGCATTGGGCCATTGGGCGGGTCAGTGCGTGGGCGGGCAACGAAACAGCCCAGGAGGAAGGGGAGGGGGACCGGAAATTTTGGAAGTGCAGACAGCGAGGAAGTCAGAGGAAGAGAAGGGAAGGATACATTCCCGCCCCCGCACGTCAGCCCAACGCAATCCGGTCCCATTGTCTCCTCCCTGTAATGCAATGTTGCTTTGCCCAGTGCCCATTTCCTCCTCCTCCTCCTCTTGATCCGGAATTGTCGCCTCCTACTCCTCCAAAAGAAGCCTCGCTTCACGTCCATTTCATCGCCTCTCATGCCGCGGATGCCTCCGCTCCCCTTTGCTCCGCATTTTCAAGGTCCGGCGGCAGAAGAAGAGGGAGGGAGTAGGAGCGATTGTGGCTGCTGTGGTGGTCCAGAGGAAAGGAATTTCCTTCGCAAATATTACGCACACCACCGCATCTGTTCGCCCCTCCTCCTCCCCTCCAAAACTTCTTGCTGGGAAAACAAGGATTCAATATTCTCATGAGAACAAAAACCTTCTCCTCCTCCGGCGCAAACATCTCAGGCTGTCATGTTTGTTGGTCAAAGCCTTTTGAAGAGTTGCTAGTGGTTGTCCATTCGCGCGGAGGGAAATGCCCCACGATTTCCGCCTCGCTTGTCCCTGCCCTGCGCTCTTGTGTGCCTCCCCCCCCCCCTTTTCCTCCATTCGAGATTATTTTCTTCATTCTTCCATCTAGCGGAAGCACCTCAAGTGCACGGGTTCTGACAAAATCCCTTCTTAGAACCAGGCGAAAGAAGGGGGGCATACGCTCGAACGACGAGGGCCGTCCTCCGCCCTACAAAAACGCCGGTGTCCTCTCCCGCGTGGGGCTTTATTTGAAATATGTATGACCTGTACCACCTGCCATATTGCGCCTAACAAGGTCTTTTTGAATTTCTGGAACGCTCTGTGGCCGGGCCCTTGACATTCAGATTCCCCACCGCCGTCCTCAGCTATAGTCCAGAGCGTTCCGTAAATCAATACTCTCGGCGGAGGGGGGAGGAGTTGGAGGCCAAACTTTCGCTCCGAAGCAGCCAGCCGCCTCTTTTTCCCACACGCGGCGGAGGGTGTTATTTGGGAAAACTTGGGATTTTGCAGAAGTTTTTCCCTCCCCACATCTTGACTTGTGTGCCAATGAGTCGATTAGAGGCGAAAAAACCTCACAGCATAGTGGGCACACACCGCACGCACTTCTTTTGGATGTCCGCCCCTTCGTGCACCAGTAGAAGGCCAAAAGGGCCCGCCCCGCCTCAAACTTTTTTCGGAATGGAAAGTTTCTGATGAGGCAATGACAGCGTGTACCCTAGGTTTGTGTTTTTTTATCTATCTGCACCGTCACCGCGTCTTGTCTTGGTCCGCCTCACCCTTTTGTTTTTGGTCTATCGTTTTCCCGAGAAGGAACTTCTCTCTCTCTTTACCCCCGCCCCCTTTTGATCGATACCTATCATGCCTTGCAGTCTCCTCTTTCCCCCCCTCTCCCCTTCTTTTGCCTTTTGGCTGCGGCATCGTCGTCATACCTGTTTTCCCCATCTCACAGGATTAAAAAAGTAGCGGGACGGACATGCATGTTGGTTGGAAGGTGGGACAGAGAGAATAAATCCACTGCTGCCGACAGTTGTGTGTATTTTCACTCACTCCCAGCAATTACAACAGGATCACGAGGTCCCCCAAGGACGGACGAGAGAACAGAAAAAACGGGGGGGGACACTTGTGGCCCCGAGAATAGACCAGTCCTCTCCCCCTTTTAAAGTGTTTATGTTGGCGGCCCCCGTTGCTTGTCGCTGCGAAAAAAACGGGCAGAGTCATCATTTCCATCATCATCATCATGATCATCATGCTCGGTCCGTCGCCGACGCCGCACAGGCAGGCAGGCATGTTGCTTGCAAGCCTCCCCTCTATAGGGAAAGGAGCTTGGCGGTTCGCCTCCTTGGGAATCATGTGTGGAGGCAGCGGTTTTGCTCCGTCCGTCCGCCGCCTCCAACACACACACGTGCTGTTGGGGCCAAGGCAGCTCTTATGAACAACAGAGTGAGTGGGATCTCCCCCCCCTTTTTCCTCCTCCCCCGTGGAGTGGAAGAAAAAACGGAACTGTCCAGCCTCAACCGCTCCCTCCCTCCTCCCTCCGTCCGTCCGGGCCTGACAGTTCAGTTCTTCTGACGGGATCTGTACCACTGGAAGAAGAAGAGCTGTTGCTTGCTGCTTGTTAGTACGGAGTGTGGGCCTTCCTCCCTCCCTCCCACCTCCCCTTCTGCCTACCTAAACTGTACCTTCTAAGAAGGAGTGTTGGCGGCGGAGAAAAAGCTGTAGTAGCCGAGGAGGGACCGTGCGAAAAAGAACGGCCAAGTTGTTCGCATTGCGTGAGAGAGAAAAGAACGCATTTTTGTGTGAGTGCACCACCTCGCGTTAATTCCTCTCTCCTCGATGGTCGATGCAATCGGCCCTCATCAAAGAACTTGCTCTCTCGGTTCTCCGGCGCAGTTGCCCTTTCGCATCATTCTTCCCAACCCAACCGGAGGCCGAAGTGTATCGATTCTGCGCTGTGTGCGCGCGTTCCCCCTCTTTAATGCCGGGTGGAGGGCTCAAAGTGTTTTGCCATTGCCATCACAAGAGGAGGTAAGGTGCAATTGGGTTGGGTGTCCGTCGTCCAACAAAGTTCTAGTGCAACAACTCGACAGGAGTTTTTTATGGCATTGCCAGGGGTTTAGAGTAAAATTGCTCCCATTGGTGAAAGTCTCCATGGAATTCCTGCGAGAAAACTCTACAGATCTCTGGAGAGAAACACAGAGCAAAGTTAGTTGAGGGAGTGTGAGAGGGGGTTCGCTGTCGGCATAATCGCAAGGAGGTGCGATCGCCTCCCCCCTCCCCCTTTCCAACGAAATACTCCGCGGTGCACCTGAGATAAGTTCTCGGAGGTTGTTCGTGTTCCCTCCGTCGCCAGCCTCGGGTTAGCAGTGTTGACGGAACAGGGATCGGGATCGTGCCCAGAAATAATAAGCCTCCTATTCTAAGAGTGCTTCTATCCCCCGTCTTGTGTTAGTACCCTCAAACTGATCCTGAACGTCGTGGGCGAAGAAAAGAGTGGGGAAAGGAAGGAAGAGGAGGAGGAGGATCAGGGCAAATTTGCCAAGGTGAGGAAGGTGTTGGAGGCTTTGGTGCACTTTTTGTTCTTCTCCAAAATTGTCCAAGAGGTCCTTTTTCTTGCATTTTGAGCACTCGCCCTCCCAAAAAAGAGAGTAAACACCGTTTAGCACCGCCCGTAAAGCCTAAATTCAAACACACTGGCAAGGGTTTGCTAGTCCCTCTCCTCCCCTATTTTGGCCGTTTCTTCATATTAGAAGAAGGAAAAGGGTTACTATGCTCGGCCGAACCCGAACCCCCAAGGAATTCAGGGAGAGGAGCTGCCCCCAGCAGCAGAACTTAATACTTTTTTATGAAGGCTCTTCTGCTGCTGCCTTCTACACTCCAACTCCTTGGCGCGCTGAATGTGGCGGCGGCGGTGCATACCGAAAATGAAAATGAAACTCTTTTGCGTTGGCGTCAGGAATGAGAATGGAGAGGGGGAGGGGGAAGGTCTCCTCCCGTGGGCGGAGGAGGAAGAGGGTGATGTCGTATGTACGTGTGACGGCGTGGGCTTGGCTGCATGTGACCTGAGTGGAAGCGGAATAGAAGGGACCTTATTGTTTTTTGGGCGGTGCTTTAGAAAACAGGCCTCCACGTACGGTGGATCAGACCTCAGCAATAATTGACGAGGCGCGAGTCCAGAGCCCAAAGCGATCGGGAGATGAAGAGAGAGAGAAAAAAAAGTTTCGTCTGGCCAATTTCCGCTCAGTTGTAAGCGAAAACAAGCTCTTTTCGGCCTTGGGCCATAAGGGGCAGGCTCGGACAACTTTTTTCTCTCTCGCTGCACAGTTTATTATTCCCGCCCCCTCCCCCTTTTCGAAACTTTTGCGGGGGCAGCGTCCGCCGCCGCCTCGTGTTTACCTTTCGATGGCCCATATTCGTTTCCACTCCTCCTCTTCTGTGGGCATGGGGAG
>JAAUYB010046773.1_pt1 | contig 30614 bp, 27 predicted proteins | sample 7278071 | NCBI WGS metagenome assembly JAAUYB01 (sample SAMN14350121, study PRJNA611818) | marine sediment metagenome | isolation source: surface marine sediment (1.8m) | place: French Polynesia: Moorea | collected 2018-08 | reverse complement strand
GATGGATAGTGACGGATTTGAAATCGCAGAAGTGTTAATCGGCGATAGCTATGATTGGGCTGAACGCAAAAGCCATGTTTTCAGGGCAGTTATCGCAGGGTATGATCCGCGGCTTGAGCAATTCGAGCCTCCCAACTCACTGATTGCCCCGAGAGTCGTTCTGAAAAAATCGTCTTGTGAGGCATCGAGACGGATTTTGCGAAAAGACCGCATGGCGTAGCTGTTCCACGAGGCAGTTGAGCGCTCTCAAAGCACAGCAACCAGCTCTTCTGTTTCGCGCAAGCTCGGCGCGCTTCGGGCCATAAGCCCTTCCCGCTGAGTTCAGTTTGGTTGATCAGGCGAAAACGGCACAAGGCTCAGCAGGCCTGCTTTTCAGGTCGCGGGTCAGTTTGGCTTCACGCGCCTTCGTCGAAGACCAGTTGGGGTGTGAAGCGGGGGCGGGTGAAGCTGTAGGTGGTGATGTCGAAGGTGTTTAAGCCCACCTCAAACACCGGATCGTAGGTGTCCCAGGTTTCCACGAGGATCAGCTGGTCGCGGTCCGCTGCGGCGGGCAGCCGGTCTGCAGTGCCGCCGCGCAGATCGCCTTGGCCGGTCAACGTGGCGTCCTGTGCCAGTGGCGGGGCCGAGGCGCCGCGGCTGCGCGACCAGTTCACCACCCACAAGCGGCTGTCTTCGTCCCACTCGATCACCGACACGCGTATCCCGGTCACAGTCTCGTCAGACTTGTTGAGCGTGTTCAGCAGGTTATGCACGCCATCGACATAGTCCTCGGTGATCGCTTCGGTTTGACGCGAGAGCACGTCGCCGATGGCGTAGTTGGTCTTTTGATTGATGCTCTGCTGCCGCATCGCATCGAAATAGACCCAGCCCACACCAAAGAGCCAGAGCAGGATCGGCAGCACGATCATCGCCTCAACGGTGACGTAGCCCTCGGTGTCGCGGCCAAAGCGGCGCAGGTGTTTTTTCAGCAAAGATGTCATCATCGGACGTCTCCTTACGAGGGTTCGTTGACAAAGGCAGTGGTGGCGATCAGCGCGGTATAGCCTTCGGCATCCTTGGCCAGGCTCGAGCTTAACGTGCCGGCGGGGGTGACCGGGCGGTACTTGAAGCAGGCCCGGATCAGCATGACCTCTTGTTGCGCGCCGTATTCAAAACTGCGCTGCGGGTTGATCTCTTGCGTGGTGTCGATGCAATCGGCCTGCGCGGGGGGCGCGGTCCAGTTGCGCAGGTCAAGCGCGACCATCTCGATCTGCAGGTTCTGCTCGCAATTGGGCAGGACAGCAGCGCTTTGGCAGATCGACGCTTTCAGCGCGTCGGCTTCTGTCGGGGCGATGCCCAGGCGCAGCTCACGCACGTTTTCGTCGACGGCCCGCTCCAGCGCGGTGTGGCGGATGGTGACGGTGCCCAGCTCGATCGAGGACAGGATGATCACCAGAAAGACCGGCATCCAAAGCGCGAAGGGAACCACCATGGACCCAGAGTCGTCCCGGAGAAAACGGGCCAGCGGGTTAGCGAAGAAGCGTGTCATTGGGTCAACCTCAGCGTTGTAAGGGTGCGGGCGATGGCCCGGAAGGTGCCTTCCAGCTCGTCACCGGTGACGTCGAAATAATGGGATGTGGACGAGGCGCAGTCCTGCATGGCATCCAACCCGCGTTGAGGGGCTTCGACACCGATTGCGTAGACAACAATCCCCTGATCGCGGGCAGTGCCGCAGATCGTCGACAGGCGCGCATCAGCCTGGGTGTCGTTCACGATGGCCTGATAGGGCGTGCGCAGAGCGTTGTACTCGGCATTGGTGATAAAGCCATCCCACATCGGCCGGCGATAGAGCAGTTCTGCCGCACCCTTGGTGCCGAAGCGATCATACAGCTCGTTCCAGGTCATCTCACGGGCCGGGTGCTGCGGGTCGGCGATCCCGTCGATGGTTGTCTGGTAGCGCTGTCCGGGCGCGTTGGAATAGCGCGTCCAGTAATAGACCGTGTTGCCGGTGTTCGGATGGGTCAAGGCGACGGAATACCGGTCGTCATACATGTTCTCCGTACCGTAGTCGCGCACCCAGATGCCGGTGGCGCGGGCGCCGGTTTTCATGTCATCGGGCAGGTCGTATTGGGTGGTGTTCTGGCCGTCGGTCATCAGCACCACGAATTTCAGCGTCTCGGCATTGTTGAACGCCGCCGGGCGGTTGGCCGCATAGGGCGCCACCAGCCCGTCATCCGCCATGGCGGCAATCGCCGGCCGGATCGCCGGATCCAGCAGGGCCGTGCCCCATTTCATGCCCAGATCGATCGCTGTGTTGCCCCAGGCGGTGAAGGTGTCGATATGCGCGTGCAGCTCGGCCACATCGGTGCTGAAGGGCATGATCGCCGAACGGTTGCCCGGGTGGCACCACTGGCGGTTGGCCCGACCCGGGCGCGTGCTGGTCGAGACCGGATCGAACTGGCCCAGCTGTTCCAGCTCTTGCTCGGGCGTGACAGCGGTCGAGACAAATGCGTTCGGGTCGAACACCGCGCAATGGGAATAGTCGTGCAGGTCCTGCAGGTTCATATAGGTGTGGAACGTGTCGCCCAGATTGACCGTCGCGTGATAGGGCACCAGCGAGATCGACACCGTGTCGTCACCCTCGACCAGCACCGTATCGACAAAGCTCTTGGCCGCGGCTTTCAGCTGTTCGATCTTGTCGCCCCGCATGGAGCCCGAAATGTCGAGCACCATCGAGATTTCGACCTCGTTCATCGCGTTGGCCGCCGTGGCGGCACCTTCGGCCTGCAGCGAGGCCACGCCCAGAAGGTCGAGGAAGTTCGACGGCATCACCGTGCGGGCGCTGGCGGTGACCTCTTTGTCGGTCGCCGTGTTGGCGCCGATCGTCACCGATTGCAGCGCGTCGGGGATCAGCATCGCGTCGAAATAGCTTTCCACCACCGAGGTCGGCTCAAGCTCGTTTTCCAGCGCCGCCGCCGCCAGCACGGCGCGGTCGAGCGTGTTCTGCAGCTTGGTGCGCTTCAGCTCGGCCTGGATCATGTCGATGCCGATGCCGCCAAAGACCATCATGACAAGCGAGCCGGCGACAGCCACGTAGGACATGGCACCGTCTTGTGCCTTCCAGAACCGCCCAAGCCACCCGGCCACGCCGCCTTGCTGGCCCTTGTTGGCCTTGGCTGCGCACGGCGAAACTGCGTTCTTGTCCACAAACATCCTAGTCCCTTCCTCACGGCAAAGCGCCGGGTATTCGGCGCCAAAAGGTTGGCTTTCTGAGGCTTAGAATGTGGGGCTTCTTCGTGGCCAAATTTAGGCAAATTTGGCGGTAATTAAGGCGCATTGTCTCGTGGTTCGACTGCAGTAACGGTGTTTTTTCGCCTTTGTATCATGCCCTTAAACAATGCCACGTCGATGCCACAGAATCGCCCGGCGATTCTGCCAAAAGTGTCCAAACTGTGTTTGGCGTTGGACGAACGGTTCTCTATCCCCTGGAGCGACCAATAACCGGTTGGTGGGAGAATTCGCCGACCGCGAAAGAGCGTCGAACCGGTCTGACCTATTCTTGCCAACCAACGAAAAGAGCGTGCGTTGTGTGCTGCTCTTCAGGGAGTTCGATACGCCCAGTACACTTCCGAATTTTCAAAGTTCAGAAGCCCAATGGAAGACTTCGCGTTGATGACAAGCGCGTCGCAAGTGGTATCAACGTCAACTTTCGCAATGGCTGCGGCGTCGAAGTGCTTCCGGTGAGTTGGGCTCACATAATACGTCGTGAAATTGTGGAGACCGTCGCGGAGAAAACGGGCATCTTTGCTTAGGCGATCGTTGGTTTTGCCGCAGGTCGTGGAAAAGATAGGACCGTGGCGATCCCTTCTCACGCAGTTTTTGCGACCTGACTGATAGTACACCGCATGACCTCCAGTGTTGGCGGCAAAAGGGGGGCGTCGACACGCTATCACGCGGGAAAAATGGATGGATTATTGTCCGGTGATATTGCGCCGGCATGTCCCGAGAGGGTCAAAATTTCACCCGGGCTGTTGTCGATCAGTCATGGCACGCCATTGGTTCAAGTACTTGGTCGTACGCGGCTAGCTCAATCCAAATGTGACCGCCTGTCTCGTCCGCATTCAAGCCGGCTGATGGGCAATTTCGAAACGCCTGCCCAGTGTGGCGTAGTTCTTCTGGGATCGCAGCCAAGACAAAAACCGGCCCAGAGAGGTCGCGCCAGAAAAGGAGTCGCGCGCAATTTGGAACTGATTTGATCGAATGGATCAAATCAAGGAGATCCATCGCCTATTGCCATAAGCCACCTATCAAACTGGTTCGCTATGACGAGGGCCGCAACGGCTTTCAGGTCTTGTTCCGCTGAAGCATAGATTGGCGTCGCCTTGTCAACTTCTATCCCAAATGCCTGTAAACCTTTCTGTCAGCCAACACGCCGACTGCCGCCAACAATTGCTGGTTCCGATTTCTGATCCCGAACGTCCGCCAAAGCTTTGTCTCTTGCATCATCACAAGCACATTTTGCCTTCACGACTTTTGGTCAGCGAAGCCCCACCGGCAAACGGAGTCGATATTCTGTTTCGCTGGTCTCTACACTGGACAAATCCCTTCGCGCGTAAGACGCTGCAAGGCAATCAGAACAAGAGGGAGACGTTTGGATGAAACTGCTTGCGACCACCGCTCTGGCCTTGACCATTTCTGCAACCTCGGCGCTTGCTGCGGGCCATGGGGCTTGCGCGGCGGACAAGACGCTGACCGAGGGAACGCTGACCATCGCCACCGGAAACCCGGCCTATTACCCTTGGGTGATGAACGACGCGCCCGAAAGCGGTGAAGGGTTCGAGGCGGCCGTGGCCTATGCAATCGCCGACAAGATGGGCTTTGGCGCCGATGCCGTCACCTGGGTGCGCACCAGCTTTGACGAGGCGATCCAGCCCGGGGCCAAGAATTTCGACTTCAACATGCAGCAATACTCGATCACGCCCGAGCGTGAGGAAATGGTCGATTTCAGCCTGCCCTACTACACCTCTTCGATGGCGGTGCTGACGACGCAGAGCGTGGTCGATGGCGGGGCCGAGGCGACGCTGGAGAGCCTCAAGGGGCTGAAATGGGGGGCCGTGGCCACCACCACGGCGATCCCGGTGCTGAACGACGTGATCCAGCCTGACAGCGATCCGCTGCTCTATAACGATAATGCCGATGTGAACGCCGCCATCATGGCGGGCCAGATCGATGCGGCGCTTTATGACCTGCCTACCGCGCTCTACCTTTCTGCGGTCGTTGTCGAGGGCGGCGCTCTGCTGGGCCAGTTTCCGCCGGAACGGTCCGAGCGTCCTGACCAGTTCGGCCTGTTGATGGAGGACGGCAATCCGCTCAAGGAATGCGTCGACGCGGCCATCGCCGAGCTGACCGAAAGCGGTGAGTTGGCCGCTATCGAGGCGAAATGGCTGGCCGAGGCAACAGGCGTTCCGGTCATCGAATAAATGGCCGACACCTCGTCGCAGAACCGCGCCGCGGAGCTTTTGGCCAAAACGCCCACACGCCGTGAGGCTTATGAAGCCGATGTGCGGCGGCGCTCCAACCGCATCGCGCTGATCTCTACCGTCAGCGTGGTGCTGGCGATCATCGTTCTGGTGCCGCTGGCGCCCGGGTGGGAAGCGGTGCAGCGCGCGTTTTTCAACGGCCGGGTCTTTGCGGCGACATTTCCCGGGCTGCTCGATGCCTTTCTGCTCAACGTGATGATCTTTGCCTGGTCGGCGCCGCTGATCGCGCTTACCGGCCTGGCCATCGCGCTCTGCCGCGACGCGCGGGCGCCGGCGCTCTTTCCGGTCCGGCTGTTCGGGATTGCCTATACGGATGTCTTCCGCGGTCTGCCGGTGGTGCTGGTCATCTACATCATCGGCTTTGGCGTGCCCGGGCTGGGCCTGCCACGCCCCTGGAACAGCCCCTATATCTGGGGCACCCTCGCGCTGGTGTTGGTCTATTCGGCTTATGTGGCCGAGGTGATCCGCTCCGGCATCGACTCGATCCACCAATCGCAACGCTCTGCTGCGGCTTCGCTAGGGCTGAGCGACCGCGACATCATGCGTTTCGTGGTTCTGCCGCAGGCCATCCGCAACGTGGTCCCGGCGAATATGAACCTCTTCATCGCCTTACAAAAGGACGTGGCGCTGTTGTCCTTCATCGGGCCAGTGGAGGTCTTTCGCCAGGCCGGGGTCTACAAGTCGCTTTATGCGAATTTCACACCCTACGTTGGCGCTGCGCTGATCTTTCTGGTGCTCACCGTGCCGGCCACGCGCTATGCGGATTACCTGATGAACAAGCAGAACCGGGCGCGCTCATGACCGCGAAGCTGAGTTTGCGCGGGGTGCGCAAGCGGTTCGGTGACCTTGAGGTCTGCAAAGGCATCGACCTTGACGTGGGCGAAGGGGAAATGGTCTGCCTGATCGGTGCCTCTGGGTCGGGCAAGTCCACGCTCTTACGCTGTATGAACCTGCTGGAGCCCATCGACGATGGGACAATCTGGCTCGACGGTACGGATATTTCTGAACCGGGCCTCGATCCTCAGCCGGTGCGGCAAAAGATCGGCATCGTGTTCCAGAGCTTCAACCTCTTTCCCCACATGACGGCGGCTGAGAACGTCATGCTGGCCCCGCGCCGCGTTCGCGGGCTGAGCCGGGATACCCTGCGCCCCCGGGTGACGCAGCTCTTTGCCCGTTTCGGGCTCGAGGACCGGATGGACTACTATCCCGATCAGCTGTCGGGTGGCCAACAGCAGCGCGTGGCGATCATCCGGGCCCTGGCGATGGAGCCGGAGATCATGCTCTTTGACGAGATCACCAGCGCGCTTGACCCCGAACTGGTGGGTGAGGTGCTCGACGTGCTGCGCGACCTGCGCCAGCAGGGCATGACCATGGTGCTTGCCACCCACGAGATGGGGTTTGCCCGCGAGCTAGCAGACAAGGTCTGTTTCCTCGACGCCGGCCGCATCCTAGAACAAGGCCCCCCCGAAACTCTCTTCGCCGCCCCCCGCGAAGCCCGCACCAAAGCCTTCCTATCGCGCGTTCTGTGACGCGGCTGGAAGAAATGATAGGCGGTGTCATCACAATTGCATTTAGTGGAACTGGCAGGCGATCTGCGTTCTTGGCGTCTTGGTTTCGCAAGCCTTGATCGGTCTTGGGCAAAACCAGAACATAATCCCATTTCTAGGCTGATAAGTTTCTGGATTTCGCGGAGTTCTGGTTTGGTTTTGTTCGTGGTTTCGCGCCTACTCCAGAGCAAAAGGCATGCTTCGCTGATTTCCAAGAACCCAATCAGTGAATGGGTTGGACAGACACGACCAGAACTCAAGGTGAGCCAGGACTAAGCTCGCTGTGAACATCACAGAGAGCATTCATCTCACGGTATGGGGTCATGATCGGCGTGATGCGCATGGAGGAAGCTGCGCAGGTCGACCACTTCTTTGCTGTCGAGCGAGACGTAGACAAAGCCCATGTTGGTGCGTTCGGTGACCATCTCTCCGGGATAAGGCAGATAGCTGAGTTCGCGCGAGCCGAAGGAGGGTGACGCGGTGCCGACTTGCCATTCGGTGGTCAGTTGCACGTCTACCAGCTTCATCATCGGCCCACCGCCCTGCCCCGGCCGTTCCAGCGGCACACCGGAAAGGCGCAGGTAGGCCATCTTGTCCTTGGCGGCGACAAAGCCGTCGATGAACTGCGCCGCCAAAACCTGCAATTCCGCCGCTGCATCTTCGGGCGGCAGGTGGCTGTGCAGATGGTCATGCGCGTGGTTGTGGCCGATATGGCCGTTCACGATGTCATGTGGCATTGGACCACCTCTTGCCTTCAAATTCGCCATGCGGGATCGTCACGGGTTTGTCGATATGGGCCTTGTGCTTGCCCAGATTGCCGCTCGCCACCAATGATCCCAGCACATCCACGATCACCCGCGTGCCCATAAGCGCGGTGATGTCGGAGGTATCATAGGGCGGTGAAACCTCGACCAGCTCCATCCCGCAGATGCCCTCGGCGGCGACTTTCGAGGCCAAAGCCAAAGCCTCACGCGGCAGGAAGCCGCCCGGCTCGGGCCAGCCGGTGCCGGGGACAAAGCCGCAATCGATGCTGTCGATGTCAAACGACATATAGACCATGTCGACGCCGTCCCAGGCCATTTCCAGCGCCATTTCGGCGGTCTTGTCGATGCCCATCCGTTCCATGTCGGACATGGTGATGATGTTGGTCTCGCGCTCACGCGCGACCTTGACCGCCTCGCGCGGGACCTGCCAGCCGCCGATGCCGACCTGCACGAGGTTGCGGGCTGGTACGTTGGGCAGGTTTGTCGAGTGAAACCAGGGCGTTGTGTGCATACGTTCATCCAGGTCTTTCTCCTGAATGTCGGCGTGACGGTCGAAATGCACGATGCCGATCTTCTTTGACGTGCATTCGGCAATACCGCGCACGCAGGGAAAGCCGATGGAATGGTCACCGCCGATCATGATCGGCAAGGAACCACTTGAAAACACGTGGGAGACGGCCCGGCTGATCTGGTCAAAGCTCTTTTCGATATTGGCCGGGATGGTGAATACGTCACCCGCGTCACACAGCGTCATCTGTTCGCGCAGGTCGACTCCCATCTCATAGTTGTAGGGCGTGTAAAGCGCGCTGATCTTGCGCACCCCTTGCGGGCCAAAGCGGGTGCCCGGGCGGTAGGTAGTTCCGCCGTCAAACGGGATGCCCAGCACGGTGGCGTCATAGTCTTTGACCTCGGTGACGTCCTCGGCATAAGGCGCCTTGAGAAACGTGTTGATGCCGGCGTAATGCGGCAGTTCTCCGCGCGCGAAGGTGGGGATGGACTTGTCTTCGATCGAGTCCGCGCCCGTGAGGCCCATGCGCAGCGCCCAGCGGCGCTCCTCGTCCCAGCGGCCCTCGGGGAGATCCGCCTCGGCCTTCATCGATTTCCATCCCTGCAGCTTGGTCAGGTCAGGGTGATGCGCGCGCCAGTCGGCATGCCGCAAATCCCCGGGATGGTGAGACCGCGTGCGGTCAGGCGGGGTGAAGAACATGGGTTTCCTCCTCGATCGTCTGGTAAGGGATGCCGCCGTTTCGGGCATCAAAGTCATAGGTGATGGTGGCGCCGATGATGTCGGGATCGGTCGGGTCCCAGCGTGGCTTGTCGAACACCAGCACCCGATCGCCCAGCTTGAAGCCTTCCTCAAGGTCATGCGTCACCATGAAGACGGTCATCCCGGTCTCGGCCCGTAAATCCATCAGGAAGGCATGCATCGACAGTCGCGTGCCGGGATCCAGCGCCCCAAAGGGTTCATCGAGCAGCAGGATGCGCGGCTTGGCCGCCAGCGCCTGACCGATGGCCAACCGTTGCTGCATGCCGCCGGAAAGCGCGGCTGGATAGGCATCGGCCATATGGTCCAGCCCGCATCGGGTCAGCGTCTCCATCGCGCGGTCCCTTGCGGCGCGTTTCTCCGCGCCGGCAAAGCGCCCCCAGGGCCGGCGGAAGCTTTCGCCCGCGACGACGTTTTCCAGCACGGTCATATGTGGAAAGACCGAGTATTTCTGAAACACCACGCCGCGGTCGAGCCCGGGTTCGCGCGCCGGTTCTTCACCGCCGATGCGGATTTCCCCCTTGGTCGGCGTCTCTTGCGCCAAGAGCAGCCGTAGAAAGGTGGATTTGCCACAGCCCGAGGCGCCGACGATCGAGATGAACTCGCCCTCTTCGACGCTTACATTCACCCGTTCGAGGATCGGCCGACGGCCGTAAGACTGAAAGATATTGGTGGCGGTGACAAAGCTCATAGCGTTGCCTCCGTCCAAGGGAAGAACCGCCGCGACACCCAGCGCAACAGCAGGTCCATCATGAAGGCAAGGAAGGTGATCCAGATCACGTAAGTCAGGATGACATCCATGGCGAGGAACCGGCGCACCAGGAAGATGCGGTAGCCGAGGCCTTGTTCCGACGCGATGGCCTCGGCCGCAATTAGAAACAGCCAGGCCGGTCCCAGCGACAGCCGCACCGCTTGAATGAGACGCGGCAGCAGCTGCGGCAGCGCCACGCGCAGGGCGATCACGAGGGAGGAGGCGCCCAAAGTCTCGGCCTTGACGATCATCTCCCGCGGGATTTCCAGCACGCGGCCCGAGAGATCGCGGATCAGGAACGGCAGGATGCCAACAATGATCAGGACAACCTTCGACAGCTCTCCCAGGCCAAACACGATGAAGAGGATCGGCAAAACGGCCAGCGGTGGGATCATCGACACCACCGCCACAAAACCCGCCAAGGTGGCCCGCACGTAGGGCAAGAGTCCGATCAACAGGCCAAAGATCACCGCCAACGCCGCCGAAATGCCAACCCCCAGCGTCAACCGCAATAAGCTGGCGCCAGTGTCGTACCAGAACAGGATCTTTTCCGACCGCCGGTCCGGCTCGGTCAGCAGCCGGACGGCGGTTTCGGCGATCTTTCCGGGTGCCGGCATCAGCTTATCCGACGGGTTCTCGGCCAGCCGCGCCTGCGAACCCAGAGCATAGGCGATAAAGAGCAGCACAAAGGGCAGCGCGATCAGCGCCGCACGCAGCACGATCCCCGGATGTCGATTGATCAGACGCATGGCGCTGCCCCTTGGCTGGGATTACAGAGCGCCGTCCGCTGCCATCTGCATGTAGGTCGTGTCAAAGCGGAACTGCACGTTGTTGGCATCCCCGGTGGTCGACCCGTCAGGATAGGCGACCCCGACAAAATCAGGCGATGGCGCGCCCTCCCCCAGGATGCCCTTGTCAAACAGGAACTCGGCCACGTTCACCATCGTCGCGGGCAGCTCGGCGCTTTGCGTAAACGCCACGGCGTCGGCGGGATCGTAGAACATCTCGGTCGAGGCGAGCTGCGCCTGGTAGCCGGCAAGATCGGTGCCCGACGCTTCGGCCATCGCGGTCAACACATCCTCATCCCCTGCCGCCATCAGACCCATCACCTCATACCACGCGCCCGCCATGGCCTTGCCAAAACTTGGGTTCGCGGCAAGCGTTTCGGTGTTCACGACCATCAGGTCGATGATCTCACCCGGGATGTCCGCGCTGTCGAACAGCTTGTTGGCATTCGGGTCCTCAAGGATGGACGACACCAGAGGATTCCAGGTCACCACCGCCTCGACATCCGGGGTGGCGAAGGCCGCGATCATGTCGGCGTCAGAGGTGTTGATGACGCTGGAGAGATCGGATTCCTTCATGCCGACACTGTCGAGCGCGCGGGCCAGCAGGTAATGCGACACCGACAGCTCAACGAGGTTGACCGGCTTGTCCTTCAACGACATCAGATCGCCGTCACCTTTGACGATCACCGCGTCATTGCCGTTGGAAAAGTCCCCGACGATCAGCGCGGTGGTGTCCACCCCACCCCCCGACGGGATCGACAACGTGTCCATATTGGTGGCCGAGACCCCGTCAAAGGCGCCCGCGGTATACTGGTTGATCGATTCCACATAGTCGTTGATCTGCACGATCTCGACATCGATGCCGTATTTGTCGGCCCATTTGTCCATGATGCCGCTGTCTTCCAGATAGCCCCAGGGCATCCAGCCGACATAGATCGACCAGGCGACGCGGAACTCGGTTTTCTCTTGCGCGATGGCGGTGCTGGCGGTGCTGATCAACAGCGCGGCGGCGCCAGTCATGATGTGACGAAGAACTTGCATGCGGAGACCCCTTTGCGGCGTTCCGCCAGGATCAGAGATGACAGGCGCCGTGGCGGAACAGGAGAAAACGGCCGGACCTCAAGTGCAGTGCTCTCCCGGGATTTTGTCCCGCCGTGTACCGGGTGGAATTTGCCAGCCCGGCGACACCTCTCGGACCAGGCCCTTGGTTTTTTTTTACCAAGGCGGAACCCTAGGTGTCCTGCAGGCCAAAAGCTGGCGCGGGGGGTTGATGCAATGCAATAGTGGGCTTGGGACAAAAATCTGAAGCGCGTCGTTTGCTGATTTTTTGGGCGAACTGGTCGGCGGTAGCTCAGTTTCAGGGCAGTTATAGGCGTTAATAGACTTTTGAGAGTTGTTCGGATTCAACCCAATGCTGGTCCAGAAGGTTGCAAGCCTACCCAGTTCTTTTGTCAAGGTGTCCGGCAAATTTGGGTGATGACAGGCGTGCAAGACGGGTGGAGTCAGCAAGGTTGAATTGTGAGTACACAGAAGAAAGTGTCACTGGTCGTCTTTGATATTTGCTTTCGCAGCCGCTGCGTTCCGAAAAGCATCCTTGCACAAATATCGGATGCAGTTTGGATTTCATGTCCCAAGGAAATACTGCATCTATATGCCTTTACCGCAGTTGTTCGCGCATCAGCCCTTCGCGGTATTCGTTTTGCATCTTGAGCATCCAGCCGGGGTATTCGGCGGGGAGTTGGGTGACGGCCTCGAGTGCTGCCAGGTCTTCGGGCGTCAGCGTCACCTCGGTGGCACCGATATTGTCGGTCAGTTGATCGACACGTTTTGCACCAACCAGCACGCTTGTGACGACCTTCTGGTGCAAGAGCCAGGCAATCGCCAACTGCGCCACCGTACAGCCTTTCTCTGCCGCCATTGTGCGCATGACGTCGACCGCATCAAATGCGCGGTCCTTGTCGATCGGGGGGAAGTCGAAATTGACCCGCCGGCCTTCCGCGGTTTTGCCATCGCGGTCGTATTTGCCCGAGAGAAACCCGCCGGCCAGTGGGCTCCAGACCATCAGCCCGACACCTTCGGACAAAAGCGCCGGGATCACCTCGCGCTCCAGATCGCGCCCGGCGAGCGTGTAATAGGCCTGCAAGGACACGATGGGCGCCAGTTGGCGCATCTGTGTGATGCCGACGGCCTTGACCACCTGCCAGGCGGCCCAATTCGACAGGCCGATATAGCGGACATGGCCGTGGCGCACCAAGGTGTCCAGCGCCTCTAGCGTCTCGACAATCGGGGTGGCCGGATCGAAACCGTGGATCTGGTAGAGGTCGATATGGTCGAGTTGCAGCCGACGTAGGCTCGCCTTGGCCTGATCCATGATATGCCCGCGCGAGGCGCCGCGCGCATTCGGGCCTTCGCCCATCTGGCCATGCACCTTGGTTGCGATCACCACCTCTTCCCGCGGGAGGCCGAGGGTTTTCAGAGAGCGGCCGAGGATTTCCTCGCTGCGTCCCGAGGCATAGACATTGGCGGTATCGATGAAGTTGATGCCTGCGTCGATCGCCGTCCGCACCAGATCATCCGCTGCCTCCTGCTGCAGCTGTCCGATCTGGCCCCACATATCGTCGGACCCGCCAAAGGTCATGGTTCCAAGGCAGAGTTCCGAGACAAAAAGACCGCTTTGGCCAAGCCGACGATAACGCATTTGGGCAACTCCTTCCGGGGATCAGATAGGCAAAGTGAATGGCTATGAGCGTCGCAGACACCCGCGCCGCTGCGCAATGGTTTTCTTGTGAGCCCTTTCGCGGCCCATGCGCGGCTCGAAAGGTTGCGTCTACAATCCCGATGGCGTTTGGGCCCGTCATGGGCTTCAATGCTCACGCTGCGCCTTTTGGCCGTGCAAAGTACAGGAAACGCCCATGCCCATCGATCTTGTCAGGCTGCCCGAAACACTGACCGGCCCAGCGGCCTGGGTGGGGGTAGACATGGTCGCAAACCCAGAGACCTGGCTCTACACGCTTACCCCTGCCGATATCGCCGATCTTGAGACCGCGGCTCAGCATTTCCTGAGCCTGGGCAAGGATGTGGGTGAGATCAGCCAGGCGGATCTCCCGCTGACGCATTTCGCGGATCATGTGGCCGCTTTGAAGGCCAAATTGCTCAAGGGCATCGGCCTCGAGGTCATCCGCGGCCTTCCTATCGAAACCTATTCCCAGAAACTCGCCGCCACGATCTTTTGCGGCATTGGTGCCCATATCGGATCGGCCCGGTCGCAGAATGCCGATGGGCATATCCTCGGCCATGTGCGCGATATCGGTGCCGATCCGGAGGATCCCAACAGCCGCATCTACCAGACCAACGCCCGGCAGAGCTTTCACACCGACAGCGCGGATGTGGTGGGGCTGCTCTGTATACGCGAGGCGAAAGAGGGCGGAAAATCCCTGCTGGTCAGCGCCGAGACGATCTATAACCGCATGCGTGCCACGCGACCTGACCTATTGGCGCTGCTCTTTGATCCCATCGCCACCGACCGGCGCGGCGAGGTGCCTGAGGGCTGTAAACCCTTCATGGATATCCCGGTGCTGAATTGGCACGCGGGGCGCCTGACGGTGTTCTACCAGCGGCAATATATCGACAGCGCACAGCGGTTTCCCGAGGCGTTTCGCTTGACCCCGGAGCATGTCGAAGCGCTGGATCTCTTCGATGCGCTGTCCAACGACCCCGCGCTGCATTTTGGCATGCAGCTGCAGCCGGGTGACATGCAGTTTGTTTACAACCACTCGCAACTGCACGATCGGACGGCATTCTTCGACTGGCCAGAGCGGTCCAAGCGCCGGCACCTGATGCGGCTCTGGCTCTCACCTGACGGCGACCGGCCGTTGCCGGAGACGTTCAAGCAGCGCTACGGATCGATTGAAATCGGCAACCGCGGTGGGATCATCACCAAACACACCACACTCAAAGCGCCGCTGGACTGACCTGCCGGCCGGCGTCGGAGTTACTCCGCCGGCATTTGCGCCGAGGGTGTGGAGAGAGAAATGGCTTCCTCTTCCTCCGTCATCTCTTCTGGCACACCTTCGAATAGCGGGGTGGAGAGGTAGCGCTCACCGGTATCCGGTAGCATGACCAGCATCACCGCGCCTTCTGGCGCCGTTTCGGCCAGCTGCATCGCGATGGCAAAGGTCGACCCGCCGGAAACACCGGTAAAGATGCCCTCTTCGGCGGCCAGCCGGCGCGACCAGGTGATTCCGTCGGCCCCGGTGACCGGGATGAGTTCGTCGTAATTACCCTTGTCGACGGCCTCTTGCAGCACCCAGGGGATGAAGTCCGGGGTCCAGCCCTGGATCGGGTGCGGCTCAAACGCCGGGTGGCTTTCCGTCGGCTGATGCTGTTCGTTGCGGGTGTTGATGTAGCCAGAGCCCAGAATGGCGGCATTCGCCGGCTCACTCAGGATGATCTTGGTCTCTGGCCGTTCCTGCCGTAGCACCCGCGACACCCCTGAAACCGTGCCGCCGGTGCCATACCCAGTGATCCAGTAATCCAGCGCCTTACCCTCGAAATCCGCCAGGATCTCGCGCGCCGTCGTGGCCTCGTGAATGTCGGCATTGTCCGGGGTTTCGAATTGGCTCGCCAGGAACCAGCCGTTCTCTTCAGCAAGCTCCTTGGCCTTGGTATACATGCCAAACCCTTTCAGCGCCCGCGGCGTCAGGACCACCTTGGCGCCCAGAAAGCGCATAAGCTTGCGACGCTCAACGGAAAAGCTGTCGGCCATGGTCACAACCAGCGGATAGCCCTTGGCCGCGCAAACCATCGCCAGCCCGATCCCGGTATTGCCCGATGTCGCCTCGACAACCGTCTGGCCGGGCTGCAGCCGGCCCTCACGTTCCGCCGCCTCGATGATGTTGAGCGCCAGGCGGTCCTTGACCGATCCCGCGGGGTTAAAGGCCTCGAACTTCGCATAGACCTCCACATTCGGAGGCGCGATCCTGTTGATGCGGATCGTGGGGGTGTTGCCCACGGTGTCGAGAATGCTGTCAAAGCGCTGACCGCGGCCGTCCGTTGTTCTGATCGTCATCGTTTCGTCCCTGTTGATTTGGCCGTCTGGCGTTTGGGCCAGTCTACCTGACAATAGCCCCGGCGTCTTGTCTTCAAACGAGGTCAGCGTTTTGGGCGCCTCCTGTAACTCGGCTGCGCAACTCACGCCGAACCGGCCTCAAGCGGATAACTTGCCAGGGTTTCGTGCCGCGCCCCGCTTGGCGAAAGCGTCGATTGGTAAAGCTGGAAGCTGTGCACGCGAAACGGTGTCCCCTGAAACGCCGCAAGCCTTGCCAGCTTGTCGGGCAGAGTTGCCGCTTCGTGTCCCGACATAGATCTTGGCAACCGGGCAAGCGTCACATGCGGCCGAAACCGCCGCTTCTCGAACATCAGACCTGCGGTTCTAAGCGATCGGGTGATGCGCTGCGCGAGATCCATTAGAGCGGGGCAGGGCGCAACATCGGCATAAATCACCTGCGGCACCTGCTTGCCAAAGCTGCCCACACCCGCAAGCCGAAGATCAAAAGCCGCCGCGCGAACGCCCGACAAGGCCAAATGCGCCGCCTCGACCGCCTCTTCACTCTGCTCCCCCAGGAAACTGAGTGTCAGGTGCAAATTCTCCTCCGGCACAAGCCGACCGACCGCCAAAGCGTTCTGCAACCGCACCAGTTCAGCGATCGCAACATCCGGCAGGTCGATAGCCACAAAAACCCGCATTTCCGCCCCTAGTCAGGAGGTCTCGTAACAGTATTTCGCAATCGGGCCCAGTGCGCCATTTCTGGCGCGCCTAAAAGAGCGGTTTGCAGATGCTACGAGCATTTCGACAACAGCGGTGATCATTCAGGGTTTTCCGTTCCCACGCAATCGGTCTGCCAAGGCAACGACACCATCAGCCCGCTGTCTGGTGGCGGCACGAGAATAGTCTTAGACAAGGAAGGCGTGTCGAAACGCTTCAGTTCATCGCGCCGCGCAACCCGGTTGGGCACCTCAGCATCACCGAAGCCCAACGGTCTGGCCGTCCGAAATCGCCCTTGCGGCTCCTGTCACCTACTGACAGCGGAGCGAAAGCCGATAACTCGAACAACCCAGATCGATCGTAGAAACGTTGCAAGACACACTTCATACTTACCCACAAGTATCGTGCGCTCGACGATGTTCCGTATTGATGAACAGCATTGTAGCAGGTTGTGCCAAACCTGAGTGTCGAGATTTGAACGCTATGACAGAACTGTTTCTTTGAGACGCATATCTAAGTTCCAATACACAGCTAAACTGCGTCGGTTTCCTTTGGCATTGGGTTCCAGTCAAAGTAGGCATGGACAATTCCATGGTCACCTGCACCTTTGTCTTTGTCCTCAGGTCTGCCAACGTGGTCGTTGAAAATCTCCATCTCTCGAAAGCTCCACTGGCGCTTTCGAGAATGGTCATAGAATTCCTCAGACACGAGGATATGGTCTAGGCTCTCAAGTTTGTTTTTGAAGATATAGGTGTAATAGACGTGTCGTAGTGAGCGGAGCTGTTGGAGTTGTTCCGCAGAGTAGAGCCCTTTGTTCGACGACCGACCAGCCGTGCCTTTCTCGACGACCTTGTAGGTGGGCTGATCTGAAATCAGCTCGTTCGTAACGCTAAGCGTGCCGTCATTCAAATCACCCATAACGACCACTGGCGACAGCTCGTCTCGATCCTCTGAGACCATGATCGAGTCCAGCATTGCGCGCAGCGCGCCAGCCTCTAGAACCCGCCGCACATGCGACAAAGAACTTTTCGCGATATTTGGATAGTCGGCGAGGATAGGCGGAAGGTCATCAGGGAAACTCACGCGTGCTGGCCCCTTCGACTTCAAATGCGCGACAAACACAGTCACTGCTGGCGGCTTCGGGGATCGTCCTTCCGGTTGTATTTGAGCCTTCAAGATCGGGCGTGAGAACTCGCTCAGCGTTATCGTGACCTCTTCGGCAGCACCATCGGTTTCGCGGATTTGATCAAAGCGAAAGCTAGGAGGGAAATTTGGTTCCCAATCTGCGCCAGGTAAGAGTTGACTCTTGCCGTTGCGATCTTTTCGGACAGCAAGCGCTACTTGCGGACGACCTCGCCCCGGCGCGTCGCGAGCTACGAGATCGTACTCGTTGGCGAGTTCTGCCGCCTCGAATACGTCCACAAGTGCCTGTTTAGACCAAAGTTCCTGAAACCCGATCACCTCTGCGTCAAGCCGTCTAAGCTGTTCGGCTGACCACTTTACCTTTGCAAGGTATTGCTTTTGCCCTTCCGGCGTGTCCGGAATCGCGGGAGATGTTCCATACGTTATCCCGCCTGGAACCTGAAGATTGTACAAATTGAATGTTGCGAAGGTCAAATCTCGCATGTTGGCGCGCGGCATTGCAGCCTCCTAAAGAATTGCTGTTTTGTAAGTATTATGACGGAATAATGCAGTTCTGTAAAACTGAGTTCAGAGTTCAAGCTTTTTGTTTTGGAGAATGGGTCAAACCTTGAAGTCATTTGCCATATGACGCGGATACCCAATTCGATATGTGGAGTAACCGGTTGACTGCCAGATACTTTTTTTGTTTGGCTACGGTGTTGCGCAGCTTTCCAGTTTGTCTCACTGTGTTTGGTCCTACGCTTATGTGTCACAAGGCAATCAGTTCCAAGGTTTCGCACCTGAACACGGGGAAGATTCCATCTGCGGGATTTTGGCTGATGAAACTTGCGCCGGTAAACGCTCGTGCGGACGCAGTATTCTGCTTTGGCAGACACTTGAACGTATTCGGCGTGGCGGCAGACCGAAATGGGTGGTTTGTTCTGAGGTCTCTTCCAAGTGAAAGCTGGCAACGTGTTTGTTGACGCATGCGGAACACAAGCCGATCTGTGCAGGGATCGCTTGTTGCCGCCGTATGCCACGACAAGTCGAGCGGCTTCTAGTGCCAAGCCGATGCTGTCGTTGAACCGTTGCGCGACAGTCGAAACGCAGTTTCGATGAGAGCGGGTCCGGCGGTGACGAACATGTTGAGAGGCCGATCCAGGCTTTCGCAGATGGCGTTTAGCTTGGCCGCTCTCGGGACAATTCATTCTGAAATATCCTGCCGGTCAGTGGTGCATGCCGCCTTTGATGCGGCCTCTCTCGCAGCATCCTGCGGATGCGCGTTCCTGGCAACGGATCAGACGTCCACGCCCCCTTTTTGCGGCCAGGCTGGTCGCGGTTCTGTGTGCCTTCAGATAGGCCGCGTACACTGCCTGGCAGGGCATCACGAAGTGATGTCCCGAGAAGGGATCATGACCGTCTTGTCCTCCCCGTGCCCGGCCGCAAAGCCGGAAATGATCCAATCGAAGGCGCCTTTGTCGCTCCACCGCTTCCAACGATTATGGAGCGTCTTGTGCGGGCCGTAGCCGCTCGGCGCGTCGCGCCACCTTGAGCCTCTGCGATTGATGAAGAAAATTCCACTCAAAGCACGTTGGCCATCGACGTGCGACTTGCCGAGGGGCTTGGGGAAGAAGGGGTCAAGACCCGCCATCTAGCGTCACCCTCTCGTGGCATTGCCGCGCAGTGCATTGCCGGGCGGTGGTCAGCCAGAAAAGATCAGACATGTTCACCGCTCGGTTTTCGATCCGTGAATAACGCCGTCAGGCGGAAATCAATGGGTCCTGATCCTAGCAGTCGTGTACCAACCACGCATTGCTGGCCTTGGTCAGAATGCCTGAAGTAGACAGACCTTCGTCAGCACGTCTACCCAGAGCTCACTCTTGCCTACGTTCAAAGCAATTATGATACACCAGTTACTACAAGGCATACGCCAGAACCCTCGTGCAAGTTTTGCACTATTGTGAGATTTCCGGGGATGACGCCCCGGAGAAAAAACGGCAGTCTCACGCGAAAGCGCTAATCGCTGAGGTGCGAAACCTGGTGTCCAAGCGCTCTTGTGAGGACGGGCCAAGGATGCCAACGCAAAGGTCGGCGCGTTCAGAAACGGGACCCAAGGAGTCTTTGATCGGATGACATGTATCTTTGTGCAGATCCGCTGCAAACCCGGACGAACCTATGATGTGGCCAATGCCATCATCCTCAAGGAAGTCCATTCCGAGATGTACTCGACAAGCGGGGATTTTGATCTTCTGGTCAAACTCTATCTGACGGACGACCAGGAAGTGGGTCGGTTTGTGAACGACACGATCAGCTCGGTCGAGGGCGTCGAAAGAACGCTGACAACGCTCACCTTCTCGGCGTTCTGAATACCAAAAACAGGGAGAAACGAATGAAAAAGACACTGCTAGCGACCGCCGCGGCGGCGCTTCTGGCCGGTCCGGCTTTGGCCGAGACAAAGGTTGGCATGATCACCACGCTTTCGGGCGGTGGTGCGGGCCTTGGCATCGATGTGCGCGACGGCTTTCTTTTGGCGATCGAACAATCGGGCCGCACCGATATCGAGGTCATCGTCGAAGATGACCAGCGCAAACCCGATGTCGCCGTCAAACTGTCGGACAAGCTGATCCAGTCGGAACGTGTCGATGTGATGACCGGGATCATCTGGTCGAACCTGGCGATGGCGGTAGTGCCGGCCTCGGTCAATCAGGGGGTCTTTTACCTGTCGCCCAATGCCGGGCCGTCGCAGCTGGCCGGCCCTGGCTGTCATGAGAACTACTTCAACGTCGCCTGGCAGAACGACAATCTGCACGAGGCGGCCGGCGCCTATGCCAACACGACCGGTTATGAAAACAGCTTTATCCTCGCGCCGAACTACCCGGCCGGGACCGACGCGCTGACCGGTTATAAGCGGTTTTTCGAAGGGGAGCTGGCCGGCGAGATCTACACCCAACTGGGCCAGACCGACTATGCCGCCGAGCTGGCGCAGATCCGGGCCTCGGATGCGGACTCTGTGTTTTTCTTCCTGCCCGGGGGCATGGGGATTTCGTTTCTCAAGCAGTATGCTGACAGTGGCATCGATCTGCCCGTGGTCGGCCCGGCCTTCAGCTTTGACCAGGGCATCTTGCAGGCCGTGGGCGATGCCGCGCTTGGCGTTGTGAATACCTCGCAGTGGAATAAGGACATCGACAATCCGACCAACGCGGGTTTTGTCGAAAGCTTCCAGGCGGAGTACGGCCGGCTGCCGTCGCTCTACGCCAGCCAGGGGTTCGACACCGCCAACCTGCTGCTGTCGGCCTTGGACAAGGCCGATCCGTCGGATGCTGACGCGTTCCGGGAAGCGCTCCGCGCGGCGGATTTTGACAGCACGCGCGGGGCGTTTTCCTTCAGCGCCAACCACCACCCGGTGCAGACGATCTACGCCCGCGAAGTGATCAAGGAAGGCGACGTCTTCACCAACAAGATCATCGGCGTCGCGCTGGAAGATCACGCCGACGCCTACGTGGATCAGTGCAAAATGTGATCTGATCCCCGCCCCGGGCCAAGGTTCGGGGCGGGACCTTCGAGACCAACGTAATGTCGACGATCCTCATCATCGAGCAGGTCCTCAACGGCCTGCAATTCGGAGTCATGCTCTTTCTCATGGCGGCCGGGCTGACGCTGATCTTTGGCGTGATGGGCCTGATCAATCTGGCCCATGGCTCGCTCTACATGGTGGGGGCCTTTGCCGCGGCGGCTGTGGCCGGGGCAACGGGGTCGTTTCTGTTGGCGCTGATGGCTGCCATGGCGGCCGCGGCCTGCGCCGGTGCTTTGGTCGAAATGGTCGTGATCCGAAGGCTCTATCGCGCGGCGCATCTGGACCAGGTGCTGGCGACCTTTGCTCTGATCCTGATCTTTTCCGAAGGGACGCGGTATGTCTTTGGGTCGTTTCCGCTGTTTCTCGGAATCCCAGACTACCTCTCCGGGCCGGTCACCTTGCCGGGCGGGATCCAGTATCCGCTTTACCGCCTGACCTTGATCGGGATCGGCATCGCTGTGGCCCTGGGGCTCTGGTGGCTGACGGCGCGGACGCGGATCGGCATCCAGATCCGCGCCGGTGAGAATGACCGCGAGATGATCGCGGCGCTGGGGGTCGATATCTCGCGGCTCTACACGCTGGTCTTTGCCTTGGGCGCGGCGCTGGCGGGCCTGGCCGGCGCTCTTGTCGGTGCTATCCAATCGGTGCAGGTCGGCATGGGCGAGCCGGTGCTGATCCTCGCCTTTGTGGTGATTGTGATCGGCGGCATCGGGTCCATCCGTGGCGCTTTTGTTGGGGCGCTACTGGTGGGTTTGACCGACACATTGGGCGGTATCTTCCTGCCCGAATTCTTTAAGCTCTTCATGGAGCCGAGCGCCGCCACGCAGACCGGATCGTCACTGGCGGCGATGTCGGTCTACATCTTGATGAGCCTTGTGCTGATCTGGCGCCCCACAGGCCTCTTCGGGGTCCGCGCATGATCTCAGAGCGTTATATCAATGGCCTCGTCCTGGCGGGGCTCATCGCCGTGCCTCTTTGGGCCATGGTGGCGGATGAGCCCTTTACCATCACCCTGGCCACGCGCGTCGCGATCCTGGCAATGGCCGCGGTTGGCCTCAACATCGCGCTTGGGATCGGCGGGCTGGTCAGTCTGGGGCATGCGGTGTTCTTTGGCCTGGGTGGCTACACGATGGGGATATTGGCGCATCACGCGCAGCTTTATATCCCGATCGAGCTTGGGTTTCTGACGCTTTCAGGCACCAAGTCCATGCCGATCATCTGGCTGGTGGCGGTCATCCTCTCGGCGCTGGCGGCGTGGCTGATCGGACTGCTCAGCCTGCGCACCTCGGGCGTTTATTTCATCATGATCACGCTCGCCTTTGGCCAGATGTTTTACTATTTCGCGATCTCCTGGGCGGCGTATGGCGGCGAGGATGGCCTGTCGATCTATGTTCGCAACGGCTTTCCCGGGCTGAACACGCTGGTGCCGATCCAGTTCTTTGGCCTGTGCTTCGCGGCCTTGTGCCTGGCCCTGCTGGTGCAATGGCGGCTGCGGAATTCGCCCATCGGGCTGGCGCTGAATGCCGCTCGGCAGGTGCCCCACCGGGTCGAAACCGTGGGGCTTAACCCGCAACGGCTGAAACTGCTGGCGTTTGTGATTTCCGGGGCGATCACCGGGCTGGCGGGCGCGCTCTTTGCTGATCTCAATCGGTTCGTCAGCCCCACGATGTTCAGCTGGCAGCTATCGGGTGAGCTGATCGTGCTGATCATCATTGGTGGCGTTGGTCGTCTGATGGGGCCGGTGATCGGCGCGATCCTGTTCGTGGTGCTGGAACACTGGATCGGCGGGATCACCGATTTTTGGCACGTGTGGCTGGGGGTCGTGCTTTTGCTGATCGTGCTTTTTGCCCGTGGCGGGGTGATCGGCCTGCTGACTGGAAAAGAGGGCGCGCATGTCTGAGCCTGTCCTCGCCACCCACAACCTGACCAAAAGCTTTGGTGCCTTGCAGGCCACCGTCGACGTGTCGATCGACCTGCGCCCGGGTGAGATTCACGCCCTGATCGGCCCCAACGGGGCCGGCAAATCGACCCTGATCGCGCAGATCTGCGGCGGGCTGAAGCCGGACGTTGGCCGGGTGGAAATCCTCGGTCGCGACGTCACCTCCACAAGCACGCAGGACCGCGCCCGCGCCGGTCTGGGCCGGACCTTCCAGATCTCGGCCCTGGCGATGGAGGATACGGTGCTGGAAAACGCCCTTTTGGGTGCGCTTGGTCAATCGGGCCGGCCCTGGCGTTTCTGGCCGCTGCCGGCGCGCGATGCCAGCCTGCACGACCGGGCCATGGCCGCGCTTGAGCGTGTCGGGCTGGCCGAGCTTGCGCAGCACCAGACCAACGCGCTCAGCCACGGTCAGCGGCGCCAGCTCGAGGTGGCAGTGGCGCTGACGCTGGACCCCAAGGCCTTTGTCATGGATGAACCGATGGCGGGTTTGGGCGCCGAGGGTTCAAAAACCATGACCGACTTTCTGGGCGGTCTGCGCGCCGAGGCGCCGATCCTGCTGGTCGAACACGATATGGATGCCGTCTTTGCGCTCGCCGACCGGATCAGCGTGCTGGCCAGCGGCAAGGTCATCGCCAGCGGCAGCGTTGCCGACATTCGCGCGTCGCGTGAGGTGCGCGAAGCCTATCTGGGGCACGATATATGAGCTTGCTTCAAGTGCGTGATCTGACCGCCGCATACGGCCCGGTCCCGGCGCTCTTCGGCATCGATCTGGCGCTGGACGAGGGCCAGGTGCTGGCCCTGATGGGGCGCAACGGGATGGGCAAAACGACAACCGTCAAAGCAATCTGCCGGATGATCCCGTCCAAGGGAGGGTTGATCCTGGACGGTCACGATCTGCACGCCTTGGCCAGCCATCAGGTTGCGCGGCTGGGCGTCGGATTGGTGCCCGAGGGGCGCCGCTGTTTCAAAGACTTAACCGTCGCCGAAAATCTGCTCGCAGCCGCGCGGCCAGGCCCATGGGATCAGGCCACTGTCAGCACGCTCTTCCCGGTACTGGGCGAACGATCAGCCCAGCGCGCCGCGTCGCTGTCAGGCGGTGAACAACAGATGCTGGCAATCGGCCGCGCGCTGATGACTAATCCACGTCTGCTGGTGCTGGACGAGGCCACCGAGGGCCTCGCCCCAATTGTCCGGACCGAAATCTGGGCCGCGATCCGACGGATCAAACAGGAAACCGGCATGGCCATCCTTTTGATCGACAAATCGCTGAAAGAGCTCGCCAGCGTCGCCGACACCGCCGCAGTGGTGGCGCGTGGCCGCACCGTCTGGTCAGGCAACATGGCCGACCTCACCTCAGACATCACGGAACGGTACGTGGGGGTGTGAAAGGTTCCCATAGCTCGTTAGCCGAATTCTTCTGCGAGGCAAGACGCCCCAAAAGCGCGGTTCAGGAACTTTTTGTCTTCGGCGGATTCGCGTGAACTTCTTCGGAGCTTGTGGAGTCTGTCATCTGAGAGCGCTAACTAAGCAGTGTTGCGTTTTGTTCTCGGAATTATTGAGCTTCAACATTTAAATTTGTCCACCGTTACGATAGAAAATAGGGGGCGGAGAATGGTAGATTGCCGAAACAAGGCCTAAGAAAATCCAGTTGAAGTATTGGCGGGTTGATATGCGTGTCAGACAAGAAATGGCACTTTTCGACACCATCATGGATGTTCCCGTGACCCAATGAAGTTACTATCACTAGGTAAGCAGTTGAACGGAACGGGTACAGTCTCGTTGATAGAGTTTTTGCGGACCAAGAAGCGGAATAATCGATGTCGTAAGGCTGCGTCAGACCTAACGTAGAGTAAATTGATACTAAAGGAATTTGCAGAGCATACTTCTTTGCCTCCACGGCCATCGTGCTTGCTTGTACTTGATACACGGTCAGACAAAACCGGGGGATCTGTAGTGCACTGGGTCAGCCTCGCCGCGCCATGCATCGATTTCTGCTTTGCGGGAACAGTACCAATTCGCTGGGGATACGCGAAAGTCAGCTTTTTTCTTTTCTGGTCACAGCTCCAAGATGAGTGGGCAGTTATCGGAGACCTCAGGGTCGTTTATAACGTCGAAGTGCGTTACGGCTTTCTTCCGGTTTATCAGCATATAGTCGGCGTATTGAAGGTCAGCCAATGAAGACAGTTAGATTGACATCGCGATGTCACGAGCGCCCCTAGGCTGCTGGCTCTGTACTTCCTGTTTCAGTGAAGAAACTGAGTGTAAGGCGGGCCTTTCCATTCAATCATTGTGGGTTTGCGTTGCTGCAGCGCGGCCTTAAGTTGCAGATTCTTGCGGCACTTTCAGCATCTTTGGCCAGGCTATCGACTGAACACTCTACGAACCGGATCCATGCGAACGCAATCAAAGGTAAGTCGCCGGTTCTTTGCAGTAGTCCTTGATGGTCATCGCAGCATTACTTGGCTCAGAGACACTCCACCATGATCATTTAACGAAAATCGTCGGGAAGCTCCCGGTGCGAAGTCTTGCTTTCGACACACTCTGGAACGAAATCCGCCTTTTGGGCACGCGACAATTTCCGTTCGGGAACTCGTGTCAGCGTGACGGCGTAGCTGGGCGCGAAGCATAAAGGCGGTTTAGGTGCGGGTTATGGCGCAGTATCGAGGCAGCTTAGGGCGGCATTCTGCGGCCTGTTTCTGCTGCGTGCTTGAAAGCCAATTGGCTTGCACGCCATCTGGTTGCAGGCCGACCCGACCCGCCATGTCGGTGGGGATGCCATGACCACCTATGTCGTCACCTCCTCCAATTGGAACGATCCTGCGTTCTGGGCCAGCATATCCGAGAGCGGGCCCGGGCATGTCATCGACTTCTCAACACTGCCCGCGAATTTCACCGTGCGCTATGACTATTCCGTTGGCGAGATCCGGATCAGTGATGGGCTGATCGCACCCTTCGTCATCGGGGATGCCTCAGCCGGCGGGAGCTATGACGCGACGCTCGGCGGGAGCACCGAGCTTGAGTATTTCGACTATGTCGGCACCGACTTTGTGGACACGGTTGTTGGCCATTCTGGCGACAATTCTGTGCAGGGCAATGGGGGTGTCGACCGGCTGATCGGCAATGGCGGGCAGGATACGCTTGACGGCGGTGACGGGGATGACCGGCTGTGGGGCGGGGACGGTGACGACAGTCTGATCGGCGGGGTGGGCAATGACTCGATCCGCGGCGACGGTGGCGACGACCTCTTCGTCTATCCCGGCGGCACGGCGCACGGCAATGACACGCTCTTTGGCGGCGAGACGGCCGAGACCGCGGGCGACCATGTGGACCTGTCGCAAGTCACCGGGCCGATCACCGTCACCTATAGCGGAGACGAGGCCGGCAGTTTCACCGATGGGGTCAGCACTGTAACTTTTTCCGAGATCGAGCGCTTCACGCTCACCGGCAGCAGCGACACGTTCGACGCCTCGGCCTCAACGCGGGGCGCCACAGTCGAGGCCGGCGCGGGCAGCGACACGCTCACCGGCAGCAGCGGGCAGGACAGCCTCGAGGGTGGGGCAGAGGCGGATTCCCTCATCGGCGGCGACGGGGCCGACACGCTGAGCGGCGGCGCCGGCAACGACACGCTTGGCGACTACCTGACCGATGGCGGCGACGACTTGCTGCAAGGTGGCGACGGCGACGACACGATGGTCGGTGGCGCCGGCAATGATACGCTCTTTGGCGACGATGGCTCTGACACGCTTGCGGGCGGGTCCGGCGACGACACGCTTTATGGTGGCGACGACATCGACGTCTTCCTGATCGGCGACGACCATGATGGCGAGACGATTTTTGGCGGCGAGGGTGGGGCCGATTGGGACGTCCTGTCGCTTTACAACTTCTCCTTCGCGACGGGCGTCACCGTCACGTTTTCCGCGGACGAAGCCGGCACCTACAGCTTCAACTCCGGCACGGCGACCGGCAGTTTCTCCGAGATCGAGCAGATCAATGTCACGGACAATTCTGACTTGATCGATGCGACTCTCACCACGTCGGGTCGGCTGTTCTATGGCAATGGCGGCGCTGATACGATCCTTGGTGGCACTGGGTCCGACACGCTGGAGGGCGGCGACAGCGGTGACAGCCTGTCGGGAGGTGATGGCGCCGACAGCCTGCTGGGTCAGGCCGGGGCCGACACGCTGCTGGGCGGTGAGGGCAACGACTCGCTTGAAGGCGGCATCGGGGCGGACTCGATCGACGGTGGGATCGGCAATGATACGATCGTCTTCGAGGATAGTTTCGGCTCGGACACGGTGATAGGCGGCGATGGTACCGACCGCCTGGATTTCTCGGCCCTGAGTGGCGGCATCGACATGACCTTCACCGGCTTCAAATCCGGCACGGTTGCGCAAGGCGCCGACACAATCCAGTTCTCGGACAACGAGATCTACGATCTGACCAATCTGGATGACACCGTCACCGGCGGGACCAGTTCGCTCAATATCTACACGCTGGGTGGCGACGATTCCGTCATCGGCAGCAGCGTGGCCGATGGCATCAGCCTTGGCGCGGGCAACGACACAGCCGAAGGCGGCGGCGGGTTTGACCATATCCGCGGCTTTGAAGGTGACGACCTGATCTATGGTGGCGACGGCACCGACCTGCTGCGCGGCCTTGATGACAACGACACGATCTTTGGCGAGGCGGATTCCGACACGATCCAGGGCGGCCTTGGCAACGACTCCCTCGATGGCGGGGCGGCGGGCGACTCGATCCAAGGTGAAGAAGGCGACGATATTCTTGAGGGCGGCGCCGGGGACGACACGCTTGAGGGCGGCATCGGCGCTGACACGATCTTCGGCGGTGGCGACAATGACAGTATCGACGGCGGCACAGGTAGCGATACGCTGGACGGTGGCACCGGCAACGACACGCTGAGTGGCGGAGAAGACGCCGATTTCATCCGCGGTGGCTATGGCGACGACAGTATCGAGGGCGGCGCAGGCGACGACATCCTGATGGGCGCGGACGGCGCAGATGTCGTCCAGACCATTGTTGCTAACGATTTCGACAGCACCGCGGGCATCTTCCAATACCAGGACGCCACGTTTGCCGTGAATGACAGCCTTGGGTCGCCATCTGGCGACAGCGCGCTTGTCTTCACCTCTGACAGCACTTGGGACGCCGGCAATTACGGTGGCGTGCAGTTGGACGTGCCGACGGGTGACCTTGTCTTGGGTGAGACCTATCGGATGAGCTTTTGGGTGCGCACCGATGGGCCGGAGTCCGAGCTACAGGTCAGCTACCAATCCGGCGGCGGCGGGCCGCACAACTTCGTTGTCACCTCGGCCGACGCCACCAGCGAATGGCAATATGTCGAGGTCACGGCCACGCTCGACGCGATCCACGACAAGATCTTTATCTGGGGGGAAGACCCCAACACCACCTATGCCGTCGACGCCCTGCGGTTCGAACAGGTCGCGCCGTCCTCGGACAATGACACCATCGCCGGCGGCGACGGGGACGACACGATCTATGGCGCCCTCGGCGACGATGTGCTGGGCGGCGACACCGGCGCCGACAGCCTGGATGGCGGGGACGGCGCCGACACACTGACCGGGGGCACCGGCAACGACACGCTGACCGGCGGCGCGGGCGACGACGTCTATGCCTTTGACGATGGGTTTGGCGGCGACCGGATCACCGATTTCGACATCGGCGACACGGATGGTGACGGATTTTACAACGACCAGCTAGATGCCTCTGGCCTGACAGACGCGTCCGGCAATCCGGTCAACGTTTGGGACGTCACCGTCAGCGACGACGGGTTTGGCAACGCGCTGCTGAGCTTTCCCAATGGCGAGACGGTGGTGCTCGAAGGGATTGCCCCTGCCTCGCTCAGCAGCACCTCCCAGTTGGTGTCTGCAGGTGTCGCCTGCTTTGCGGCAGGCACGTTGATACGCACACCGCAAGGCGAGCGGCCAATCGAATCCCTCCGTCGCGGCGATCTTGTCGATACACTGGATGGCGGCGCACAGAAGGTGGTGTGGGCCGGCAATACCTTCCTCGATGCCGAGAAACTGCGCGCCAATCCGACGCTCAAACCCGTGTTCATCCCGGAGGGCCTCTTTGGCAACTACGCACCGCTTCTGGTCTCCCCACAGCACGGGATGCTTGTGGGCGCGCGACACGGCATCGCCGGCGAACACCTCGCCCGCGCGCGTCATCTAGCAGACGCAAAGGGCCCGGTCCGCGTGGCCCGCGGCAAACGTAAGATCCACTATCACCACCTGATGTTCCAACGGCACCAGATCATTTTCGCAAATGGAGCGCCCAGCGAAAGCTTCTACCCCGGTCCCTCAGCCCTTCGGATGTTCGACCCAAAGACGCGACGAGAGCTTGGTTCTCTGGTTGCAGGACTCGAAACCCAAGGAGCCGAAGCAGCTTATGGCCCCCGTGCGCGGGTTGTTCTCAAACGACCTGAACTGTTAGCGAAGGTGAAGTTGCGCCGTGCATTAAATCTGGCCGTTGGTTCCGGTCGTAGGCAAAAACCGGAGGCGCATCGGCCAGATTGGGACGCAGGCTTTTCTGGATTCGATCGCCAGTCACACCAACCATATCTTCACTGATACGTTCCAATACGGTGCGGCAACATCTACAGCCTGCGTTCCGCATATCAACTTGAACTCACAGGTTGCCAGTACTGTTTACAGCCGAGTACACCTGACCACGCCAAACGGCCATCGCGTATGCGAAAGTTATGTGCAACGCGAAAAATGGACAATGCGCCATGCCTGACCCGCCGCTACGACGTCTTGCTCGCCAAGCGGTTGCGCAGCAAACACGCCGCTTCGGCCAAGTCTTGAATGACCGCTTTTCGAACCGCGGACCGAGGACCAAACTGCTTGCTCGTGCAGGGAAAGTCCGGAATCCGCCCTTTATGCAGTGACCGGAAAAACGCTGAGCTGAGGATAACCTATTGCTGTGCTACGTCGGGCGACCAGCGAAGGTTTGATTTCTGTTACGTCTCACCGATCGCGACTCCGGTCGAAGTGTTCAGGTTGCCTCTCCAGAGAGTATTATGGTTTCAGCGCCTTGCAAGAAGTTCACTGACTTCGCGCGGTCATCAGGTTCGGAGAAAAGCCGGCCGAGAGAACGGATTTTGGGCCAACAGCCGAAGCCGTAGTGCTCAGCCGCTCTCGCAAGCCTCTTTGAAAACAAATTTTGATTACCTCGTCCCGATCGGGAGAACGTTTTCGCCGGGGCAAGTGGCGGAGGGGAAGCCCCCATGGTTCCGTCTCATCTTGTCCGATGTAGAACTATTTTTTGTGAATTTTTACCATCGTTGCGAACAACACGCGTCGCAACGTGTTGCAGGTTGTCTCATGCGTTCCAATTCCTTTTGGCACGCAAGATGGAACGCATGGAGATATGGGCATGCCGAAAACCGTTAAGGAACTGTCAGCTGTTGAGGTCAAGCGTCTAGTGCACCTGACCTGAGACCCGTTTCCTCCTCCGATTTGAGGTAGAGTCCGTCCCAACGAAGGAGACGGACAGAATGAAGAGATCACGGTTCAGCGAGGAGCAGATCATCGCGATC
>JAAUYB010212870.1_pt1 | contig 30667 bp, 26 predicted proteins | sample 7278071 | NCBI WGS metagenome assembly JAAUYB01 (sample SAMN14350121, study PRJNA611818) | marine sediment metagenome | isolation source: surface marine sediment (1.8m) | place: French Polynesia: Moorea | collected 2018-08 | reverse complement strand
TTCATAGATCTTGTGTTAAGTGAGTTGTTCAACCCCTCGAAATTCTGTTGATTCAATGGATTTTCCAACCTTGACTCCTCACAGAACTGTGTTTTACATTTCTTAAACCTTTACACAGTAACATGATTTTTTCAGGGGGTGTTGTCTTCCTAATAATCATTCAGAATGGTTTTCATTGAATCTTCTAATCAAGGTTTACAGGAAAAAGCAGATCGACTACGATGGTAAATTTGCCTAAATTCAATCAGAAACGATCCGTATAAATGTTGTGATCTAGCTAACACTTAAGCAAGGCTTAAACTCTCAACCTTCCATATTGTCAGACCTTGAACTTTGTAACATCCACAATGACATGGGGGAAAAACTTACGTATTTGTACTGAGGAATGAGTGTTATATTTTAAACATTGTTACCCTGAAAAGTCTGATAATTTTAATCTTTTATGGCTATCTAGATTAGTATTTCAAATAAGGGATTGACAAAAACTTTTATATTTGGTAAGCAGTAAACGTGCAGTTGAAATTCAACCCTGGATAAGATAAAGTTCGTCTATAACCAGAACCCCTTTTGGATTTACACCATGTTAGCCATAGTCATCAGTTATTATTGGGTTGTCGCCTTGCTCGTTTTTTTTCTATGGTTTAGGCTATTTTGGGCTGATGAAACAACAGCGAAAAGCGATCTGTCTTCTTGGATGGTGTTAATTATTGGTGCCAGTTTGTGGGTTGTGGTATTGCCTTTTGCTAATTTAGAGTTAGTGATCAAAGCTTATTCGATCCATAATTAAAAATTGATAGCGACTTGGTTTGTAAGGATGTGTTAAACATAGATAAGTTAAAGCAAACCCCCCATTCTGGTTATCATTGGGATAACAGTTCAAGGCGTTTTTTTGAAGGGTGGTATTATCGCGTTACATTACCCCAATGGGGTCAAAGTTTTGCCTTTATGTATTCTATTGATGATCCCAGTGGTGGCCAATCTCATAGTGGAGGTGCAGCACAAATATTAGGGCAAAATAAGGATTATTTGTATCGTATTTTCCCTAATGTAAAAACATTTTGGGCAAGCGATCAAAAGTTGGCTTTATGTCATTGGCAACAAGAACATTTTAATCTCAAATCTCAAATTCTTGAGCCAATTATTTTTGAGGAAATAGTTAAGGAAGGCTATCAAGCAACGGATAGTTTAAATCAGGGATATATTCAAGATCCAGTGACTAAAAATTATTGTCGTTGGTGTTATGAAATCGAGTTTATTGATGGTTGGGGTAATCGTTTTTATCCTCAAGAAGCAACGGCAGGATGTTTATCTTTTTTACCTATTTTTGACCCAGGATGGCAAGTGTTAATGGCTCATGGATGGGCAACGGGTTATATTGATTGGAATGGGAAAAAGTATGAATTTAAGGATGTTCCTGCTTATAATGAAAAGAACTGGGGGCATTCTTTTCCCACTAAATGGTTTTGGATCAATTGTAATAGTTTTAAGCAAGAATCTGACCTATCTTTAACGGCTGCGGGTGGCATCAGACAAGTTTTAAGTTGGCAGGAATCTGTTGGAATTATTGGCTTACATTATCAGGGTAAATTTTATAAATTTGATCGAGATAATAGTCAGTTATCTTGGCAAATTAAACCGTGGGGAAGTTGGATAATGAAAGGAAAAAATGATAATTTTGTGATTAAAATTGAAGGAGAAACGGATGAACTTGGTACTTATGTTAGGGTTCCCACGGCTGAGGGTTTACGGTTTCTTTGTCGGGATACTGTACAAGGACATTTAACCCTAGAATTAAGGGATCATAATGATAAAATCATCGTCAAAGATAGCAGTTGTTTAGGGGGTTTAGAAATTGGGGGATCTCCTTGGGATAAGGATTGGATTTATGGGAAATAGTATAAATTGTCTCAGAAATTTGCAAAAATATCTATCATAATTATGGTAGATTAACAGTGTTTATTGTTTATGAAAGTTGCTATTATCCGAGAAGAAAAAAATCCTCCAGATTCTAGAGTGCCTTTAACCCCAGAACAATGTCAATATTTAATGCAAACCGATCAAAATTTAGAGATAGTTATTCAAGCTAGTGAAAAGCGATGTTTTTCTGATTTAGAATATCAAAAAAGAGGTATTTCTGTCGTTAATAATATTAGCAACTGTGACATTTTGCTAGGAGTTAAAGAAGTACCGATTGCTGCTTTAATTCCTGAGAAAACTTACTTGTTTTTTTCCCATACTCATAAAGAGCAACCTTATAATCGAAAACTTTTACAGACAATTTTAAAGAAAAAAATACGTTTAATTGACTACGAATGTCTTTGTGATAACCAAGGAAAAAGAGTCATCGCTTTTGGTCATTGGGCGGGGGTTGTGGGGGCGCATAATGCTATATTAGCCTGGGGAAAACGTCAGCAAACTTTTGCGTTAAAACCTATGCACCAATGTTATGATTTTGCTGAGGCAAAGACTTATTATGAAAATTTATCTTTGCCTAATTTTAAAATAGTAATTACTGGAGATGGAAGGGTTAGCAATGGTGCAGCGACGGTGTTAGATTTAATGAATATCAAACAAGTTGCACCTCAAGACTTTGTAACGCAACAATTTTCCTCTCCTGTTTATACAAAATTATCAGTACAAGATATGTATTATAAAAAAGGAGAAGATATATTCAATGAGTCTGACTATTATAAACATCCAGAACAATATTCTTCTAGTTTTGAACCTTATACTAAGGTAAGTGATATCATGATCAACGGCATTTATTGGGAGAAAGGCGTGCCTGTTTTCTTCACCAAAGAAGACATGAAAAAAGATGATTTTAAAATCAAAGTAATTGCCGATGTTACCTGTGATATTGCTCCAGATGCCTCTATTCCTTGCACCGTTAGACCTTCTACTATTGCCGAGCCAATTTACGGATATGAGCCTTATTTAGAAAGAGAAAGTCAGCCATTTCAACCTCAAACCATTGATATAATGGCAGTGGATAATTTACCGAATGAATTACCCCGTGATGCTTCAGAAGACTTCGGAAAACAGTTAATTGATCGGGTGTGGGATGAGTTAAACAAAACAGATAGTCAAATGATTTATCATGGGACCATTGCCCTCAATGGACAATTAAACGAACCCTACGAATATCTCCATGATTTTGTTGATTTTTAACAAGAATTTGATATTTAATTAGGTGTATAAAATACAATTATAGTTAATTTCAATAAAAAGGAGAAAAAACCTACCTTCTTTATTATTAAGATAGTGAGCAAGATGCTCAAATTCCTCTGTTTTGAAACGACTATAATTCATCTAATTTCGGAACCATACCACCATATCCTAACGAAACTGAGGATCGGTTGTCATTGGTGGAGGGGGTATAGTCAGTTCATCCCCCTCAGTTGTCTCTGATTCTGATAAGGTTCCAGAAGGAGATGTTGCTTGGCCATTCCCTCCTGTGGCCGAGTTAGGGGTATTTACATTCCCCCCAGTTTCCCCTGGTGTTGTGGTGGTAGAAGGGGACGGTAAATAGGTTTCAATGATAACCGAACGGGTTTTAGTTTGTCCTTGAGCATCGATCGCAGTTAATTGTAGCGTTTCGGTTTTGGGTTCGCGAGAGAGGTTATAAACTAATCCCCCAGAGGGTTCAACCGTACCGGGGGCCGGAAGCAATTCAACTTTAAGGGTGTTGTCTCCTTTGACTTGCCATTGTAGAGAAATCGCTTGTTTCTTTTCTAAATTAACTTGGTAACTGGGAGGGGTAGGGTTTCCATCCACATTAAACTGTAAAATTTCAATGGGAACCGGTTTGGCCGTAACCTCAATGGGTTCACTTTGCACCGATACCGGAGAATGATGGAGATTATGGAGAGGAACTAGGGTTAATTGAAAGACGAATTTTCCCACATCTTTAACCTCAGTGGGAAAGTCATGACAAACTAACTGGTTTTGCTGGAGAGTACAGGAAGTAGGAAGCGGTTTAGAGGATGTTGGTTGAACAATGGTAACTTTTTCCTCAAAGGGTTTTTTGGAGTCAGTGGAACGAACGGAGAGGATTAACTGTTTGATGAAACGAAAATTATCAACAGTCCAGTTTAACTTAATTCCGTCTTTTACCCCCTCTATATATTTGGTATTAGTCGCTGTTAACTGGGACAAAGCAGGTTGAGGAATGGGACTAATAGAAATAAGAGAAGTCGTAACGGGAGGTAACGGGGTTGGTGGATCACCCTTGGGGGTTAAGGTGAGTTGAAAGCGATAATTTCCCGCTTTAAAGCCATCCGTTGGCACATTGGTACACAAGAGGGTTTGATCTAAAGAACAAAATTCTTGTAAGCTATCAGGAATCCCTTGACTAAAATCATAGGAAATGGGTTGAGATAACACCTCTCCTTCGGGAGACACCCCCATCAATTGTAAGGTTGCCAGTTGTTGAGGATGGGCAATCTGCCAATTTAAACGAATCACTTGGTTATCGATGGCATCATAGCGATTATTTTGGGGCGTAAACCTACTAACTTGGGGGTTTGGCGGCTTTTTGGTCAATAACCACCACCCTAACCCCATTAAACCCGCTAACAGCAGTAAAATACCTAAAATACATAAATAGAGATGCCACCAGGGACGCTGTTTCCAAAGTAAAACCCCAGGAAGTCGAGAAATAGGCAAAGGAAGTCCTTGAAGATCCCTAACTTCTACGGTGAAATTGAACGCTCTGCCGGTAAAGGGACGTTTCCAAGGATGAGGCGGAATAATGTGTAAATTAACCAGGGTTTGTTCTTGAGGATATAATTCGACAATGGTACGATCTAACCTGTATTGACACAGGCGATCGCCTTCTGTGTCGATCACCTCTAGTTGTAGTTTGCGGTTGGTATTCCCTTGATTGTCCAGGCGAATTTCATACCATCCTGGTTTGTCAATCACCGTTCCTACCTGGGTGATCAGTTGCCAATCAACTTGATAGAGTGGGAGAACTTTGAGGTGAATTAAATCAAATAAAGCCAGATTGTCCCCATAATTGGTGGATAAAATTTGTAACGTTGGGGAATAGCGGCCCGCTTTGATCGTGGCAGGAAGGGTCAAAAAGAATTGAATTTGTCCCTTTTGTCCAGGGTTTAATTCTAATCCATCACTAGAGGTAATCATTCCCCCAACGGTAGCCGCATCCGGATAGATCACTTTAAACCAATCATCAGACAAGTCATCACAACTCAAATAAAAGCGATCGACTTGATTAGAGCGATTATGAATGGTTAAGGTGAAGGGGGTTAAATCTCCACCCAGGACTTCTAGAGGGTTATCTGAGCGAGTCAGAGGAGAGATGGTAAAAGTTGGATCATTGAGATCACGGGTTTGCTCAATAGTAGGTAAAACTCGCACTTCTCCCCGATAAAATTTGGGTAGTTGCCCTTGATAATATGAAGGGGGAAGGACATCTTCTGAAAAGATGTCGAGTTTGAGACGATAAGAATAAACTTTTGGAAGAGCATCAATAGGAATGTCAAATTTAAAGATGAATTCACGAGTTTGCTCAGCCTCAATACCGAATGCTGTCTGAGGAGAAACACAGCATTGTGGCAACATTTCCCCGGGGTCTTCTATGGTGAGAGTAAGAACAACACTGTCTTGGCCCTTATTGGCAACGGTAACACTCAGATAAAAGGTTTCCCCGGCTATGATTGAGACTTGGGAGGAAGGGTTGCGAATAACACCCAAGGGAAAATCAAGGCCATTTTGTTGTTGATTAAGTTCTTCCCTGGTTGGCTCAGCTTGAGTCATCGCAAATTCAGTTATTACATTCTGAAGTAGTTAACTTTTTATCAGTATAGACATTTAAACGAACCTTGGTTTGATCGCCTCCACTGAGGATATGAATCTTTTGGTTAATGACTTTAATATCAACGGAATTGATGGGTTTTGGTGATTGGTGAATTTTGGTATATTCAGCTTTCGACCGGGTTCCGTTTCCACTCATTTCCCACAGTAAAACCTGTCCATCTTGTCCCCCACTAACGAGATAACATCCATTCCTACTCAACGCCACTGAATACACAGGATAAACCTGAGAAGGATTTTCTTTCTCTTTCCATTGATCTCTCGGTGCAAGTCCGTCCCATTGGTCTGTCGGTGCAAGGTTTTGACAATTTTCTCGTTTATTCAGACACTCACTCAAATCCCACACTTGAATTGTACCTCGATTATCAGCCGTGACAATTTGATTAGGTTTATCTTGGGCGGTGGTAATACTTTGAATATAGTGTTTGTCGTTGCCCAAGGTTTGACCAATATCATCACACTTTTTTTCTTCGTTAGTAAAATTACTATCTATTAAACATAATCGATTATATTGCCCACCTAGCACCATAAAATCACGATTTGCTCCAACAAAGACCACACTATAAATAGCAAAATCAAACATTTTTTCTTGATTTGGGGTTGTGGTTATGGGGTTACAATTTGGCGAATTATTGAGGTTAGGATTCAGTTTCCATTGTTTTATTTGTCCATTACCATAACTACCATAAAGAAACTGAGAATCTTGAGAAAAAGCGATATCTAAAACTCGATTATTAGCATCTTGTTTAAAACTGTATTGAAGACAATTACGATCATCTAATAAGTCCCATACTTGAACTTCTCCATTTTCTAATCCGACAGCAACAACATTATTTTCAAGGGGTTTATATCGAACTACTCTGACTGATTTGGGTAAGTTGTTATCTTTTTTCTTTTCTTGGTCGTTAAATAAAGATCGAACTCGTCTGACTAATATGAGTAAGTCGTTATCTTTTTTACCTGTTTTTCTTTTAGATAAAATAGGATTAGTAAAAAGTTTTTTCAAACCAAAACCCTTTAAATCCCATTCAATTATTGTTTGATCATCAGAACCACTAATGGCGTTTAATCCCCGTCCATTAAACTGAACGGAATTAACAGCTTGTTGATGACCACAGATAGGACTGTAGGGATTCAAACAGGACAACCCATACCACACCCATAATAATAATAAACCCGTTAGACCTCCTAACCATAAAGGAATCTTAGGATAAATCTTTAATTGTAATAATTCTGTGCTATTTTCTACATCAAGTCTAGTATCACTAGCGATAGCTGAAACAGCAAAAAATAAGGTTTTAACTCTACCAACCCAAGGACGTACACTATGAATTTTTAAGTCTAATTCTCTCGTTTCATTAGGATTAACTTTAACAAACTGATTTTCTTTCAGAAATAAACTAGCAGCTATCGGTTCTTTTTCCCATAATTTAACAAAAAGTTTGAAGACTAAAAGTGAGATGATTGGCATTTGTTTATTGATCATTTCCCACTGTTGAGGAAAACTATCAGATTGAACTAAACTAGCAGACATTAATTGTTTTAAATTGCTTTGATTTTCAAACTGTAAATTATAATTAACTGTAGAAGTTTTCCAATGGGGAAACCAAGGAAATTTTTCGGGTAGTTGCTGGGAGTTGGGAGTAGCTTTAAAAATCACTTTTCCCAGAGGAAAAACCTCTAAGGAACCCGCGACTTCCACCGCTTGAACGTTTTCTTGTTCAACTTTAATAATAAAGGGATAAGTTTGACTAATAACAGTGTTATTTGAAGGTAGTTGACAACTAAAAATAAGTTCTTTCTTTGTTTTTCTTGGCAAGGACAATCTCTGAATTTTTTCTTCTATTAACCAAGGAGAATTTAAACCTGTTAATGTGGCAGTGATATTAACTGAATTAATCCCAATTTGTTCTATTTCACAAGGAATATCAATGGTTTTTCCTGGATAAATATGGAATTTTTTAACAGGTAATCTTACCCGTAAAGAACTTTCATCTTCCCCAGGTTCAATGGTCAAACGGAGGAATTCTTTTTCTTCAATGTTTTGTAATTCAGTTGATAGTATTGTAACTAAAATATCTAAAGAACCAGCAAAATTTGGAATAGGGTTTTTTTGCAGTGTAACAGAAAATTTTGCTGTGCCACTTGGAGGTATTTTTTGACCAATATCAGGAGTCAGTTGATACCAATCATTGATATTAATTTCATCGGTTCCTGCTGCTTGTAAAATAACTTGAAAGCTGGCAAATTGATCACTAAGATTAACCACAGATACTTGAAAAGTTTCGGGGTTTTTTCCAGGTTTAAAATCGATATAATTAGTTGAAATTGTTACTTCTATTGATTTATTGTTCATGTTCTAAGTATTTTTAATCTAGTTGGTTAAGTAAACATTCAAGAGTTATTGATTAGATTCAACTATCTATTTTGAATGTTCATTCATGGATAAGTTTATTTTTTAAAGGTACTAATTGTGATGATCTCCATTGCGGATAGATTGAGACGTTTTAATTAATTGTTCAATATATTCTTGTTCAGTTGACCAAGAAGATTGTCCTGGTAATGCGGTCAATTCTTCAAGTTGTTCAATTTTTTTCCTGAGAGATTCTTCTCGTTTATAAATAACACTGATCATTTTAAGAAACACTTTTGCTAAAACTCCTATTTCATCATTTTTTTTACTTATTTTTTCTAATTTATTGAAATCTAAATTTTCCAAATCTTTTGATTGTATTGCCTCTGCAGCATCAGTTATGGTAGTAATGGGTTCACTTAATTTACGGGAAAGGAATAAGGCTAAAATTGCTGCAAGTACACTTAAAATAACACCGCCTGAAAAAATCAATAAGCTTAACTGCATTAATGGTTTCATAAACAATTGATTGGGAAATGTCATCACTAATAACCAAGAGATTTCTTGAAAAGGTGAAAGATAAATCTCATTGTTATTAAATGTAAATTGATCTGACTCTGGGTATTTTGTTTGACAATAATTTCGTTCTGTGATTTGTTCTTCAATCTCAACTGCTGAAGGATCGTTAAAGTTAGGTTGATTGGAGTCGGGGAAAGCAATTATTAGAGATAAATCAGTGATTTCAGATTGAGCAGATTGAGATAAACAATCCATGATAAATATCTTTTCTTGCGCTTCAAACGTACGAATTTGACTTAAGTCTTGAATAAGATAAGATAAATTTAAGTCAATACCGATTACTCCTTCAAATTTGTTACTATCGACATTATTAAAAGGTTGATAAAGAGTCAGTCCGACATTGGAGTTTTGACCATTTTTATCAGAATTTTCAAATGAATAAGCCTTAGTCCAACCAATTTTTTTAGACTTTTTTGCTGATTTATACCAAGGTCTTTCTTGAGGATTTGTTTTTTGTATGACCTTATATTCATCTTCTCTTTCACCTCCCTGCTTCAGAGAATACTCCCGAAACTCTCCATTGGTTTCTGGACCTTTATATTGAGTCACTAATTGATCATTTTGTTTTCTTTTAATTCCTAACCATTCTCCTTTCTCACTAGCATAATAAACCTGATAGAGTTGAGGATTATATTTCATTTGGTACCAAAAATATGTTTCAAGGCTGGACTGAGATTGATTATTGATATTTTTCTGCATCTCTTTTCCAGATAACCTAAATTGATTTATTTTACTAAGATTTTCTATATTTATTTTTTGATTCATTAAATAATCGATGATTTTTTCTGCATTATCCTTAACAAATGTAGCTTGTCGCTCTTCATATCTTTGTTTAAAAAATATCCATAACATTACTTGTGTAGAAATAATCGCTAATAACAGTGGGGTCAAAATTAATAAGAGAACTTTCCAGCGAAAAGAGATAAATTTTGTTTTTACTTCGGGACGTTCAGACAAGTTACTCATAGCAATATCCTCAATTTATTGATTTTCTAAAGGTTTCTGTAATGCTTGCTGCATTTGCTTACGATCATAGCCGAATTTTAAAATATTAAGCATTAATTCTTGATTGTTTCTGATAATTTCTCTAGACAAATTTTGCTGATTATCACTAAAAATAGAAACCATATCACCAATAATAATAATTAATCCTTGTCCCACTAAAAGTTGCAGAGATTGATTATTAATGGTTGGGAGTTTTTGAAATAAAAAAGGTTCATTTTTCAGTGGGTGGGAACCGGATAATTCTTCCCAGGTTTCTAGAGAAATATTGAGTTTTTCAGCTAACTTTTCGATCTTAAAGGAAAGTTGATCAACTTCAATTATAATTGATTTTTTTATTTCTGTGAGTTCATCTTTTAAAATAGGATACATTCGAGTTAAATAGTCTGAATTTTCTTGACTCTCATTTTTTCGCTTATTAGCTGTCAAGATGGTATTCTCAATGCGCTCAATTTCTATTAATAGTTGATGTTCAATAATTTTTAGTTCTTCAAGTTTTGTATTTTTGGTAGAAATTTGAGTCAAAATAATTCCACCTTTGTTTAAATAACTTTGAAGAAACGAAAAATGTTCCGAAGATAATTGTTGCGATCGCTGTTGACTTAAAAATAACACATCATCATAATTGTGATTATTTTCTTGATAATCGGTTGTTGATATCTGTCTAATTTTCTGATATCCTTCATAGGTTGAATCAAGTCCTTTAATTGATTTTAATAACCGATTTAATCCCTGTTGTTCTTCTTCTGCATCTCCTGGTAATACGGCGATTGAAATTAAGGATAAAGGTTTAGTTTGCGCTTGTTGACGGTAACGGACATCAAGACAATTCGCAGTCGGTTCAAATACATTTTTGGGAGATTTTAAAACAATTTCTTCTCCTTCTAATTGAATACGACATAATTCAATTTCTCCTGCTTGGGGAGGATTATTTTGCTCTTCAATCCGAAAAGTTTCTTCTATTTCTATCTTATTATGTAATTTCAACTCATCCGGATCTACGTAGCGAATAACTAAATAAATTAAGCGAGAAATACCATTTTTTATCTGGGAATAAATATAATAATTTTCTGCTTTGGGAACAACAATAAGATCACCAAAACTATCAATAGCAAAACCAGGTTGAATTTGAACCCATCGATGATTACGGTGTTGGGGAGAAACATCTTTATCTTTAGGGGGAGGAATAACACAAACCCCTAAACCATGAACAATTCCTGGTTGATGAAGAGATTGATAATAAATATTTTGTCTTTGTCTATGATATTGATGGGCAATTTTCCAGCGTTCAGCTGTTATCTCTAATCCATCAATGACATTAAGACGTTTTAAGGATTTAATCATGGGAAATGAATGGGACATAATCTTTAAATAAGCCTTTTTTTTTACTTGTTAACTTCATCAATTAGTTTTTTTCTACAATAATTATCATAGAAAAATATTTTTTTGTTCTTCACTCATTATGATGTCTAAATTGAGTTATTCCTCACTCCTTAATGATTAGTTCATAAGTTGAAAAGGCTGGTTTTTCTTGTTCGATAATTTGACGAACTAGGCGTTGATCAATTGATTGACCGGCAAGAGATTGTAATGTTACTGTAAAATGATGGGCTTGTCCTCCTCCGATTAATGCTTGCAAGATAGCATTTGATTTTTCTACAATCATCACCCAAAGTAATGATAACCCAAATCTTTCAGCACCTTTTAAGAAAGCTAATATACAAAATTGGTACACTCCTACTTGTTGTCTTAGTCTGGTTTGACCAAGGGTGAATCTTTCTCCAAATGTTTCTTCAATACTAATATGTTTTTTTCTTTCTGGTAACGTTTCATCTAAGGGTAAATCAGTACAAAGATGTAGGTATAGTCGTAAACCATAACGGGTCCCTTTCCATTTATACAATTCGATGGCTTTACTAACCAAATAACGCTGTTGAGAAAGACTTAATGCGGGATTTAATTTCCATCCTACCCAATGGGAAAGAAAGGGTAAAAATGTGTCACTGGTAAGCATGGGGTTAAAGTACCCCCAAAGCGTATCTAAAATGTTAACATCCGGTTCAAAGGTTTGTTCAAAAATAGCGAGAAAACGTTCTATAAAATCCGTTTTCTGAGAACTTAATTGCTTTTTTTGAGTTAGAAAGTCCGTTTGTTTGTAAACTTCTGGTAGAAAATTTAAGTAAAGACTATCAGGACGAACATAAAGCTGAAAGGGCATTATTGCATGCCTAGAACTAATAAAATTTTTCATAAAAACCCATCCTAGAGACTCCATGTTATTATTGATCAGCAACAAAAAAATAGCCAATGCAAGAGGACATCTAAACAAAGACCATTGATAATTATAGCTAATAAAACTCCCTTGATAATCTAGGTTTAAAGAATAACTATCTTGTCGAAGTTCTTGAAATTCAAAAAAATCGGCAGGGATTTTCCATTGAATAATAATATCAATATTTTCATTAGGATAGACTAATATACTCTGATTATTAACTGAGCAAAATAATAATAAAAAATGATATAATCCTAAATCAATTAATCCCAAAACAATAAAAGGTAATAACTTATCATCCATTCTAATTATTTTGTACCAGGATTTCGGGAAATTGCCTTCTAAGCTAAAACTAAAATCAAGAAATTCAGCAGTTAGGTTTTCCAACTGAAACACCAATTCCCCAACGTCCCCCGGATAGACAACTATTGTCGGAGATGAACGTTCATTTTCTGTTTCGTAAAAATTTTCAGCTTGTCTGAGTTTTTCTTGTCTTTTAATCGGTTGTGGTAGAACTTTTGGTAAGGTTAATGGGGTTAGTTGAATGTGAATGGGAGGGGTCATAAAATTAAAGTTTAAACTAATTAATTGAGCTATCTTTCTAGTTAAATCAAACAAACAATTAACGAATTACCATCGAGTGTTTTGATTGCGATCAATAGCGGAACTTGTTCCTCCTGGATTATCTGCATTGTCAACTTTGACGAGGGTTAAATTAGCCATCGCTTGAATGGGGGTTCCATTTTCTAAAAAGCGAGTGAGACGATAGGTTAACCGTTGAACAAAACAAGTAAAATACCGTTGATTTCCCCAAGCAAAAATATACACAGGAGGACGTTTATTCTTAGCATCTCCACTCTCTGCAAAATAAACTGCTTGAGTTAAATTCTTAATATATCCCCCAATACTATCCCCCATTTCATAACCATCAAATAACACATTATTAATCGTTAAAATACAAGGTTTACGATAACCATAACTCATTTTAGGATACCCATTATCCCCTCTAGCAGTCTTCCCTTCGTTTAAGATTAACTCATGGTCAAATTCTAGTTCCCTCGGATTAAACATAAATTCAATATTTTTATCATTATCGCGGGGTTGATGAATTAGGATCGCTTTTTCTAATTTATCGGTCACAATTTACGCTCCAACTAATCAAAAAACAGTTAATTACTAGCAAAGAATCCTTTATTTTTGGACTCTCTTCCTTGATCATGAATTGTCGCCCCACCCCCTTGAGGATTGCTAGTGGTTTGTTGCGGATTTAAGGTAACATCGACTTTCAAACCTTCATAAGCAAGGGTTAATTCTTCAATAACCACTGCATTTGATTCTGCTTGTAAGGGAGAAATTTGCCAACTCACCGGAATGGCACCAATTAATGTCCAACATTGTAAAATTTCTCCCCCTTGATTGAACAGTAAAATATTAACGTTGCGACGACAATTATCAATTTGTCGAGAGTTTTGGGGTTTGATTTGGGTAAACATTCGATTAGTCCATCCCAAAAAAGCGAGATCGTTAATCATTCCCCGTTTTAACGTCACTTCTGAAAATTCAACATTTCCAGGAATGATCCGTTGTTGATAATTGACACCCCCTTCAAAATAAGTCTCGTAGTTCATCTTCGCTTTTAACCCCGAACATTCGCTAAAACTAGCACTAATTTGACCCTGTCCCTCCATTTCAACATAAAAACGATTAGCAGTAATATAATTAGTCCCTTCATTGCTGTTAGTTGAATCAATCATATTTCCTCCCACAATTTAGTTAACTTGAACGGTAAATTGTCCAGGACTCGTCACTTTAATAACTCCACCCCAGAGACAATTACAAACTGAAGAATTAGTTAAGGCATTAAAATTATTAATTCTAGTTTTTAAAGCACCAGGAGTCCAAGGAGTAACGGTTGCTGGAATACAAGGCATGGGGGTTAACACACCGAGAGCCGCAGCCGTCGCAGCAGCAACGGTGGGATTAGCAAGGGATGTACACATCCCAAAAGTCGGTATGTTGACAATCGGAGCAAAATCCATAATGGTCGCTGCGAATCGACCACTAGCATTTACTGGCAGCCCTTTGGGAATTACAATCAAAGAACTGGGAACACTGCCAAAGGGAAGGCATTGCAAGGTTGCTCCCATCACCACTAATACAGCCATATTGTCCCCATCAACTATAGACCGGGGATTTCTGATAGCTCACATTCATATTCTTCCACTTTAAACGCGGTTAGTTCCTGCCATTCTTCGAGGGTAAAATGATAGCCTAACTCGCCGGCAACTGCTACAAATTTTAAGGGGGTGTCCACCTGTTCAAACTGGTTTCTTAAATTAGAATTTTTTTGGAGATCACGGAAAAGTTTAATCACGTTTTGTTGAGCCATTATTTTTTTATCTTTAAGATTACAAGATTAACGATGCCCTAATTTTAAGAACATAATGGAAAATTCTGACAGAAATAACAGAAAATTTTAGGATTTCAAGGTTAACCGTTAGTCGCAACATATCTTATCATTTGAATATCGGCAGATGAGAAAAAATCAACCATCAATGCAGCGTGTCAACTTTAACTCTACCTTATTCAGTAAATTTCCTTGTTCTCGGGGAAATCCTCTTAATTGTCCTCTTAATTTTCCTCAATTAAAATCGCAAAGTAAGGAGGAATCTCCAGAAGATTCCTGTAAAATCTGCCATTTTCCTGCTCTTGTCCCAGAAAAAACCAAAATTAAAGGCAAAGAAGGCAATTATTTACTTGATCGGACCATTGGCTATCGAGGGTTAGGAAGACTTTACCAAGGAACCTGTTTAATCGATCAACAAGCAGTTATTATTAAAGAATATCTTTTTCCTGATAAGTGCTTTGAAAAATCAGACATTAAACGTCGTCCAGATAATTTACAAAAATTTAGTAATTTACAATTAATTGATGGTCGAAAACCAGATTTTCGTCTTCTTCTTCCTAAAGAAACTATTATCGAGCGTCAGGCTCAACGTTCGTACCAACGCTGTTATAGCATTTTCAATGTAGCGGTTTCGGCCTTGTCTTTGCGAGGGTATCTAGAGAAGAATGATTCAATAGAGGAAGAAATAGTCTGGCAAATATTAGACCAAGTTTTACAAAGTTTATCCTTACTTCACCGTCAAAAATTTCGCTTATCTTTCGGTGTTGTTAAATCTGGAATAGCTCATGGAAATCTCTCTTTAGATACTCTCTTGATATCTTTTGATCATCAAAGTTTTTTGATTTATTTAGCTGATTTAGCTCTGTGGGAGAGGTTTGCTGATCCTTTATCAACTAAAAATTTGAATGAAATTTGTACTGATACAGCAAGATTAGAAGATTTAAAGAATTTAGGCTATATCGGTTTTTATTTATTAGCAGGAACTACGGTAGATGATGAGGGAAAACCGCTTGATCCCTATCAAGATAAGAATTGGAAAGATTGCAGTCAAGTTTTAAAGACTTACTTATTTAATTTAATGGGTAAGGGAATATTATCTCTAAAAACAGCCGAAATTGCCAGACAAGAACTCTTAAAAGTTAGACCCAAAATCAGTCCATCTAAGGTAAGTCATAGCTTATTACCTCTATCTTCATCTACAACTAGTAATCATCGTCGTTGGTGGTGGATAGGAGGTGGAATACTCGGTTTAATTCTTTTGGTTTTATTGCTTTATTGGTTAAGTATAAAAATTAGAGTCTCTCAATTCAATTTGATGGGGTTTGCTAGAGGAAAAATTGCTAATATTGCTGATACTTCATCGGGTACTTTTTATTATGGTGCTATTCAAGGAAGTAGTTGGGATTATGTCTATACTCAAAAAAATTTAACTAAGTTTAGGGAAAATCTGGAGGAAACAATTGAGAACTCTTTTCCTAATCTCAAACAATGGACATACATTTCTTTAGGAGGAAATCAAAGTGATTTCAAGTTTTTAGTAACAACACCAATCAGGATTACAAAAAAGAGGGAAATAGATAGAATTAATTTTATGATTGGTAGTCCCGATTCTCCTCTCTCAACCCAGTATAAAACCTCACCCTTTGCTTATGATGCGATCGCGGTTTTTGTTGCTTTTAATTATGCAAAACGACAGAATGGACTCCCTTATGCACTGAAGGGACAAATCACCCTTAAACAACTGCAAAAAATTTATACGGGACAAGTTAAACATTGGGACGAATTAAATCGTCATTTCCCACCCTTACCTATTCAATTATATGTTCCAACCGATCCAGAAATTGAAGCAATCTTTAAAGCTAGAGTTTTACAAACTGAAGATATGAAGAAGAAATATGAGTTCTTGGTAGCAAAAGCGAAGGAAGATAATCCAGAAACAACCGATACAATGCTTAAAAATCAAGCTTGTTCTCAAAAATCGGAGGATATTCGTCCTATTTATCGCCGTTCAACCTACGGAGAAGAAGGAATATTACAATGTATAATTAAAGATTTTGAAGATAATGATGATCCCATTGGTAGTATTGGTTTTGATAGTTTAAGTAAAATTGTTAGTCAATGTTCTGTGTATCCTTTGGCCATTTCTACAGAAGGAAAAGATGCTATTTCTCCCTTAATTTTAGATAGAGAACAAGGAATTACTCCTGAAACCAATCTTTGTAATCATAAAGGGAGTTATGGGGTTAATACTAAAGCAGTCAGAAGTCAAAAATATCCCTTGACTTACCCCTTATCTGTGATTTATTACCGAGATAATCGTCGTAATTTAGTTGGCGATCAATTTGCGGACGTTTTAAAAACAAGAAAGGGACAATGCTTATTAAAAATAGTTCAATTAACCCCTATTTTTGAAATTACTTCTTGCAAAGATTCTGATACTTTTTGAATTTAATCTATCTCGTAAAATCATGAGTAATCATTTAGCAATTGCAGCTATTACAACCACATTACAAAATCTTATTAATCAAAGAATTAATCAAGGAATTGGGGCAAAAAATGTCACAACTCTCCCCTTAGATAAAGCACGAGACAATAATGAAACGAATCAAATAAATCTTTTTTTATATCATCTTTTTCCTAATTTAGCTTGGCAAAATCGTCATCCCATCGCTCAAAGAAATCGCGGTGAAAGTAAAAAAAGTCCTCTCGGTTTGGATTTATTTTATTTAATTTCTGTTTATGGAGAGAAAGATGATGAAGTGATAAGTCATGAATTATTAGGAAAGGTTATTAGTCTTTTTCATGATCTTAATAAAATCACTCCCAATATGATTGAAACAGCAACCAGTAATGAATTAAGAGAAAGTAATTTACATGAACAAATTGAGCAAATTAATATTATTCCCTTATCCCTTTCTTTAGAAGAAACTTTGTCAATTTGGCAAGGTTTTAATGTTCCTTATCGTCCTTGTGTTTGCTATCAAGTATCTGTTATTTTGATTGATAGTCAACAATCTTTAATGATTCCTCTACCCGTGCTATCTCAACATAATAAACAGGGGAAAATTGCACAATTAGGTTTTTTACCAACCTTAACAAATATTGAATTACCTAACCGTAAACCTAGCGCACAATTAGGGGATATTATCACCCTTAGAGGGAATAATTTGGACAAACCTGGGATTAAAATTAGATTGACCCATACTCAATTTAAACATAGTTTAGACCTTGAGCCGTTAGAGGATATCAAATCTGATAAAATACAAATAAAAGTCCCTAACCCAGAAGAAGTAGCAGTTAATGAGTGGCGAATTGGTTTATATTTAGTTAGTATTGTTTGTATAGAAGGGGAAAATCAAACCCAACAATCTAATGAATTCCCTTTAAGTTTAGCTGCTCAAGTCATTGCTTTAACCCCACAAGAAACAAGAGAAGGTCCTCTTAAAATTAGGGTACATTGTACCCCTGCGTTACAGTCGAAACAAAAAGCATTTGTTTTATGGGGGGATCAGGTTTTTCCGACTCGTAAACGTTCCCATCCTCAGCAACCTACCATCACTACCCTTACTTGTAACATTCCCTCAGTTACTCAAGGGGAATATGTTGTACGTTTAAGGGTTGATGGAATAGATAGTATTCCTGTCGATTTTAATACCTTTCCTTGGGAGTTTGATGGGAATCAAAAGATCATTGTCAGATAATGTTTATTGACAAATATATTTGCTCCCATCAGGAAGAATTGCACCGCAGAGAATAGCATTTTCAAGATTGATTCCTTTTGCTTTATTAAGGTTAGCATACCTCAAGTTAGCTCCCGTAAAATCTGCTCCATTTCCCTCTCCATAAGCTAAAATTGCATTTTCTAAGTTAGCATTTTTGAAATTAGTTTCGTTAAAGTTAGCTTTGAATAAATTAGCTTGTTTTAAGTTAGCCTCTTCTAAATTAGAACCCGATAAATTTGTTTCTTGAAGTCCTTTCCTATATAAATTTACGCCTTTTAAATAGGCTTTGCTTAAGTTTAAATTAGCTAATATATCATCATCTTCCAGTTTGTTATTAAGAATTTTCCAAACCATTCTCCATTTATAATTAAGGGTATTGTTGGGTATTTTTGTCTCAGTAAATTTAGCTAGACTAAAATCGGTTTCTGTTAGATTAGTTTGCGTTAAATCTGTTTGTGTTAAATCACAGTTGCTTAAGTTAGCATTGGTTAAATCTGTGTCAATTAAGATAGCTTGTGTTAGGTTAGATTCTGATAAATTCGCTTCGGTTAAATCTGTTTGTTTGATGATAGCTTGACTTAGATTAGTTTCGGTTAAATTAGCTTGACTTAAATCCACATAATTGAGACTAGCTTGTGTAAAATTACTCTGGGAAAAATTGGCATTTTTTAGGTTGACAATAAATAAATTACTTTGTGTTAAATTCGTTCCTTCTAAATTGCGATCGCTAAAATCTGAACTTTCTAAAGACACTTGACTAAGATTCAAGTTAATAGTCTCAGTTTCTAATTGATAGTTCACAAATTGCTGAACTTTTCGCCATTTATCGTTAATTTTTGTCTCACCTGTTATTGTTGTTTCTCGAAAATCAACATAGTTTAATATGGTATTTTCTAAATTTGCTTGACTTAGATTAGCTCCTCTTAACTTTGCTGAAGTTAAATTAGTATTTTGTAAATTCGTATTAGTTAAATTAGCTTTTTCTAAATTAGCTTTTTCTAAATTTGAGCTTTGTACACTTGCATCAGATAGATTGGTATTCTTTAAAATAGCTGCTTGTAATTTGGCTTCATTTAACTGAGCAAAAGATAAATTAGCTTCTGTTAAATTGGCTTCTAAAAGTAGGGTTTCATTTAATCTCGCTTTGGTTAAATTAGCACGAAATAAATTAGCTTTATTGAGGCGAGATAACGATAAATCCGCTTCCGTTAAATTGGCTCCATTCAGGTTAGCTTCCGTTAATTCCCATTCAACTAAATCAGCTTGAAATAGATTACAAGCCGGACATTCTCCTGTATTTTTTAATTGTTGAAATGCTTCTTCTTTGATAGCGACTGTTTGGGGTGAAATAATAATCAACACCAAACTCGTAATAAGCATCCTTAGTAACAATCTCAGAAAATACTGCATATCAGTTTTTCTACTATAATAATACAAATAAAGGTAAACGTAGGGTATAAAGAAAGAAATCTTTATTTGATCTGTTTTACCTAATGCTTGTCATTCTTTTAACTCCAAACCCCTAATTCTAACTCAAATTTAACGCTTTCTTTTGTAAAAAAACTAACTCTTTGATGCCAATTTCTGCCAAATCTAAGATGTCATTAAGTTGGGAACGAGTAAAGCTATTTTCTTCTGCTGTTCCTTGGACTTCAATCAGGTCTAATTTTTCAGTCATAACCACATTACAATCAACATCTGCTTTGAAATCTTCAGGATAATTTAAGTCTAAAAATGCCTCTCCTTCAATAAGTCCCACGGATATCGCTGCAACGGGAAACTGTAAAGGAGAGGCGGTTAACTCTCCTTTTTTTATCAATTTATTCACCGCTAACCCTAACGCAACATATCCCCCTGTAATAGAAGTAGTACGGGTTCCTCCATCAGCTTGTAAGACATCACAATCAATAGTTATGGTTCTTTCTCCTAACTGTTTTAAATCGATACATGAGCGCAAACTTCGACCGATTAATCGCTGTATTTCTTGGGTTCTTCCTGATAGCTTTAATAATTCTCGGCGTTGACGTTCTTGGGTTGAACCGGGTAACATTCTGTATTCTGCGGTTAACCATCCTTGACCACTTCCAAAAAGAAACCGAGGTACATTTTCTTCAATACTTGCAGTACAAAGCACTTTTGTATCTCCAAACTGTGCTAAAACAGAACCCGCAGAAAACCGAGTGAAATTGAGTTCAAAATTAACAGGACGAAGTTGGTTCGGTTGACGGCCATCTGGACGTTTCCAAGACATAAGTTATGCTTAAATTTTATTTTTTGCTTCTGTATATTATCATAGATGATGACAAAATTAAAGACTTAAGATTGTCACGATGTTCCAAATAAAGAGACATTATTAAATCAATTAAACTTGTCGGGTGGGCAATGTCTGAAATAGTTTACATATTAAATTTATATTTTATCGGTTGTTAATCCCTACGAAGAAATTATAAGATTCAAGAATGTAAAATCAAGAAAGCTAAGCTTGCCAGTCCTGATGCTGAAAACAAAACAGTTTTATAGGTAATTTTCGTTAAATTTAAGCTCAGTAATAATAAGAAATAAACATCCATAAACACCCGTGAATAGTCGAGATAGTATCCCAAAATGGTAATACTACTAAAAGTAAACATTAGACTATAAAATCCATTACTTATCTGCATTAATAAATTGAGTTTACGATGTTTAAGATAAAGGATAAAAATAGCTATAAAACTCAACAATAAAATGAGGAACATATAGGCTTCAAAGAGATTTGATCCAGAGATTTCTCCGGTTAAAATATTGATAAATTTCTGAATAATACCCATAAAAGGAAAACCGAAATTATCTTTAACTCTTACTTTTCCAGGTAAATCTAAAAAGCTAATATAAACCGTCCATAAAATGGGTGGAATTAATCCGTACAATAAACATTGAATCTGTTTAAATCTTCGTTGTATTAAACTGGTTAAAAATAAAGCGAACCAAACAATTAATAAGGTTTCTCTCGTCAAACAACCTAAACTAATAAATAAGGCTGTTAACTTATATTTCTCATAACGATAACAATAAAAAGAAGCTATTAAAAATACACTGCTAAATAAATCAGCCGTTCCTAAAGATAATACCATCCAAACCCCAGGAATACATAGAGTAAATAAAGACTGAAATTTTGAAACATTATCATACTTAAAATAAAAATGAGTAAGGGCAACAATTACAATAATAGATATAGCATTGATACCCACCATAATATAAGGAATGAGATGGTGATTTCCTAACCCTAAAATATAACTCAATAAAGGATATAAAATACGACGATATCGATAAATCGGATGGTCTAAACTATTAATTGTTTCAGGATTTTGTAAAAAAGGATCGAGAGCCAAACTCAAAAATTGTTGCCCATCGTAACCAATTTCTCCTCCATATATTAAAGTATTTTCAGGATTTAGAAAAGGAGATAAAGGTAAAATTGAACCAATACGAAAAAACCCAGTTATATTGCTATCGAATTTAATAAAATAAAAATATAAAACAACTAACAAAACAAGAAGAGAAGCAATAAAGATATTAACAAGACCAGGAGTCAATTTATTTTGATTTGAATTAGACATTAAAAATAAAATAGTGAAAAACAATAGTTAAGCTTGAATAGCCACAACGAATCACTGAGTAACGACTCTATTTAAGCTTAATTGTTCCCTGATCTGAGTTGACCCTGATATTATTTAAAAATAAAACACTGATTGTTGCCAAGATAGTTTAAAATGGCAAACGATATCCTTTAGAAAGGAGAGAGAACCTTGCCACATACCATTGTTACCGAAACTTGTGAAGGCGTTGCTGACTGCGTAGATGCTTGTCCCGTTGCTTGTATTCATGAAGGTCCCGGAAAAAATATGAAAGGAACCGACTGGTATTGGATTGATTTTGCGACTTGTATTGATTGTGGAATTTGCTTACAAGTATGTCCCGTAGAAGGGGCAATTGTACCAGAAGAAAGACCCGACTTACAAAAAACACCCTCCTAGAAATTTGAGTTCAGTGTTAGGTGTTCGGAGTTCGGGGTTAAATCTTTATTTTTAGAAAAAATCAAAAAATAACAGTAATTCTAAAATGAGTACATCGGGGTAATCACGATTGAAACAATGGAAAATATCTTAGAAGTTAAGGACGTTTATGCTGGATATGTCAAAGATTTAAACATATTACAAGGCATTAACTTTCGGATTTCTTTAGGAGAATTAGTCGCCATTATCGGTCCCAATGGTGCCGGAAAATCCACCTTGGTTAAAGCCATTTTTGGCCTACTAAAAGTTAATCAAGGTCAAATTATGTTTAAAGACAAAAATATCACCGGTTTAAAATCCGATCAAATTGTCAAACTAGGGATGTGTTATGTTCCGCAAATTCAAAACGTATTTGCCACCCTCACCATAGAAGAAAACCTAGAAATGGGGGCCTTTATTACCCATGGCTCATTAAAACAGCAAAAAGAGAAAATATACACCATGTTTCCCCGATTAGCTGAACGTCGCCGCCAAAAAGCAGGAACCCTGTCCGGCGGAGAAAGACAAATGTTAGCCATGGGACGAGCATTAATGTTAGACCCGGATGTACTCTTGTTAGACGAACCCTCAGCCGCCTTGTCTCCCATTTTAGTCAATAGTGTTTTTGAACAGATCAAAGCCATCAATGGTACTGGGAAAGCCATCGTTTTAGTGGAACAAAACGCCAAAAAAGCCCTGATGATGGCTGATCGCGCCTATGTCCTCGAAAGTGGCCGCGATCGCTTTGAAGGCACAGGAGAACAATTACTCAACGATCCCAAGGTCGCACAACTTTATCTAGGGGCCGCCCATCAAAGTTCCGACGGAGAATCTTAGTAGAAAGTTCTGGATGAGACTACAATTTCAAAAATACAAGGTAAGCTAGATTAAGGAAAGGATTGACAACAGTCCCACCCCAGGTTAGAAGCAAGTTTCTTTCTTAACTTCAAGAAGAGAAAGACGGGACATTCTGACTTAGCGATTCTAGCAAAGTGATATAACTCCATGTTGCGAATCATCACCCACTCAGCTGAGATAAACGCAGAATTGCAAAGAATCCGCGATCGCCCTTATCGAGACGAGATTCAAGCAAAAGAAGTCGCTGTGGGAGAAATTCTCGACAGAATCAAACACCAAGGAGATCAAGGACTGTTTGAACCCTTCCATACCCTCACCACCCCCACTAACCTCAAGGTAAGCGGTTCCGACTTAGACGCAGCCTATCAAAAGGTTTCCAAAGACTTACTCGATGCCATCCAAACCGTCAGTCAAAAACTAGAAAGCTTTTATCAACAACAACTGCCCAAACCTTGGGTAAAATTTGAAGCCGACGACGTGGTGGTGGGCAAACGCTACACCCCGGTCAAACGGGCCGGCATTTATGTGACTTGGGATCAAGGGTCCCCTATCAGTCGCATCCTGATGCAAACCTTACCCGCCAAAATTGCCAAAGTCCCCGAGATTATTCTTGTCAGTCCCCCCGATGAAACTGGCAAAGTTCCCCCCGATATTTTAGTGGCAGCACAAATGACAGGGGTTAACCAAATTTACCGCTTAGGGGGGGCAAAAGCCATTGCTGCTTTGGCCTACGGAACCGAAACCATTCCCAAAGTAGACGTGATCACCGGAACCGGCGGATTAGACGTGATTCTAGCGAAACGAATGGTATATGGAACCGTCACCACCGATACCCCCGTCGATGCCTCAGAATTGTTTATTCTTGCCGATGAAACAGCCAACGAAAGCTACATCGCGGCTGACTTATTAGCCCAAGTCGAACAAGATCCCAGTAGTGCAGTAGTGGTGCTAACAACGGATCTAAGTTTAGCCCAAAAAATTCAGACCAAGGTACAACAAAAGTTACAAGATAATGCTCATGGTATTCTATCGGAAAAAGCGATCGCCCATTATGGATTGATTGCAGTGGTGGAGTCCCTCGAACAAGGGGTGAAGATCACCAATCAATTCGCCCCCCATACCGTTATCTTAACTCTGGCTGAACCTTGGGAGGTGGTAGAAAAACTTCGTGCCGTCGACAGCCTTTTAATTGGCAGCAAGACCCCCAAAGCTATCGAAAGCTATTTAGGCCATGGAGGTGTTATTCTCCCCCCCTCTGGCTTAATTCGTTATGCTTCTTCGGTGGGAGTGGAAACCTTCTTAAAACCCTCTCATCTCATCGAATATTCCTCGACGGCCTTGCAACAATTAGCCAATGCTTTAGAAATTTTAGCCTTAGCAGAAGGGTTACCCGCAAGTGCCGATGCCATTAATTTACGATTGCTTGAGGGAGAAGATTATTAGGGCAAAGATTCGATACAATTGAAAAACCTTGTTATCCTTGATACTAATTAAGCCCCCTTCAGGGCTGAAAAAAAGTGTCTATGAGTCAAAATCCGCCTAAAGCTGAGCATCGTCCAACTCGTTTCGCTTGTTTGCCCTATGGGGTGGGTCATGAGCAAGAAGGAGTCTGTCTAGAGGTACAACTCGGGCCTCATCATATTTTGCTTGACTGTGGTTTAAAGGATCTGACCCCTTTAATTAATCAAACCCAAGTTCCTGTAGATGCCGTCGTCTGTAGTCATGCCCATAGTGACCATGCCAGAGGACTCAAAGCCCTTCATGAGACTTTTCCCAACTTACCCATATACGCCAGTCAAGTCACAAAACAACTCCTACCCCTTAATTGGCCAGAAAAAAATTCCCCGAAAACCGCTAACTTTTGTCAGGGGTTGTCTTGGGAACAACCGTTTGAATTATTTGACGATTTAACGGTGCAATTATTTCGGGCTGGCCATTTACCGGGGGCCGCGTCTATTCTCTTGACTTATCGGACGGTGGAACGGACGTATAAGTTACTGTACACGGGGGATTTTTCTTTATCTAACCTCCAATTAGTTGAAGGGCTTTCTATCGAAGCGTTACGGGGTTTATCCCCTGATATTTTGATTATTGAAGGCAGTTATGGGACCATTCGTCATCCCCATCGTCGTCAACAAGAAAAACAATTGATGCAGCGCATTCATGAGTGTTTGACCCACGGATATAGTGTGGTGTTACCGGTGCCAACGTTGGGATTGGGCCAAGAAATTTTAAAATTATTGCGATCGCATCATCAGTTTACGGGACGAGATTTAGATATTTGGGTCGATGGAGAGGTGGCCAACGCTTGCGATCGCTATTTAGACTTACTCCCGGAATTTCCCCTATCGGTACAAAATTTTGCTAAACATCAGTCCTTATTTTGGGATGACCGTATTTGTCCCCGTTTAAGTCGTTTGACCCCTCAACAACGGGGAAAAATTGGACAAACCCCCTGCATTGTTTTAACGGATGATCTGACCACGCTTTACGATGAAGGGTATTTGTTGTCCGGGTTATGGGTGATGTTATTCCCTGCTTCTCCCCACGAAGGCCAAACCCTAGAATCTCCTGAAATTGTTAATCTGATGGAACGGATATCGGTTCATAGCGAGTCCTACGTCTTGGCCGAACATAGCGATGGTCGTAACACCACTCAGTTGATCCATAATTTACGACCCCAACATATTCTTTTTGTGCATGGGTCTCCCATTAATTTAACGGATTTAACCAATTTAGAAGAGTTACAAAATCGTTATCAACTTCATCTTCCCTCCCCCGGACAGTTGGTCGAACTTCCCATCGGGGATAAATTTATTCAACCAGCAGCCCCCTCTCCTGGGGTTTATGAGGGAGAGTTAAATGATGTTGAGACAAATATTACTGTGACGTTTCCCCATGCCATTGTGAATGATCCTCACTGGCGTTATTTCGCCGGTACGGGACTGATCGAAGCCCGTTGGCAAGGGGATGAATTAGTGTTACGGGGCATTTCTCAACGGGAACTCCTCAACCAAAGTAATACGGATAAGGTATTTAGTGATTTAGATTGTTGTTTAACCTGTTGTCATTATCGGGGTCAACGCTGTTGGAACTCTCAGTCTCCTCTCTATGGGTTTAAAGTGACTCCAGAGGGCTATTGTCCCGTGTTTGAACCTTTACCCAAACAAGAGGATGAGTAATTTCCCTGTTTATGATAGGATGTTGTGTGATCCATAATATAAAAGAGTTGGGAAGGTAGATAACCATATGGAAACAGTATTCCTTTTAGCAAAATTACCCGAAGCTTATCAAATTTTCGATCCTCTGGTAGACGTATTACCAGTTATCCCTTTATTTTTCTTGGCTTTAGCCTTCGTTTGGCAAGCTGCTGTCGGCTTTAAGTAAACTAACACTGACAAAACCTGAAAAATGGTTTAAAACAGTCAAGTTTACTGGCTATTTTGAAAGGCATCTGTAACAGATGCCTTTTTTGATCTCTCCTCAAAAATGAAGAAAGTTCTACCTCTGTAAAGTTTTCGCCCCTAAACTCATTAAATAAGCAGTCCCAGATACTAAAATAATGGTCGCACCGGATGTGACATTAAAAAAATAAGATACCATTAATCCTGCTGTCGTAAACAGCATTCCTAAGAGCATAGAAACTAACATAATATATTTAATATCTTTGAGAAATTGACTGGCGATCGCTGCCGGAATAGTTAACAAGGCAATCACTAAAATTAACCCCACAACCTGCATGACCATCACCACGGTTAAAGCGATCGCTCCTATTAATAATAAATATAAACCATCCACAGGGACATTACGGGTCATTGCAAAAGTGGGATCAAAAGAAATGGCTAAAAATTCTTTATAAAATAAACTAACAACTAACACAATAATAATATCCAAAACCAACATTATCATTATATTTTCTCGAGAAACCGTTAAAATACTGCCAAATAAATAACTCATTAAATCCGCTTTATACCCTGGGGTTAAATCAATTAAAATAATTCCTATTGCCATCCCCACCGCCCACATAACCCCGATTAAACTATCGGCCCTTTGCTCAGTTTTTCTCACTACTAAACCCATACCTAAAGCAGATAATAAAGCAAAAAAAATCGCCCCCAAAATAGGATTAATTTGTAAATAATATCCTAATCCAATCCCTCCATAAGCAGCGTGGGCAATACCACCACTAATAAAAACAATGCGATTAATAACGACAAAAGTGCCAATAATTCCACAAGCAATACTAACTAATATCCCTGCAAAAAGGGCATTTCTCATGAAATCAAATTGTAATAATTCCCAAACTGTTTCTAACATTAATTATTCATGATAATATAACGGACAATCATGACTAGAAAGAACCCGATGCGGAACCCCATGGGCGATTAAATCCACAGGACATTGATAAGTTTGTTCTATAGTTTCCCTACTCAAAGGAGGATCGCCATGAAAAAAGAGACGATGGTTAAGACAGCCTACAGTTTTAACATAAGTTGAAATTGCCCCAATATCGTGAGAAATCATGATAACAGTGATAAATTGATTTAATTCTTTCAATAACTCATAAATATTGCTTTGTCTTTGCGGATCAACACTGGCTGTCGGTTCGTCTAATAATAGTATACGGGGTTCAGATGCCAAAGCCCGCGCAATATAGACCCGTTGACGTTGGCCTCCCGAAAGTTCAGCAATAGGGCGATCGCGCAATTCTAGCATTTCTACCTGTTCTAAGGTACGATTGAGAATCATTTCGTCTTTTGCTGTATAAGGCTGCAATAAACGTCGTTTTCCCAGTCTTCCCATCCGTACCACCTCGGCAACACTAACAGGAAACTCTCGATCTAATTCTAATAATTGAGGAACATAACCAATATAACGCCTCCCTTTACTAACCGTATTACCTAAAATCCTTACGGTTCCCTGATAGGGTTTTATTAGCCCTAATAAGAGCTTAAATAAAGTAGTTTTTCCGCCTCCATTGGGTCCAATTAATCCTACGAAATCCCCTTCATAAATGGTCAAATTAATGTCTTCTAGAATGGGATCTTTATTATATTTTGCCCAAACATGATTCAGATTAATAATTTCAGTTTTCATCAGTTTATACTATTAATTATTGTCTTCTTTTAAAACTTTGGCAAAGGTTTGAGAAACTTCTAATAAGTTCTCAGTCCAATTTTCAGCAAGAGGACTAATTAATAAAACCTCTCCATCAATTTCTTTCGCGATAGTTTCTGCCGATTGACTACTCAATTCTGGTTGAGCAAAAATTACTTTTACATTCTCTTTTTTTGCTTCTTTAATTAAGTTACCTAACTCAGCTGCACTGGGTTCTTGTCCCCCTACTTCCACAGGCACTTGAGTTAAGTTATATTCTTCGGCAAAATAACCCCAGGCAGGATGAAAAACAATAAATTTACGTTGTTTAAGATCCGCTAAATTCCCCCTAATTTTATCATCTAATTCTTCTATTTCTTGTAAAAAATTATTGAGATTAGCTTGATAAATTTCTTGATGTGTAGGGTCAAGATTAACTAGGGTTTCATAAATATTTTGTGCTTGAATTTTTACTAATCTAGGAGATAACCAAACATGGGGATCAAGGTTAGATTTTTCCTCATCATGACCATGATCATGATCGTGACTGTGATCGTGATCGTGGTCGATCATGGTTAATTTTTCAATTCCTTCTGTGGAGTCTACGGTTAGCATTTTGGGGTTAGCTTGGCTAATGCGATCCATCCAAACCTTTTCAAATGGGACTCCAATACTAATATAAGCCTCTGCTTCACTTAATGCCTGTAGTTGCTGCGGTTTGGGTTCGTAGGTATGGGGAGTTGCCCCTGGTTCTACCATCACATTAACCCTAACACGATCGCCCCCAATTTTCTTAACAAAGTATTCCTGGGGAGTGATACTCACGGTGATGTCTAATTGATCTTGCTGGTCAGTTTGTTCTTGGTTATCCGTGTTATTCGTCTCGACGTTAACAGTATCACTTGAACTACATCCGACAAGACTGTTAACGCCTAAGATTAGGGATAATAGGATTATTGATAACCGTGTTTGGGAAGGCTTCATCGATTAAGCTTAAACTGAGAATAAGAATCATTATCAATATTAAACCATAAAAAGAACAGACAGGTTTAACGAAGTCAGAAGTCAGAGGTCAGAAGTTGTTGTTCTGTCCGGGATTTCTAGCCCGATGGAGAAACATTTTGCCTTGAAAGGCAAGACTTCAGACCCCATTTTCCTTAGTTAACCTGTCTGTTGAGAATAGAAGCGTCTAGCAGTGGTTTAAACCTGCTTAGAAGTTCATTTCAGCCGCTTGGACTCGTTCCACTTGTTTCTTCTTAATCACTAGGAGAATTTGGGCTAACATGATACCAGCCAAGAAGATGATTAAGCCTGTAATGCGGCCAGGACTTTGCAGAACAACTTCGACATCTTTTTGTCCGAAACCCCCCACATTGGGGTTATTGGTTAAAGCTTGGCCAGCTTCAACTTCCATGCCTTCAGAAACCATTAACTGAGGGCCGGCGGGGATAGTTTCGTCCACATCTCCTTCTGCTGTAGCGATGGTGACAATGTAACTACCATCTTCTTGATCGGTAATTTTGCTAATGTTTCCAGCTTTAGAGGCTTTAAAGACGTTATTATTGCTCGGTTGTCCGGTGGGATAGATTTGACCCCGACCTCGGTTAGCCCCCAAGTGTACCTGATACTTACCAAAGTTAACACTTTTATCATTAGCAGGATCAGGAGAGAGGACAGGGAAAACGATTTCTTGATATTGTTCCCCAGGTAGAGGTCCAACGATGACCACATTTTCTTGATCTTCGCGGTAGGGTTGGAAATAGAGACTTCCCACCTCTTCCTTCATTTCTTCAGGAATACGATCTGCGGGCGCAATTTTGAACCCTTCCGGTAACATTAAAACAGCCCCGACGTTGAGGCCGCCCTTAGAACCGTCTCCGAGAACTTGTTGGGAGTCGAGATCGTAAGGAATTTTCACCACAGCTTTAAACACTGTGTCAGGTAAAACAGATTGAGGAATTTCTACTTCAGCAGGTTTTTCCGCTAAGTGACAGTTAGCACAAACAATGCGTCCTGTCGCTTCTCTGGGGGTTTCTGGGGCGGTTTCTTGGGCCCAGAAAGGATAAGCTGAAGCCGTTTGGGTATTACCCATAAATAAGACAAGGGTGGCTACAACGATCAAGAAACATCGCAGTAATGTTTGCTTACCCTTAGACCAAATTGCCGAAAAATCGGATATTCTCATTGCTCAGTCAAAATTATGTAATTCTTAAACAGTAGAGTGGGTCATCAGTAATCGAAAATGTAGAATGCAGAATCGAGAATGTTGAATAAATTCTAAACTCTTGATTCTAAATTCTTAATTCTGTTCTAAGCCCACCAAGGATTTTCGTCGGTGCGGAAGTCCGTTTCAGTCCATTCGCTGAAGACCACTTTATCACCCTCAGTCACATTAACATGAGCTAGGGCTAAAGACAGAGGTGCAGGACCGCGAACCACCTTACCCTGAGCATTGTATTGAGAACCATGACAGGGACACATAAACTTGTCTTCACTGGCATTCCAGGGAAC
>JAAUYB010138281.1_pt1 | contig 30748 bp, 24 predicted proteins | sample 7278071 | NCBI WGS metagenome assembly JAAUYB01 (sample SAMN14350121, study PRJNA611818) | marine sediment metagenome | isolation source: surface marine sediment (1.8m) | place: French Polynesia: Moorea | collected 2018-08 | reverse complement strand
GTTCAAGGTAGATTTAAGCTTCTACCACAAAGAAATTGCTATGGATGGATAAGTGATATTAAGGAACCTAGCAACAAAATTCCCTGGTATAAAAAACCGAAGAAAGATGAGTAGAAGAGAGACGCAAAGCAAAAATTTGACATACTCCACTCACTTCAGGGAGTGGATTCTCCAAACATTACTGTTTTGGATTACTGGCTCATTGAATCATCAGTGATCATATTCCAAGTTGCTTCTCTGAAAATAAAACTATAGGAGTGGTCGCGTTTCATGTTCACTGAGTCTTCTTTCGTTGAATTTTTCTGCTCATACTCTACGAGCTATTTCTTTGCTTCCTCGTAGAGCAAGCAGTGTTGAACGGGCTAACTAATACACATATATTATCTAAGCTGCACTTTCCGACACATATTTTGCACGAATACTCACCTTAAAGGTGCATAGAACGTGGATGATAGCACACTAGCGTGTAAAAAGAGTGCAAAGTATTTCAAACTAATAATAGGGATCAGAATAAGATTCAGAGGTAGGCTCAATGTCCTACCTCTGAATCCCTCTTTTTCTATCTGCTTGCTCCTGAGCAACGTCGCAGACTTTGTTAACATAGGTTTGAGCATTCTGTTTATACTCCTCAAATTGTGGTGAAGACTCTGGAGGTCGCTTCGACGTGAGGTTAGGAGATTGGGAGAGCATCGCAGCTACAGAGGAGCGTTCTTCTCTGTGGAGAAGCGCCATTGTAGCTACTGCTTTGTCAAGTTCTGAACCTTCTTTTTTCCCCCAGAATTCAGTTACTTTTACGGTGTAGTTATTGTAGCGTGCCCTTAATAGTTGTCTTTGACGATCTAGTTGTTGTAGTTCTTTGGTATTTTCAGGAGTTGTATTGATAGGATACTTCTCAAGTTGCCAAGGATAGCGTGTTGAGGTCGGGGCTACACTAAGTGTACCCGTATTACTCGGAGGGCTTTTTATCGATGCCTCTACTTCTACCGTATTAGTAAGTCCAGTCACGTTGTTCCTTGTTTTTAGGACCTCTTTATAGGCTTTAGCACTTTTAAGATCAAGATGCCCAATAGTTTTATCGTCCAGAGAAACTCTGAATGTTGGTCGACCTTTATCATCCTGGGTAGGAGTAATATGGATTTTCTTTTTACTTCCGTCAAAGGTAGTCCCATTATAAGTATTGTCTCTGACCTGGCCGACAGATAGAGCTGTACCATCTGGAAGCTTTACAAGAACTTTTGCTGGAGGGTCTGGGGTAAATTCAGCCTTAAAGATTGTATCGACAGGGAACGAGTGGGATTCCTGTTGAATTGGCCCTAGAAACTGACCGTCAACAGCAATACCACGAACTGTCTTAGGACCATTCTTAGAAGGGATTTCCTGTTCTACTATTTCGCATGGAAGTGTCTGTCCTTCGAGGTTTTGACCCTTATGTTTATTGGTGTCGTACTGAAGGCCGACAACAGATAGTTGAGTGCAATGCAGGTCGTAGAGTTCTGCGGTGCATTCCCTAGGAAAAATCCGAAAAGCAGCTAAGGCTTTCTTGGCTGTATGATCAGTACGAGAATGGGCAGCATGCCACATTCCTTGAGCAAGATACATCTTCTCTTCATCTGAGAAGTTTGATTGTATTTTGCCAACATACTTGTTGAGCTCTCGCCAAGCAGCTTCAACAGTGCTTTCCGTTACACCAGGAACCAATTTTATGTCGGACTGGGTCATTTCCTTGTGGTTAGGGATCTGAAGTTCCTGTGAATCTTGGATAGAGACCGCCCCTAGCAATTTAGGCTCTTTATCTACCAGAGCATAGGCTACCTGAGTGTTAGGGATGTCAAGATGGGAAGGTGTGGGCATAATTACAATGTTTAATGCTTGATCTGTGTTGATTGAAGTATCTTTAAGATCGAGCCTAGTAATTGCGATATCGGAGTCCTTGTAAGGAAGCAGTAGGTGAGGCTGCGCACGTTCAGTCTCGTTCTGGAGTCTATCATTAAGCTCGACAGCAGTTTTAAGCTTCTGGTTGAACTGCTTCTGGATTTCTTTGGCAAGATTTATGTAGTCATTACCAGGGTTCGGAAATAAGTCACGAAAGGTATGAGTTGGACGTGGTTCTATCTTGAGAGTGCTTTCTTTGAAAGTAGCATTGACCTCCCGCAGTAAAGTATCAATCGGTGAATAGGTTGTTACATTAGCAGTCCGTTCAAGAAAAACATCCCGATCTTTTCTATCACGCATAAATCCCACATGAACAGAATTGCTGACTGCTTGTACTATGCTAAATTTCTTCATATCAGGTCTAGAGGCTGATTTTGGACCATCAGCTGCTACCTGAAGCTCGTTACCTAGATCGGATACAGCTTGCTTTTGAATGGAGCGAATCGCAGCCATCCCCTTTTCAACTTGCTCTGAACTCAGGTCTTTATTCTTAGCGACCTGGATTATCTCCTTCATGGGAGTAGTATATTCTTCTGGTAATTTAACTTTCTGTTTTTCTGCTGCTGCAAGGAGTTTTCTATAATAAGAAGCTGACTGCCGTAGGCTCTTCGGTTTTTCTTCATCTGGACGGGAAAGAGTGTCGTTCGATATGGCTACAGATGTCATTATCTGATTAGCGATTATCCCGATCTGATTATCAGCACACTGGATGGCGATCTGTTCAAAAGATCCCTGGTAAGGAACTTTGTCTCTTTTTACAATATCGGTGTAGCGATTCTCTGGTAAAAGTTTTTCCTTAATTTCCGCAGTAAGGACGGGGAACTTATCTGCACGCTCGTAGGCAAGACGATCGCCGTCAAAATCAGCTTGTAGGTGTTGGGCTGCCGTTTTTGGGTTGATGTGAATCGAACCCTGAAGACTCATCAGTTCTGGGATGTGCTTGTTTTGAAGCACAATTACCCCGTTAGAGTTGACTAAGGGAGAGCGAGTGACAACGACCTCTACACCATCAGGAAGATTAGGAGCGCAGATCTCGTCTTCACCAAGTTTATTAGTAGGTTGCGCTAGTGCTGATTTTATACGCAAGCCGCCAGAGAAGCCAAGTTCTTTCCACCGAGACTGGACATATCCCTTTAGTTGCTCAACAACATAGGGATGCTCAAGAAGCTGCCCATGATTATCTAAGTCGGTTTTTAGAAGTTTATAGAGTGCCTCTTCACTTGAAAGCTGATTAGACTTCTCTTCAAACGCATTGAAGATAGGCATTAAGTGCTGTTCTTCTGCGTCTAGAGAAGCTTTGAGGTCTTGTTTGTCCTCATAGTATTTTATGAAGGCCCGTGCAAGATCAGCAGGAGTCCTTAATGACTTTCTCAGTTCCTGAGCATCGTCCCGTACCTTCGGCAGAACATCTTGCTCTACCCCTTTTGGGTAATTGACGAGAACTTGGACGCCTAGTTTTTGCCTTCCGTATTCAGCCTCGGTCTTAAGGCCAAGTCCAAGGTCAAGTTTATAGCTTCCTGGAGCAATGGCCTGTTCGCCCTTGCGACCTTTGAACATACTTGAGGCCAAGACAAGGTCGTAATCGCCAAGATTTAGGTCTCGAATGACATCTGTATTGCCATCGACTCGTATTCCCTTGTTCCTTCTATGTCCTAAACCCTGGAGTCGGGCATCGGGAGCCAGCGTGCCTTTAGCGATACGATACGCATCATTGCCTTCCTGTGGGCGAATTCCCAGACGAAACTGGATAGGGGTATTGTCCTTACCAGTCATTTGTTGGGCTAATTCATAGCTCATCTTACCGTAGCAATCTCCGACCAGATGCTTAGCAAATTGCTTATCATGGAGTACCCCTCCACTGTTACCTGTCTCGTCATCGATGACCAAGACTCTTGCTTGTTTAAGGTCTAGGAGCTTGTTGACGGGGGTAAAAGGTAGGGAACCATAGGCAGCACGGTCACTTGGTTTAGGAAACAATTGTTTTCCTACTGGCTCATTTGAGTAATACAAGCGTTTTCCAGAGGAGAATTGAAGGGAATTACCCTGGTGAGGCTCTAGGTCTTTAACCTGAACCGTTTCAGGGTCCATGTGACCTATCTTAAACTTGGCCTCTGGAAACAAGTATTCGGCAATGCAATTGTCGATTTGTTCATTAATTGCAAGCGGTTGCTTCGTTTTTGTATCGAAATGAGCTAAATCAAGAGTCATGGTCTTGTATAATAGAAAAAACTACGCCATATAAATAGTCACTAATATCAAGTATGTTGCTGCTACCAATTGAAATTTATGCCAACTATACTGCCGAAGGAGAGATGCTGCCTTCGATAAGGCAAAGGTTACTTAAAGAGGGATGGACTTTAGAAAAGATAGAAGAAAGAGAAGAAAGAGCGAAGGAGCTTATTGAAGAAGTGACTATTAATAGAGAAAACCTGAAAAAAAGAGGGAATCAGAGCAGGGGACTGCCAATCGAGGACCTTTTAAGCGAGGGATATATCACTCTTGAAGATTTAATATGATGTCGCCTGGGAATGTCTACGATTCGTAGACACAGCTATGGCGAATGTTCCGAGAGGGTCTGGAGACCGCTAGTGGGGGTGACTCTAGAGGCTTTGACTCCTCTATTACACTTCGTAACATCCTCCCCACCGATAATCTTTCGACCCCTCGACTTTACAGACAGTTTCCGTTCGGCAGAGTCCCTGCCTACTTTTTCGGTGCGGTTTTTCTGTAATCAAACCTTAGCCAATAGCAGAGACTCACCTCAGAGCGACATACAACCCCACTAGGAAGCAGATTTAGCCCAATATAGATCCCCATAAAGAGGCTGATTCCAACAATGCCTGCTGCCCAGGTCCAGTTGTTGATAAAGACAGCCCAGGCAGCTATACGCTTCCAGAACTCCTTTCGGCGATCGCGTGCTACTTGTACAGCCTTGGCTTCTATAATGACATGCTGCTTTTCGTTCTCTAGGGCAATTCGGAGTCGCTCTCTGATAATTCCGTCGATGAGTTGAGTAAGTTGGTCGGGGCTACCGGTTCCGTTCCTGTCAACTGATTCGTCTCCAGGTATTCCTGCACCAGCGTCGTCACATCCGGTTCCTCCCCCATGCTAAGATTTTGTTGCCAGTAGTTCTGGAAGTTCTGCTTAAGCTCTCCAGACTGAATCATCTGATTGAGTCTAGCTACGGTAGCTTGGGGAATAACCTGTGACATTATCTGTGCTTGTCGATTGCCTAGTTGAAACCCAGTCTGTACCGCTTGTTGGTCAAGGATGTTCATCAAAGAATCGTCGCTTTTAACTGCTTCAGGTGTTTTTTCCTTGAAATAATTAGCCAAGTCTTCATAAGAGTTCGCAGCGCCTTCATTGAAAAGGTTCCGTGCTTCTTCAAATAGGTCGTATTCCTCCTGCGAAAAGTTCTTTTTGTTAGGGTGGATTCCGAGCGCTTTGAGTGTTTCCTTGAAATCGTCATCGGAAAGAGAAAATTGGGCTACAATGTCGTCTTTGGTGTAATTCATGGGATTTCCCTCTCGTTAAATTAGTGAATCAAGCAGTGAATCTTCGTCGCTGAAATCTTGGTCAATGTCGATTTCATCCTCTTCGTAAATTCCATCGGGTTCTTCTTTGGGAACAGAATGCAATGAAACTGGAGTAGGCGGTGTGGTAGATATCGGTGGAGCTGGTGGAGGAGAATAAGTAGAAGCCTCAAACCGTGATTGGAGATAGGCTATGTGATTTTGGAGAAGATAGACAGAACGAGCTAACGCTTTTTGGATATCTTCAGGAGTAGCTCCACTCCACTCCACCGCAAAAGGGAGCCAATAGGCTTCAAGGGGGTTCATAACAAAGTCTGACTTGGGGACCTCTAGATCGCAATCGGCTTGGTTGTAATAGTTTATGACCGGAGCATAGCGGCTTTTCTCACTTGGTTGGTGTCGAAACTGAATATTAAGACGCGGCACGAGCAACTACCTCCTTTTCTTTTAGTTTGGGCAGAGGTTTTTTGAGTAACTTATAGAAAAGTCCATATACATCGGCCAAACGAGGAGCCAGGTAGTTTTTAGAAACCTGATTCTCGAAAGTTTGTGCTACTCTTTGCTCTAAGGACCGGGACCAATTAATCTGTGCACCATAAGGCTTAAAAAGTTCGTTGAGAGCCGCTCTAAGATACCGAGCTGTGCCCCCACCGATCAGAATTTCGTCAGGGCTGACGTTGGGTGGTACTTGTTGACCAATCCAATTAGTTAGGGTGGCTACGTATTCCTGCTGGGCATCCGTGATAGCCTCTTTGATTTCTTGTTTTTCTACCTCCCTTAAGGTTTTTTGGGTACTCCTTACAAGCTTCTCCAGAATCTTGTCGGATATCTCTTTCGACGAACAAATAGCAGGGATCAGTGTCTCTTCACTTTGACCCGAGGTAAAGTTCTTGACCTTATTGATCATCTGGCAAAACCCGAAGTCACTGGTAAGTCCTGCTGTAAGCTGTCCTCGTTCAAGCACTAAGAGAGACGCATTGCGATAGCCTAGCATTACTACCAAAATATCGACCTCAGAGAGTTTTCTTAGGGGTTTGCCTTTTTGACCCGTCCTACCTCTGGCAAATAGTCCACCTCCTTCTGGGAGTGCCTCTAGCCCTTCTAAGGTAACTTTATACAGAGTGCCTCGGTACTCAAAACTGCTTATTGCTGTTTTAAGGACTGTTTTTAGTTTCTCTCTATCCTTGAATTCAGACCAAGGAAGAAGGACCCCAAGCTCTACGCTAAACTCTGTCCCAAGCCCTCTGGTCTCTGCTACTGCCGCAACCATAGCCAATGTGAGCGGTAATGCTGAGTCAACCTTTAGACTATTGAGGCAGTGACTTGTCTGAAACTGACGTTTCGCCAGAAACCCCACCGCATAGTAGTCCTCCCCTAAACTTACCCATGAGGAATCTTCGGGTCTGGGATTACCAACTTTATATTTTTCGTAGTTGGCGATCGCTATATTTGGTACTCCTACCACCTGTGGCTCAAACAGCAAAAGCTCTGGCTTTATGTAGTTTCTTTTTGTTGTATATATGGCTCTCGCTAGACTAGAGCCAAAGTCTAATGCCATCGATAAATCAGCCATTTTCTTTTCGGTTACGTGACTTGTTTTTACTATAGCCAACCCCGCACTAAATGGCACTACTTTAGTGTGCCGAATATGCACCGAGCCGCACATTTTCTCATTCCCCGCTCACTTTCCCCTGCTCATAAAAGTGCTTAGAAGTGTCTTCTAGGTGCAGTTTCCTAGCTTTCTCGTTGCGTTTTTCATAGAGAATTCCGTGAAAGCAAGCAGTGTAAAATAGGGTGATTTTACTATAATGAAAAGAAAGGTGCTGATATGAATAATAAGGAAATAAAAGTATTTCTATCCGAAGAAGATCATAAAAAGATCAAAGAGGAAAGTCAGGCTAATCGACTAAGTATGAGTGGCTATATTCGAGAGCTTATAAAAAGTCGAGGGGTAATAAAAGAGAATAGTCCTCCAGAAGCAAGAGAAGTATATCTGGACTTAGCAGAAATTCAGCAAAGGCTCGAAGCAATGAGCGCTGGGAAAGAAAGCCAAGATATTGAGTCTTTGTTAGAAGATGTAAGAAAACTAAGGGCAAAGAGCATTGGGATGGGAGCAGAGCAATGATAGGCAATGTTACTCATGGTAGAGATGCAGCAGGAGTGCTGCGGTATGTAGCCACCAAAGATGGCGCATATAAAATCGATGGGAATCTTGTTTTTGATGACCCATATCGGATGGGTTGGGAATTTAGAAAGGCACAAGACCTCCATAAGAGCATTAATCGCTACGTCTGGCACATTTCACTTTCTACGAGTAAGAGCGAGAACATCGATGACGAAACGTGGAAGGCGATCGCTAGGTACTATCTTGACCAAATGGGATTCACCAAACATCAGTATGTTGCTTATCGGCATACAGACGCGGCTCATCACCATATTCATCTTGTTGTTAATAGGATAAGTATCGAAGATGGCACAGCAGTAAGTGATTCGTGGTCTAAATACCGATCCGAATTGGCAATGCGAGAGATTGAAAAAACCTTCGGTCTAGAACCGGTAGTCTCTAGTAAAAGCATTGAAAGAAAGCCACCCAAAACGGGGGAGGTACGGAAGCAACGTAGGGATGGCTCGGTCCCAATAAGAATTGTTTTACAGAACTCTATCGATAAGGTGCTCCCTGAAACAAGCTCACCGCAGGAACTAAGGAAAGAGCTGGAGAGATACGGCATTGAGACTCGCTTTAGAAAGAGAGCTGACAACACTATTAACGGAGTTTCATTCGGACTGAACGGTGTAGCATTTGGGGGAGCCAAGCTTGGTAAGCGATATAGTTGGACTCAGATAGAGAAAACACTACACCACAATAGAAGACCTGCTGCTCGGAAAGAGACAGAAACATGGCGTCGACTTTATCAGAGCGAGGTGGCTCAGATAAATGTTGAACTTACTCCACAAGAGAGAGATAAACTTCTAGCGGCGAGGTTGCTTAAAAAAGGTCGTAGCGACAGCGACGTTAAAGCCATTCTCACTCAAAGTCCAGTCATTCAAGGTAACAGCAAGAAGGATAGTGAGGAATTTAGACAGGTAGCATTAGGATACATACAAGGAATCCACAAAGAGGCAAAAAAACTGTTAGAATCAACGATTGAAGTTGAGAGGTAATCCCGTGAGAGCGCTGAATGTAGGTTCGACGATATTATTGATGCTTCTAACGATTAAAATAGGCCCCTATTTTTTGGCAATGAAAGGTATAGAGATGGCTTTTGAGGTGGCCTTAGGTAGAATTTTTTGGCTAGGGAGCTTTCTACCCTTCCCAGAACATGATTACCACGAGGAGCTACTCTCAATTAATGATCTACCACTAAGTACAGAGAATAGCCCATTGAGAAGGCTGTATGACATTCAGACAGACGACGCTCTGCCTAGGGATGTGGTTGTAAATGCCCACTTAGCAGAGATGCTTCTTAGGCAAAGAGAAATTGAATTTAGAAAACGTTATGGGAAAAATAATAATTCGCATAGAATTAAGGCCTTGAGAATAGATAACCGTAAATCTCTCAGAGAAGTAAAGTTGGAAGTTACATCAGTAGAAGGGCAGCCGTGTAAATTCTCAGTAAAGAGATTATCGTTAGACAGTTCTGCTGAGGAAATTAGAGCGACCATGCACCAATGCGCTGAACGCTAGCGCTTGCTTGCAAAAAAATGGTCTAAGACAAAGCTTGCAACCAAGAATACATCGAGAGAACTAATGTTAGAGCCGCAGCAAACCCTATAATTATATTCCCGTCGTTAAAAGAGAAAGCAAGCGACGACCGTAAATCTCAGAAAATGCCGTTAAACTAAGTCTGAAAAGGTAATATAGAACTCCTTTCCTAATGTCACAGTAAAACCTTCCCAAGAAAGCTTGCGTTGGGGACAATAAAGACTAACCCCTCACACATTAAGAATACTTACTTATTCGGGGGTATTTATTCCTATGATCCACTTTAACCTAACAAGTAGAGAAGCAAGGGAGGTACTAAAAGTATCGTATGGAACATGGCGCTCACACTTAGAGACCATTGGGCTATCCACTAAGGTGAAAGTGATCGAATGGGAAACGCTCGAAGTGCTATATGCCTTACAACTGTATCTCAGCCTGAAAACAGGTCAACACAGTAAAGCTGACTTCGGGAAGCTCCTTAAAGAGAGAGGGTTAGTCCCTATCAAGGATATTATCCGAAACGCGGGCATCGAGTACGAGAAAGTTCTTCTGAGTTTCTATGTTGGCGTCCAGCAGCATAGAAAAGCCAAGCTAACATCTGGACTTGAAAGTACACAGATTAAACGTGAGGACTGATTAAGCAATGAAAACGCTCAACATTAAATATCCAAGAGAGGAAACACAGCCTGACACCCAAGTACAGGTAAGAAACAAGCTAAGTAAAGGAGACGCCAAGTTTGGCTATCTTATTATCACCTTACTAGGTGATGCCATTCTCGGCATTCTCCACGCTGATATATCTTTATTCATTCTAACGTTGGCAATTGGCCTCGTAGCAGCATTCTGGGAGGATCTTTATGGGAAATTGAGAAGTCCCTCAATTCTCATGCGGTTTGTTGTTGTAGGAGCATTAACGGCGTTCTTCATTCTTAATTTTGCAGGAGAAGCAAATGCCGCTTGGTTACAAAACATTGAAAGTTGGATGACTACCTCGTTTCCAGATGCTACTGAGATTGCCACACTAATCTTTAATGTGCTTCGGGCGATTGTCGTTATCTTCTTGGCGGTGCAGGGAGTATTAGTCTTTCTTGCGATCAAAAGACAGGAAGGCTTCTTTGAGGCAGTGCAATTGCCTGTTATTGCCCTGCTGGTTATCTCGGTAGTCGACATTATTGCTGGCTTTGTAATCGGTACATAAATGAAAGAATCAAAGCAAATACTTGTGAACCGGATGGTGGGTAAAGTTCCTTTAGTTGGGGCTTTCGGTCCTGTACAACTCGGTGCCGCCATCGCCGGTTTATTTCTTGGAATAATTATTTACTCCAACACAGAAAATCTGCTCTACAGTGTAGCAGCCGCACTATGGGTATTTTTCACAGTGGTACTTGTATTAGGGAAATACTACTGGAATTACATCAACAAATACAGGAGTCAAGCTCCCTGGTCGAAGGAGCGATTAGAATTCCAGAACCCGCTAGTAAAAGCTCCAAAAAGTAATGGGAAAAAAGCTAAAAAAAAGAAAGGTAGAATTCTATGAAGCGTTCCAAAATCATATAGATTTGGTGTGCTACTGCTCATTTGAAGGGGAATCGAGGGTAGGGGCTTACCTTCTTCAAGAGAACGATAATGAGTCTTACGCTGTGACGTTTGGATGGAAATTGCAAGGCATTCATTCCTACACAAAAGAGGATGAGCTTGAAAGTATCCACAGTCAAATAAAAAATGGACTAAAAGACTTCCCCCATAACGATAGCTTAATGTTCCGCTCTCTTATACGAACAGATGATAGCGAACGGTGTCAATATCTCGATAAATTATCTGAATCAGCACCTATAGACGAACTATCATTCTTTGTTCTAGGAGACAAGAAAAGAGTAAAGGAGATCGGCGGTCAGGGCCTTAGAGTAACCAAGGATGATCATATCTTTGTAACTTACTACGCAGAAAGCGAGAAAGAGGCTACTGATTGGGTGGAAAGAAGTCTGTTATGGGTACAGTCTCATATCCTAGCCCATTTTGGGGCTGCCAATAACTCCGGTCAAGAGGTAATTGAAAGGGTATTCAGTTCTGCTAACGATGTGTTGAATGACTGGCAATCCTACCTTACGGATAAACTTGGACTTAAGGTGTTTCCAATGAGTCCCGAGGATATGAGGGACTATGCCTGGAGATTATTTAACCAGGGAAATCCTCCAAAAACGTTCCCACAGCTAATGGTCTTTGACAAGGAAGGATTGCGTCTTGAAAGCTGGAGTGAAACCAGTCCGGCAACATTACTTACTGCTTCACACGTTCCCGTAAATGACCGTGCCTGGGTCTATCACCCTCATGATCAGACATATAGTGCAGTGCTTACCTTCCTTGATAAGCCCTATGGATGGGAAAACCCCGAAGCACAAATGCGATATCTGTACGAACTCCTAGGTAAGAATAGTATTCGCCACATTGAGTTTGTGACTCAGTTGTGGAGGGCAGACGACCGACTTACCAGAGTCACCATGGAGAAGCTGATTCGTCAAAGTAAAAACCGAGGAGAAGAAGCGCAAGCCAAGGGGAATATTAACGTAGCAGCTAGCCAAGACCTGGAAGAGAGTATCGAAGCGCAGAAATCATTGATTAAAGGTAGCGTTACCTTCAAGACAGCTTTTGCGATCATTGTACATGCTGACAATACCGATACTTTGAAGAAGCTATGTCGGATGATAGAGAACAATTACCAATCTCCTGCGGTGGTAACTCGAGAAAAAGAAGTTGCCTGGGAGATTTGGTTGCAGTCTCTTCCAATAACACGCAGCAAGCTGCTAGTAAACTCATTTGCTCAAAGAACACTTGATTATCGTAATGAAGAAGTTATTGCGTTCCTTCCCTTCTTTACTACCCTTAGCTCTGCTAAGGACGGAGTTGAGTTTATTGCACAGGATAGCAAAATTCCAGTCTATCTCGATATTTTTCAATACGAGGGGCGTCATCTGGGCTTCATTGCCAGCTCACGTAGCGGTAAATCTGTGGCAATCGGTTCGGCACTTACTACCTCCTTAGCACAAGGTATTCCAGTAATCGCTATCGACTATCCAGGGTCCAGTGGAAGGTCAACCTTTTCGGATTACACTGCGTACCTCGAAAAGATTGGAGACTATTTTGATGTACGTGCTAATTCCTTTAATCTATTTGATCGCATAAACCTCAGTAAAATCGACGACCCACAAGATAGAAAGATTAGGTGGCAACTTTATGTAGGGTTTCTTAAGGAAACACTGGTAGCAATGGTGTTAGGGGGGAAAGCCGCTCAACTAGATGCCAGATTAGAGACTGAAGTAAAAACTATTATTTCATTCTCGGTTAACGCATTTTTCAAGAATCCCCATATTCTTGCGCGTTATGAAAGAGCGGAAGCAGGGGGGATAGGAAGTGAGGCGTGGGCTGAAAGTCCTACACTTAAAGATTTTCTCAGCCTATGTACAGTTGAAGTGATCCGAAAGGAATTACCTGAAGGGTTTGTAATGGACGAGCAAACCTTAAGCGACACTCTCTACTTTGTTCAACTGCAATTGAGTTATTGGTTGAATAGTGAGCTTGGGAATGCCATTGGGAAGCCCTCCACAGTGAAGCCTGATGCCATGCTGATGGTATTTGCCTTAACCGCGCTCAAGGAAGATGAATCACTTATATTCGCTCTAATCGCCTTTACCGCAGCGTATAGCCGTTCATTGGAGTACCAGAGAACTCTGTTCTTTATCGATGAATCGCCCATTCTGCTCAAATTCCCTGCTATCTCAAAGATAGTAGCATCACTTTTCGCCAACGGAAGTAAGTCGGGGATTAGAGTTGTACTCAGCGCCCAAGCACCTAACCAAATAGCTTCTAATCCTAACACTGTCGGGGATATCCTCCAGAATATGCACTACCGAATGATCGGAAGAGTAGAGACGACCGCCATCGACTCCTGTGTTGAAATTCTAGGTGTTGATAGAGAGCTAGTGAAGAGATGTACAAAGTTTGAACCAGATAAAGCCAACGGGCGCACTCAATGGCTTTTCTTTGATGGGACACGTTACTCCTATGTAAACTACTACGCGCCCCCCGTACAGTTAGCCACCTTGGTAAACAACACAGATGAGGCTGAAATACGCGAAAAACTTAAGGAACACTACCCAGATAATATCTTTAAGGCACTTTATGAGTTTTCAGAGCTATTTAGAAGTGCCCATCGCCAAGGTAAATCGCTCAAAGAGATTTACTACGAAGATTATCTGCCCTCTATCAAACCAACCCATAAAGTAGCATCATGAAAAAGACCAAACTTGTAGTAATGGCCAGTGTAATAGGAGGCTCTCTCCTAATGGCAAACCCCGTCAAAGCGTTCATAGGCGGCTTTAGTCATCCCCTACTTGATTTTGCCAAAGAAAACCTCTTTGGGGGAGTTGTCGAAGATATAGAAGGGCTTCTAGAACTAGGAGAAGAAGCCTGGGGCTACGTCGAAGAGGTGATCGATTCCGATGGAGCAGCTTTGCTTGAGTATATAGTTGCCGACACTGCCGACCACTGTAGTAATGCTGTCGTTGAACTCGAACTCTGCAACCAGATCATCTCTGGTGGTGAGAGCATTATCGAAGTGATGGAACGTAATACAGGTGCTCTGGGGCTTCCAGTTCCTTCAGAGTATCAAACGGACGTTGTGGACACTCTGCTTGATGGTGGAGTGGACTCCACATGGGCTTATGTAGGGAATCCTACCGAACTCTGGGGAGATATAAAAAACGCTGCGGATAGAGGGATGGCTCAGATGCAGAGTGAATCTGTGCTAGGTAGAGAAGGTCAAGAAGCAATGCAACAGCGTATTGAAAACAACAAGGAGATTGCCAGAGTCTCTAACGACCTCGGTACCAGAGCCTTAAGCACTTCTAACAGCGGAAAACTCCTTCAAATGATGGCGCTCATGGAAGCACAGCAGACAATTCTAAGCCAACAGCAGGCAAATAACAGTGAACTAAATCGTATAGATCAACAAATAGGCAACCTTAATCTAGCCAACATTTCTGAAACCCTTGATTCTGAAAAAACTAGGAAATCCGTTGATAAGCAAATAACCTATGAAGGTCTTATTCAGTCTGTAAACGGACTGAGTATGTACTAGGAGGGGTCATGATCTTAGCAAGTCTAACAAATATGCTCGAAGCCGGTCTGGAGAACAGTCAGTCAACCGCTAAGTCGTGGGACAAGGTTTGGGACGACATCTTCGATGGTGGCAGTTTCGCGGGGGAGACCCTTTTCGGTAACATGACGCAGCTTGGTCTCCTTTTTGCCCTCGTAGGAATAGTAATAGCTGCGGTCCTAATCCACAACGATTTAGCAAATCAGCGCGGACCGAAATGGACATTCCTCGTCTGGCCTTTAATTGCCATGATTCTCTTTGCGGACAATGGTTCAGTTTTAGGGACCACTATTATCGGATTGAGGAATGTTGTTAATCAAATTTCAGATCAGATAGCTGCAAGCACACTCTTCGGAATTCGACTTGACCAAGCAGTTAAAGACGTTGGTGGAGCCATCGGGTTCCGAACCTTGATAGAGAATAATTACCGAGAGTGTGTAACTATGGCGGGAGAGGCTCGAGTAGCTTGCCTTGAATCTGCTGCTGAATCCGCTGAAATTTATGCGGATGTATTTGGGAATGAATTTGGACCGGTCGGTTGGATTGGAGATGTTGTAGATACATTTAGAGAGGCTGGTAGTGCAATCATGTCTGGAGAGGGGTTTTCCGGGTTAGGGCTTTTCTCACCGATATGGCAGCCCATTGTCTTTGCCATCATGTTCGCCTTTATGGAAGCTTACCAGAATCTACTAGAAGCGGTAATGGTTTTAATGGGGTTAATCGCTCCCCTTGCAGTGGGAGGTTCAATTATAGGCTTTGGCACTCCTGCGTTAGTTGGATGGTTATCTGGCTTAATGGCAATGGGTCTAGCAAAGATCCTCTTCAATTTACTCATCGGACTGTCCGCTGCCGTTATAAATCTTTCCGGTGTGAAAGACCCAAATTGGTTTCCTTTTTTTGTCGGATTAGGTGCTCCCATCATCAGTTTTACCTTGGGGTCTGGTAGCGGATATGTCATCTGGTCAAGTGTCACGACGATGATATCTAACACCGCTGGTGGCGCTGCAAGTTTGATTTCACGAAAAGCATAATGAAGGAGGTTTTGAAATGTTAAGTTCATTCAGAAAAGGCAACAAGGAGACCGCTCCCGATGGAGCAGCCTCGACAGAAAGCGACCAAAAGCTCAAAGATTTGAAAGGAAAACTCACAAAGCACTCAAACCTTATAGGACTTTGGGCCTTCTTACTTCTTAACGCAGGAGGACTTACAATTGTTATCGTTCTTATGTTGGTACAGTTAGTACAGATAGGACGCGTTGCCAATAAACCACCTGCCACATTAGTAGAAACACGGGACGGCAAAGGTTTAGTAGTGGAAGCAATGCCGTCCACCTCCAGAACCGATAAAGCTATTCAAAGATTTAGTTACGATATTTTAGGTGCTTTGTTTACGGTTGCACCGATCATCATAGATAACGATGGCTTGTCGAATACGGGAGGCTTTGATCCTGGTGTAAAGATATCCCTTGATGATGGAAAGGGGAATAATCGAGTAACCCAGAATGCTTATATTGCAGCAATGGGTGGGCTTGCTCCTGGATTCCGCGACGAGTTCTTAGAGAAACTCGCTGAACTATATCCTCCAGGTGCATTTAATGGCACTACCCAGATTTTGTTCAAGATTGACTACATGGGGGAACCCATCCCTGTAAAAGGAACGGTTGATGAATGGACAGTTACAGTAATTGCGACTCGATACGTAATTGATTCAAGTGGTGTTGGAAGAGGTTATCAAATACCAGAACCAACTCCCTTCAGGCAAGTCCTGTATTTAAAATCTGTACCCCCTCAGTTTGACCCCCTTCCTGAGCTTTCTACGTCATTTCAGGAAGCTATTTTCGATATCACGAGTATCGGACTACAAATCACCAAAATGGTTCCTTACGACAGCAGTGCACCTCAAGGAAGTGATTACCTGCAATTGCCTAACAGCCTACCCAATAGTACACCTAATCCCCAAGTGGAGGAAAAAGAATAATGAATTCCAATATTGGTAAAATTAGAGATATTCTAGAGCTTGACGATCCGATTCAGGAAGATGGAGAACAGGAGTTCTTTCAAGCTCCTCAGACACTCTCAGCAACAGAAAATGACGTACCTCTAGATCCAGAGTTGAGTGAAGACTTTGATAAAAACTTTACTCAACACAGCTTCGCCAGTCATCCTTTAAGTAAACTAGCTATAGTTGGGGTCGGTACATTGGCAGCAGTCAGTACCTTGGTTCTAATATATAGCTTGACCCAATCGCCGAAAGAATCGACGAATCTGGTTGAGGAGAAACGGAAGGAAGATGCGGAGTTGTTGGCTGAAAAACCTACTGAGGAGAAGAATGAAAAAGATGAGCTATTGGCTCAACTGGCTCTTTCAGAGCAAAACAAGAGGCTAAGAGAGAGCCAAAAAGCTTCTCAACAACCTAAGAGTGAAGAGTCAGTAGAGGAACCAGTTAAGGAAGCTCCAAAACAACGTTCCACTACCCAAGCACCAGTTAGACGTACACCGCGACGTAGAACACAAACTCAACAGGTTTCTCGGAGAGAACCCACTACCCCAACCCGTGAACAACCACGAACAGCATCTCAGCCTAATCGCAAACCCCAACAGGTACGACAAAGGCCAAAGCGAGAAGTGGACCCCAACAAACGATGGAGCGAACTAGCACAGGTGGGTTCCTTCAAAGCCAAAGGAGGTGCAGAACCCTTAGAGTTGGGAACCGACTACAATGATACGGCTCAACAAGAAGAAGGGCTTTTAGTGGCCTCCAACGAGGGGATAATCATCGGTCCCTACTTAGAAACTCAAAGTGTCTATGGCCAAGTAATCGGAGGCACAGCCGTAGCGGGTAGATCACGTAGAGAGGTAAACACGGTAGCGATTCTTTTAACCGAACCTCTCACCGACACCGACGGCAACATTGTGGTACCGGAAGGGGCCACTTTAATTGCAGAGGCTACTTTCAACAGCCGCGTAGTTTCCTTCACCCCCTTAACACTAAGCTTCGAGAACGAAGATGGCTATCAAGAAGTAGCTTTACAAGGCAATGAAATAACGGTGACTGGACAGCGGGGGCCTGTCATTGCTACTCGCCGTGAAATCAGCGAGGATGAGGGGTTTGATTGGGCAACGATGGGACAGATGGCTACCGCCGTAGGTGGACTAGCCGATGTCGAAGGAGCAACCGAGCTATCTATATTGATAGGGGCTGCCAACGGCAATAGAACAAGAAGACGACCTACTAGACCCATAGAAATGTATCTACTTGAGGATGGTACAGAAGTTATGGTTCGGGTGCTACGTCCAATCCCAGTTCCCATTGACAACTACACCGATTCTTACACTGAAACCACCGAAGACCCTTTACCTGAATTTGACTTTGATTACTAACCATGCTGAAAAAACTACTAGCCTACGGTCTTTCTCTTGCTCTAGCGAGCGTTGGCTCCGAATCTTTGGCAGCCAAGAATAATCCTTATTTTTTTTCAGATACTCCTGCTAAGACTCAATCAGTTGAAACTGAGGGAACCCTTTATGCGGGATACCAAGTGAAATACGAAGCTGAAGCGATCGCAGCAGGTAGCTACCCTACGCTTACTGTCTGGAAAGGTTCAGGGTTGACCCTATCTCTCACTGAATTGAAGGGAGAGTCTGTTAAGCAAGTATGGCTGGATGACCCCTCAAAAGTGGTCTTAGACTATGCAGGGGAACTGTGTAATGTTCCTTGTCGGGGAGGAGTCAGTGTCCTTCACCTTAAACGAGTGACAGGACTTCAATTTGAGAATCTTCCTTCAACGCCCACAACGACTCTTACCATCGTTACTGTATCTCAACGTGGAGAAAGAATATATAAGTTTCGCTTGACCTACGGGAAAGGCTCTCCTAAATACCTGACAGTAACACTCACTCCGACCAAGTCTCCCCCATCTCCTGCCATAGATTATGGAGCAACTGAGGTAGCATACCGACCTGACCCCAGAAACATAGACTTAGGCCGAATTGGTGTCTTAGAAAAAGGCTTAGTAATAGCAAAGACAGAGCTACCAGACACCACTAGGAATCGCTTTATGTTCACACGAATGGAACTCTTCATAGACGATCTAAAAAAGGGGTATAGCGAACTAGCAGCTAGAAAACGGAATAACGTATCGGAAAAGGCTGTGAACACGGTAGTAAAGATGGGAGCAATGTCTGAAGGAGGATCTGATGGCAGAACAGCTACTGAACTTTGAAGAAACGGTACGGCAAGGCAGAGGATTAGCAGCCCTCTCTAGAAACTACAAGTGGACAGTCTTTGAAATCTTCTGCGACGGTCAACTCGCCTATCAACAAACAGTTCAAGGAGTCCACATCAATACTCAAGTACCTAAGTCGTACTGTCCCAAGGAACTAATCATCGCCTTTGACGGTGAACCCGTCTTCGCCTTTCGAGCCAAGAAAGTTGCGCTCAATCGACTTGACAAAAATATCAGAGCTTATAGCCCTAATACCTAACTATGTATGACCCCCATGCTTCCCATGCCGCGGAATCCACCAGAGAAATGCAGCAGCAGTCAGCCCGTCTGATGCTAGAGACGACCAAACAAACAATCGCATTTCTGGTCATGCTGATCAAGAAGATGCAGGAAATGCAGCAGAGACAACAAGAGAACAACACCGACCAATCCCAGGAACAGCAACAAAACAATAACGGTTCTCAACAAGGAACCAGCCAATCATCCACGCCAACTACGGGACAGGTCGATACCAGTATGGATGAGTTGGCAGGGCTACAAAAAACTATTTCTGAACTATCGGAGCAAATTGACAAGATGACCAATGCTATGGAAACCGATAGCACACAGGAAAGTGGGTCTAGAACAAGGTTTTTACCCCTACAAAATGAAGATCCTAACGAAACACACCCTCTTCATCTCCTTAATTCGGAGCAGGGAAACAACCCTAGTACCGAAGATCCTCAGATTAAGGTTCTCTTAGGGGCTATTAGAGACCTCTCAAAAGAAGTCCAGGCATTAAAAGCACAGCAATCCTCTCAGGGCAATCAAACGAACGAGAATATCTCTTTAGAAAAACAACCCCCACAAGCTCAAAATCACCTTGCCGATGGTTCTTCCGAAGAAGCGATGGTTTCTGTGCTTGATGCCATAGAGAACAACATCGTAGAAAATTCTGAACAAGCACTCGATGGCGACAGGGAAACCATTAACGCCTTAAAGCAACTCCAAGGGCTTTCCTCAGTCGGCACTAAGCTTAGAGAGTTCTTCGGGAATATCCGCTCTGCCATCTCTGACGGAATAACCCGTCTTACTGGAGGTCATTCCTTAGCCAGTGATCTTGAAAAACAGAGTACCATTAGCCAATTTGCTAATAAGTTGCTAGATGCCTATGGGGTCGAACAAGACGACGGCTCAGTAAAAGTGAAAGGCAATCACTATGAATTCAGTAAGAGTTCTGAGGGGTATCTGAGCATTAAAGACACCAAAGGAAAACGGGGGCAGATATTTGGCTTATATCAGGGGGCTATGTATGACAAATTATCCTCCAAAGATATCAGTAATTTCGCTGCTGCGGCTTCCATCGTGAAGCGAGAAACCCAACGACAACAATCAAGCCAAGAAATAGGATGAAACCCTCTCTGTACCTACCTTATAACCACCCGCAGCAACCTCTATTTTTGTTTTAAACAATTATAGCCCCTGCTGCGGCTCTATAAACCTAATTTTTTACCATGTCACAACCAAATTCTTCGACAAACCAACCTTCATTCAGCGATTACATACAAAACAGCACTATGCTACGAGCCTTTCTAGAACCGGAAGGACTCGTAGTTCTTGGACTCTTAGTGGTGTTAGGGATTATGGCCCTGGCCAAAGGTGGTATGGGCGGGGTCAAGACATCCAGGGGAGAATTAGCAAAGGGAAAGTTTGGAGGCAGGAAAGAGCTTAGAAAGGCAAAGCAAGTAGCCCTGAAACAGATTGAAGGGGGAAAGAAGAATCCTGCTGCTGCCTGGGTTGGAGAACCGAATAACAGCCTTTTGGGGAAGGACCCAATATACATTCCCGATGCAAATCGTAGCACAATGGTAATGGGTGCTGCGGGTTCAGGTAAAACATTTAGCTACATCAACCCATACGTGATGAGTGCTGTAGACCAAGGATTTCCAATACTTCTCTATGATTTCAAGTATCCTGATCAAACATCTATATTAGCGACCTACGCCAAAGCAAAGGGGTATCAAGTAGACATATTAGCACCAGGATATCAAGAGTCTGGTGTGCTGAATCCCATTACAGAATTTATCGACGATGAAACCAGTGGTCTTTATGCCTCGCAATTGGCCGAGGTACTCAATGCAAATTTCAAGAAGCAAGGGGTATCTCAGAGCGAGGATGGCTACTTCGGTCCCTCTGGGAACCAATTAGTAAAAGCTACATTATTGCTGGCTCGTACAATGGAGTATCCCGATCTTATTACTTGTGCGAAAATACTAAGTGTAGATCGCCTAGCTCGGCGTATCCTAAAAAAACGCAAGGAGATGAATCAGTGGATTGTAGATGCATTTGGGCAATTTACCTCATCGGCAGCATCGGAGCGGACAGAAGCTAGTATCCAGAGTACAGGACAACTGATGTTCAATCGGTTTATTGTTCCTGAGCTACTGTCAGTGCTGTGCGGCGAAACAACTATCCCGACACGACTTAGTGGTAAACGAATGCTTGTGTTGGGCCTAGATCAAGAAAAACGAGATGTTCTTGCCCCTTTATTTGCCACTATCATGAACTTACTGGTAAATAAAAATATGGCGATGGAGCGTAAAGACCCCTTATTTGTAGGAATAGACGAGCTTCCTACGATCTATTTACCTTATCTTAAAAACTGGCCAAACGAACACCGTAGCAAGGGACTATGCTTAGTAGTAGGGGTTCAGAATAGAACCCAACTTGAAGGAACATACGGAAATATCGATGCTCGCACCATCATGGGAGCCTTTGCAAATAGATGTTACATGAATCCGCAGGATATTGAAACAGCCGAGTGGATCGCCAAGAGCTTGCCTGAAAAAGAAATTGTGCTTAAGCATCGCAATAAGAGCATCTCCTCCGGAAAGACTACAAGGAGCTTTTCCGAAGAGGTTAGAACTAAACCGCTCTTATCTGGTGCTGAAATCAATCAGATGAAAACAGGCGAGGCAATTCTTATTAACCCTCACTTTGGAACGGGAAATAACGTATATATACCAGTAAAGCACCAGTTTAGACCCTCCAAGAAGTATGAGAAGCTTATAGCTTGGTGTGAAAATGCTTGGGACTCCTCCGTAAGACCAAAACTCATAGAGCGATCACATAATCGCCCTGCAATTACCGAGCAAGACCTCCTGACCCGTCAAGAAGCTGTCGACACTCTTTTCCCTGACTCTCTCCTAAAAGATAACGATAACACGGACCAACTACTCTCAAAACTTATATAATAATACATTATATATAATCTGATCTTTAATGATAGTTCCCCTGCACCCAATCTATCCAAGGTGTGTTATAGTGGACTTATACACGGGCTTTAACGCCGACACTTGGTGTTCAGACCACCGAGCGCCGACTTGCCCCCTTACTGCACAAACAGAAAGAGGACCAAAGGATATGTTAGCACATAGTGGTGCGTCACGTCTGAGTACAGTGTACCCAGAGTACGGATACAACGAAAAAATTGATTACCCGTATCTCTTACAAGTGGAAGAAATGACCGGTCTAGAGTTTATCCGAAAGCTCTACGGAATAGATAAACTACCCGATCATATCGCCAAGCTGTACGAAGCACAAGAAGATTTCCACAAAGAAACTAGACAGGTATTAGTAAATATCCTCGGAGTGACCGATAAAACGGTGCGGGGATGGGGAAGAACCTATAACCGTATGCCTACTTACTACCGATTCACGTTGGGCCTTGCGTATAAGTACATGTGTCTTCAGAAAGAGATGCACATACAGGAATTATCAGACAGCACCGACCAGCAAAGGAGTCTACGAGCGGTATAGGGAGATTACAGGATCAAAGGGGCGCTTTTATTGCATAATGCAGAAAGAGAGGCGTTCCACTGGTCCAATCGAGAACACCCCTCCCTTTCCATAGTAGAATTCTTTTTATCGAATACTCGTCAAGTATAACATAAACTGAATTCACTTGGCAGAAGGGAGACTAGAAAAACCTCTCCGTACTCGTTAATAAGTAAAACTCCTGCCATGCTATCACAATTCGCTTCAGATCGCATCTCAGTTGTTTCTAATAGTCCAAGAAACAATGTCCAACGTAGCGCCCTGCTACAAATTAACCACCCATAGTAAAATTCAGAGAATACAGCAATGAAGAGTAAATTCAGACCGACTTCACCTGGGCTGTCCTGCCCTATTTGCGGTGATACCACAGGAGACTGCCGAATACTTACAGACGGTAATGTATTGTGTCACACCGCAGCCTATGAAAGTGGACTTGAGACAAACGGGTACAAGTTTATTAAGACGTGTGGACCTGCTCCTTGGGGGTACTTTGTACAGAATGAAGCCTACCGTCTTGATGGTGTAAGATTAGAAGCACTCATTAAGCCGAGAAAGCGGGACAAGGACAAGAGAGAGAAACGTCAATTAAAGGAAGCACTTTCTAGTCAGGATTTTGACAGTATATTCAGACGGCTTCATGGGCCTACAGGATTAGATCAAGATCACCTAGAAGACCTAATAAAAAGGGGTCTGAAACAAGAAGACATTGAACGTCTTGGATTCTTCTCCCTAGAAAAGGACCAAGCTACCGTAGTAGGCGTGCCTTGGAAATTTCCTGGGGTGTATAACAACACCTTTAGCTTAAGGGGAAGGGGCTATGTAGTACCTGCATTTACCCGTGAAGGATTAATACATGGGTATCAGATACGTTGTGACGTTGGAGAGGGGGCAAAATATGTTTGGCCTAAAACTACACTCAGCAGTCATGTTGTCGTAAATAAGGAGTTAGAACTACCTCTTACTTACGTTGATTTTCACAATCGAGGTGGAGACGTTGTTCTGTTAGTAGAAGGACTGCTCAAGGCTATTATTGCCTCATATATAACAGGATATCCGGTAATAGGTGCTGCGGGTGGGGCATTTGCTTCGAGTAAGCATCAGCTTAAACTGATGTTAGCTGATTTCAAAGAGATTTGGTTATGTCCAGACGGTGGGGACGCCATCAATGTGAATGTCTACAACCGTATGATCGGGCAAATCAATAAGATTTCCTCAATCCAGTCAAATGTGAAAGTTAAGTGGTGGGGGCAAGTCACTAAAGCTGATGGGGACATTGATGAGATTGCTGGCGAAGTGTTCGAGAGTGCGAAACTGCTGACTCCTAGTGAGTTCATTAAGCTTTGTAATAATGAACAGCGTAAACACTTACTAGCTAAAGAACAAGAGGCTTTACGTGGATTAAGCATAGAGCCTTTAGTTACAATTGATGAGCGTTATTTGCCTGATCTACAAACACTGATTCCACAGTTTAAGGGCATAGTGGCACTGAAAAGTCCAAAGAATACAGGCAAATCCTACCAGATCAACAACCTCACGACAGACGCAAAACTTAAGGGAAGAAAGATCCTCACTATAACACCTCGAATTGCCCTTGGCAGAGAGCAAGCAATTAAGTGGAAAGTTCAATGGATTGGCGATATTGAAGGAAAGACAACCTCGCTCAAATGGGAGAACCTTACAGACTTAGGGCTGTGTTGGGACAGTCTCTGGAAATTAGGTCAAAGTAAATGGTCAGATACGGTAATCATTATCGATGAAGCTGAACTGGCAGTAGGCCACTTCCTTTTAAGTTCCACTTGTAGAGAACGCAGGGCCCAGATCCTATCTACGTTACAAACCCTTATTCCTGAATGTCTTAAACAAGGAGGCTGCCTCCTTGTTGCAGATGCAGACTTAACAGACGTATCCCTTGGCTACTTTAGCTCCTTAGCACCTGATGCAGAGATTAATCTGATTGTGAACAAGGGAACTGAGGTTCCGAAGTGGGATGTAACGTTCTGGGAAGGAGGTAGTAAGGACACAATTATTGAACAAATTTTTGAAAGGTTGGCTACTCCTATCACCGATGAAACGGGTTCTCGTCAACGACGTATTGCCGTGGCAGTGGATAGTCAAGCAGAAGCAGAAGCCTTAGAGCGAGCAGTTCTTGACCATGATCCGACTATTAAGGTTATTCGTATTGATCGCAAAACCACAGAGACGGATTTCGGTAAAGCATTCATGGAAGCACCCAATGAAGGGATAAAGGATCAACAACCCGTTCTTTTTATTTTCACTCCTTCAATGGGTGCTGGCGTCAGTATCGATTGCATCTGGTTTGATGAGATGTATGGGCTTTATTTCGGGACTATTGTACCAAGTCAATCCCGACAGATGTTAGGACGGATTCGTGATCCTATCCCCCGATATGTATGGTGTAAGAAGACCGGCATAATTAAAGATGGGCAAAGTGTCACACGGGGATTTATTAGATCAAATGAAGTAAAAGATCATTTGTTCCAGTTTAATCAGAATACAGGAGTCTTAATCGATGTAGCTCGTGTTGTGGCGGGTGAAAGATGCGATGAAGACAAGCACATAATGGAAAGTCTCGTAAAGAGTCTCTGGGATGATATCGGTGCTACCTGGGACAATGTTCATCTTGAGTGTTATGCAAAGATTGTAGCCCGTAATAATTTTGATAAACAGCATCTTTCGCAAACCCTAATCCGTGAGCTTAAGGAAGAAGGACACCGAGTAACGGTGGTGGGGAAGGGTAGTAAGAATGGTACAGGGGAGAAGGTACGCGAAGTAAAAAAGAAACTACCTGTGGAAGAAGCTGCTGCCATTGTTGCAGCGAAGACCATCACGTTTGAAGAGGCTCAGATGCTGGAAGGGAAGACCACAACTTCCGAGGAGGAGCGATTTCAGATCACTAAAGCATATTTAATGAATGAGTTTCCTGGCCTTGAGCTTACTCCGGAACTTGTACATAAAGCGGTTACAAAGAACCATCGCCGTTGGCTCAACGCTCATAAACTATGGTGGTACGCAATACACCCCAAGGACACCAGAGAACGGGATCTAGCTATCTGGAAAACTAATCTGAAGAACTTTGCAGAAGGAGTAGCCTATCTCCCCGACATAAAAACCCTGAGTCTGCAAATCAGAGCCTTGATCGATATCGGATTGATAGCGTTCGTGAAAGAGTACATGAATGAACCTGAACGCACATTTACCAAAGATTCCCCTGAAATCCTGGCAATACTTAGTAAAGCCAGAGGTAGCTCAAGGCTTAAATCTGCCTATGGTATGCGGATTACCAAGAAATCCCAAGGGATTAAGAGCCTAAATAATCTCCTTGAGAAGGTAGGTATGAAACTCAGGTTCTACAAAGAAGGGAAAGGTAAGGTACGAATGTATCAACTTGACCAATCTCTAATTAATGACCCCGATCGCCTTGCTGTCTTAGAGAGTCTGGAGCTCAAAAAACAGCAACGGGAAGAAGCTAAGGCACTACTGGAGGAAAACGCAGCACTTGAGGTTATCTTTGGCGAGCGAAAAGCTACTCCAAAGAAAGAGAGAGAATATAAGAACCCTCTGGACAGAGTTGCAAGCATTCTCATCGAGAATATGACTGAAGTATCCCACCTACCTTCTCGTCTAAGAGCTTTACTCAAAAAAGCCACGACACTTGTAACTCAAGGGACCGTCCTTCCTATCCAGCTTTGGGATAGCATTCCCCATACGCTCAAAGTAGCTGCTAAGGCAACTTGCAAAAAGGAATTCAAAGCATTCTCCGATGCGATCATCAGTTCTTGTGGCACATCAGAGAAGCTTGATCTAGTTCCTTTCTAGCTGGTTTCCCAAATCCTCTTAAGCCGTTAGCACGGCAAGCCCAAGAATATGGATTCAACGAATATTAGGTTCAGGCAACCATCACAAAATAATCAATTGTAACGGGAGCCTGAACCTAAAAATCCTGCCAACTACGTACACAAACAAAAACCATGACACAAGTAAAAACACTAGATCCCACGGCCTTCGATGACCTGGAAGAATTTGAAGAGACGCCAGAAAGAGTTCCATACTGTCAGGTGATCAATCCTGACAATCTATCTGAAGCAAAAATTCGGGACTTAAACATTCCTTATGGACTTTTTATTCCTAAAGAGCAAGCTATTAGTGCTGGTTTCACGCCGAACGGTGACTTTAAAGAACATTCCCACACCTTTAGTCCAGATAGTGCGGAACCGGCTATAGTTGAGGGATATCTAGCTACCCATGTAAGATTCTGCATCATTAGCCGCTCTTCCACAATCGAGGTTCAAGAATTAACTTCCAGAGGATGGGTCTATAAGGGACCCGGCTATATAAAAGGAGAACCTACACCTTTAAAGACTCTGGTGGATAATGACTCTAATACTTATCGACTTAGAACACGCTACTTACTGCTGTTCGTTGATAGTCAAAACACGCCTCTTCATAAGGTACCATTCCAACTCAGTCTAGGTGCGGGAACAGGAGGAGCATTCGGGTCTGAGGTCAAATTCTTCAGAGAAGACTTTAATCAGGTCTATGGAGAAGTCAAAAATAAACCAGGAATCACCCTGTCGAATGAATTACACAGTTGCACCGTCCTCGATATAGAAATCGGATTTCACAAACCTAATGGGCGGTCGCCCTTTATTGCCCCGAGGATAAGACTCAAGCCCACGAAAGACGGTTTCGGTCAAAAAGAGGTTAAATCTCGTCGTGAACGTCAGGTGACTCTCGTTAACGAACCGTATAGCCGCCTTTTAATCAGCAAGAAGTCTGGGACAAGAGAGCTTATATTTGCTCTACGAGAAGCTTACTCTCAATTCCCTTATCCAAAGAAATCAAAAAATGAAGGCGAGTCTTTTGAATACTCTCAAAGAAAGAAAACGCAAGAGGCCAACAATGATCAAGACTATTGGGAAAAGGCAACTCCCACACCTAATAACAAGCCCACGCCAGTCCAAGAGGAAGAGACAGAGCCAATTAAGGAAGCAGTAGAAACCAATACCTCTGAAGAAGAAGAGGATTCCCCAATTCCATTCTAATGCTTAACTAAAGCAGCCCCCAAAGGCTGCTCACCTTTTGCCCAACGTAGTCAAAAAAAATCATGAAAAAATTATTCATTATCGAAGCCCCTGGAAAGCGCAAGAAACTCCAGAAGATACTCGGAAATACTTGGGAAGTAGTTGCCACCGGTGGTCACATCCGTGATCTAGAGAAGAGTGGTGACAATAATCTCGGATTCTCACTCAACGAAAAAGGGGAGGTCAGGGCCCGGTTTACGCATCGTTCTGAGAGAAGTAAAAAGGTGATTCGTGAGCTTAAGGCTAAAGCCCCGAAAGCTGACGAGGTCGTCATCGCCACTGACCCAGATAGAGAGGGGGAATGTATTGGCTGGCACGTAGAACAGATAATGGGAGTAAAAACAGCAAAGCGTGTGGTATATTCTGAAATCTCAGAGAAAGCCATTAAAGCTGCTTTGCAAAACCCCAGAAAGATTGACACCAACCTTGTTGGTTCTGCCCTTGGACGGACCCTCTTAGACAAACTGATTGGCTATACGGGATCGCCTTTACTCTGGAAATATTTAGAGGGTGCTAAGAGCCTAGGTAGAGTACAAACCCCTCTGTTAACTCTGATCTGTCAAAGAGAAGAAGAAATCATCAATTTCAAACCAGAGACCTATTATTCAGTGTGGTCTTCCTACAAGGAAGATTTTAAGGCTTTCTATGCTGGAAAAGTAGCGTCTTCCTCCTTGGAAGACACTGAGCAAGAGTCAGATGATAGCCAAACGCCACAGGAAACACAGAAGGAGTCTATCAGAGTAAAAAGCGAAGAAGAAGCTAAACAACTTGTAGTGATCGCTAAGAGCAACCTACATAAAGTAGTTTCACTGCAAACTAAGCAGACTAAGAAGAATCCCCCTGCTCCATTCACTACCAGTAATTTGCAACAAGCCGCTGGTTCTAGACTGCATTTATCTCCAGATAAAACCATGCAGCTTGCACAAAATCTATATGAGTCGGGAGTAATTACCTACCACAGAACCGATTCTACCATTATCTCCGATGACTTCTGTACTAATCTACGGACTTTCTTAAGAAGAGCCGACCCTGAAAATCTCCCTGAAAAGCGCAACAAACATCGCCAGACCAAGGGAGCACAGGAGGCACACGAAGCAATTCGACCAGTCGACATCAATAAGACTAAAGAAGAGGTAGCGGGGGAACTCGGAGATGAAGCTGCCGATCTCTACCAAATGATCTGGAAACGTACCGTTGCCAGTCAGTGTAAACCAGCTGAGTTAGACAAAACAACCATTACTACTCAATCAGCGAATATCTTTTGGAAGGCTAAGGGACAAGTTGTAACATTTCCTGGCTATCTTCGATACTGGAGAGACTTAGGTGCAGATTCTGAGCTTCCCACTGTGAACGAGGGTCAAGAACTTTCCCTAAAGGATGCTCAAGCAGAACGGAAACAAACCAAACCACCTTCTAGGTACACTGAAGCTCAAATGGTCAAGGTGATGGAACGAAAAGGGATTGGCCGACCTAGCACCTTTTCCCCCACTATTAAGACACTCAAAGATAGAGAATACGTGGTAGTTAAGAAGCGTATGCTTACTCCTACTGAGATAGGGATGAAAGTCTATCACTTTGTCCAGAAACATCTTACAGAGCTGGGGACAGTGGAACTGACAGCAAAGATGGAGGCACACCTTGATGCGATTGCCAAGGGTGAGGAAAAGTGGCAACCCTATGTCTGTAATTTTAACTTCAATCAATGGAAACCAACCCTAGCCAAGATTTCAGAAGAGTTAGGGGAAGGAAGGCAGTCTCCCTCACCTAAAAACTATCCAAGAGAGCTTGAAAAGTCTCGGACAAAATGCCCTGATTGTGGCGTAGCTATGAGCAAAGTCCCCTCTAATTCTAAGAAACTGAGTCGTCCCTACTTCCTGAAATGCGAAAAATGCGAAACGGTAATGTTTCACAACAAAGAAAGTAATACTTGGGAAAAGCCAGGGCCAAGGAAAGAGACGCAGGAAACTAAGGCTTCTTGTCCAAAATGTGGTAAACAGCTTCATCTCAAGGAATACCGTAGCCAGAAAGACGGAAAACAGAAAAAACTACTTAAGTGTCTCTCCTGCGAAGATGTAGTGTTCTTCCAGTCACGGGGCTGCTTTTGGTCAAAAACATACGGAGAAATTTCTTTTTAGAAACTAGCTGTCTACGGTTCGTAGACAGCTAGCGCTTGCTCTACTAAATTAGAAGTTAAAGCCATGCCGAAATTACCGACCCCCAATTCTTTGTTTAACCAAGAGGAAGTGACCCAAGCGCCGCCTTTAAGGGGAGTAGATGCTGAGGAACCGCTTATAGAGTGCGATAAAAATCTAACTCCCTATCCTGACGCAGAATACATCTTGCTCAAAGATGATACAAGCCTGAGGGAACAACTTGAAGCTCTACATGGTACTCGTCTGATCGGGATTGACATTGAGACTACGGGACTCGATCCCCATACAAGTCAGATAAGGCTCATTCAGCTTGCGGCTAAGGATTTTCCAGTCGCCATCATTGACTTCCCTTGTATTAAGGCAAAGGACATTTTAAGGCGATTCCTAGAGCAAAGAACTATCTCTAAGGTAGGGCATAATCTTGCTTTTGAGATTCAATTTCTTGAAAAACACCTGAAAATTAATCCAGTAAAGACCACCTGGATCGATACGATGTTAATGGTGCAGCTTCTTTCGGCGGGAGTGCCTCCTACCTTGGAGGAAGACATGAGAGCCGGACTACTGCCTGTTCCTGACTTAGACGTTTATCCTTCTTCTTTGGGGGCTCTTAAGAAGCAGCTTAATAAAAAGCTTCCTGGTCCCTATAGTTTGCTTAGAGTAGTGGCACGTCATTTATGGTACTCCCTTGATAAATCTCTCCAAGTATCTGACTGGAGTAAGGATCTAACTGAACAACAGCTACAATATGCAGCTAATGACGCTTCGGTAGTTCTGCTTCTTCGGGATCTTCTTCGAGATAATATTATTTCCAATAAGCTTGCTGAGGCAATACAAATCGAGCTAGGAGCCCTTCCTAGAGTAGCCCAGATGGGACTACGAGGAATGGGTCTTGACCTCGCCCAATGGAAGAAGCTGGCCAAGGATATCGAAGTAAATCGAGACCAAGCCGCCAAGAAAGCTCATACAGTATTTACACCCCAGACGACTCAGCTTAGTTTGTTTGGCGATGAAGGGTCAATCAACCTAGATTCCACAGAGCAGCTAATAGATGCTTTCGCAAAACGGGGGATAAAAACTAATAGCACCAGCAAAGACACTTTGGAAAAACTGGCAGAGAACCATCCAGAAGTTC